>QQTW01002886.1_pt1 | contig 12620 bp, 8 predicted proteins | sample 1904831 | NCBI WGS metagenome assembly QQTW01 (sample SAMN09435610, study PRJNA476489) | Subsurface metagenome, whole genome shotgun sequencing project. | reverse complement strand
GTTGAAGGGGTGGCATGGATGACCGATAGAGAGGTGGGCAAGAGGAAGAAGAACGGCGTGCTGCCCAATGGGGGAATTTTGGCCGACGATGTACGTTTAAGATGCCAATGAACTGCGATTCTCCCTAACATTCACAGATGGGTCTCGGCAAAACGATACAATCCGTAGCTCTGATATTAACAAATCCACGACCTCCAAAGCATGCGAACACGAAAGACTCCAAGCAACATATACCGAACGCAGTGTCGAAGAGTACGCTAGTGGTAGCCCCACTGGCTCTCATCCGGCAATGGGAGGATGAGATCAAAACTAAGGTCTGCGAGTCGCACAGTTTAAAAGTTCGGGTGCATCATGGTCCATCGCGAACCAAGAGCTCTGATGAGCTCAAGAGGAACGACGTGGTCATCACCACATATCAGACTTTGACCTCGGAACACGCGGGCTCTTCCAATGACGAAGATGGCATCAAGATAGGTTGCTTTGGGGTGCACTGGTACAGAGTCATACTGGACGAAGCGCATTCGATCAAAAATCGCAACGCAAAGTCCACTCAAGCATGCTACGCCCTCAACTCGCAATACCGGTGGTGTCTCACTGGAACGCCAATGCAGAATAATCTCGATGAGCTACAGAGCCTGATAAGATTTCTCCGGATCAAGCCCTATGATCAATTGAAGCGTTGGAAAGAGGAGATTACAGGACCCATGAAGAGTGGGCGAGGTAGGCTTGCTATGAAGCGGCTGCAGTACTTTCTAAGTGCCCTGATGAAACGACGCACGAAAGATGTCTTGAAGCAAGAGGGAGCCCTAAATTTTGGAGGGAAGAGCAGCACCGATGATACAGAGGCTAAAGGTTTCAAGATAGTCGAGCGCAGGGTTGAAGACGTGGTTGCACAATTTACTCCCAATGAGCAGGCATTCTATGATCGGCTGGCAAACCGTGCGGAGCGCAGTCTCGAAAGGATGATGGAGAGCAAGGCTACAGACTACATTGGGGCCTTGGTTCTTCTCCTTCGCCTCCGCCAGGTTTGCAACCATGCTGATCTGGTCAAAGCCAGCTTCTCGAACGACAAAGACGCTCTCACCACTGGTTCAGGCGTCACTGCTGGGTCTCAGCCGAAAGCAGCCGGCTCAAGTGATGTGGACGACATTGCAGGCATGATGGGAGCTCTATCAGTTGACACGAAGCAGTGTGACGTTTGTAAAAGCCCTTTGAGCCAGTCCGAAAAAGCTGCAGGCGTGTTGAGATGCAATGAGTGCGAGGAAGACTTGGCAGAGCATGACAAGTCGCAGCAGAGCTACGGGGTCGATGAAGAAGAGGGAGAAGGTGATTGGGTGGTGCCCAAGGGTGAACAACACGCCACTGATCTGGGGAAGGCTGGCGGCACGGACGACGAGAATGTCGAAGGGGGCGGCGACACGCTGAACTCAGAAGACTCCGAGACAGATGACGAAGGAGATGTGGAAACTAAACCTCCGCTAAAGCGCCATCCGGTCAATCTCGTGTCTTCGGATGAAGAAGATGGTTCCGACAGCTCTGACGCTGATACCCGGTCGAGCAAAATCGGGATACATAAGAGGCGATTCCAAAAGGATTTCTCCAATCAATCGACGAGCCGTTTAGTGGCATCCACCAAGATTCGCCGTCTTATCGAGATACTTCGCAACGAATGCAAAGACCACAAATTCATAGTCTTTTCGCAATTCACATCGATGCTGGATATCATCGAACCGTTTCTTCGCGAAGAGAACTTTACCTTCACGCGCTATGACGGGAGCATGCGCAACGACCAGCGAGAAGCCAGTCTCAACCGCCTCCGCAACGACCGAAAGACAAGAGTACTTCTTTGCAGCCTGAAGTGCGGCTCTTTAGGTTTGAACCTTACGGCTGCCAGCCGGGTGGTCATCATGGAGCCATTTTGGAATCCAGTAAGTAGAGCATCACCGGAAAGCACTTGAACGTCCATGGGCTAATATGACATGCTACTCCAGTTCGTGGAAGAGCAAGCGATCGATCGCGTCCATCGTCTCAACCAAACGGTCGACGTGGTGGTTTACAAGCTGACAATAGCCAACACGGTTGAGGAGCGGATACTAGACCTTCAGGCAGCGAAGCGGAAGCTCGCGAATGCTGCGATAGACGGCGGTAGGGCCATCAGCAAGCTCAGCATGAAGGATATCCTGCAGCTGTTCAGACGTGACGCCGAGCACTATCATCAGCCGGATGAACACGACCATGCCTTCAGCGGAAGTACAAGAGTGTTGCCTTCGTCGTCCGCAGGCGCTGCCGCAGAGACTACAGCCCCTACGGTGATAGCACGAGATCGGCATAAAGAAAAAAGACCAATGGGACTTCACGAAGACCCAATCTACGGCCGCCGCTAGACAAGCTTACACTTTGGTCATTCTTGAGCGCAGGCCTTTGTTGCCGGACGGCCGGAGCCTAGCCCTGACGACATTCGATGTTACGAGTTTTTTTGAGGGATTTTCTGCCCAGCACATAGGGCTACTGTCGCAATAGAAAGTACGGGAAACGGGTCGGCGCGATGAGCTTTATGAAGAAACAGCAAGCTAGATCTACTGTCCATAGAGAAATCTTGGTGCAGTTGAGGTCGGAGGGAACGCTTGCTCGTGCCATAGAACAAGAATAGACCAGGCTCCTTTTCGAATATTCGAGTTTCAGGTATGCCGCTTCACGAACTCAGCTTAGGATGGTCAAAGAATCTTCCTGTACATGAGACTCACAGTTTTATTTTAGACTCCAGGCTGGTAGGTGAACAAGACAAGAAATCCGGCCTAGCAACCGCATTCGCTTGGGTGCATTTTTGCTTTTTCAACGTCCAACTCTTGATTTGCCTTTCACCAACACGCTGTACTGACTACATATCTTGCTCTCCCAACATGGGGATTTCGATGTTTTTATTTTGTTTAATTTTCCGATTTCCATAGTGCTTCTGCCGTCAGGAGCGCCTTTCAGCACTTTCATGGAAGGTAGAAGTAAGGCTCCTACCAGACGAGTCCCGTCCAAACCGACGCTTGGATCGATATCAGAAACGCGCTCAGGTTACTGTCCGTTGCAGTATAGCCTTCTACGCAAATCTCACCATGGGATCAACTGCACTTTTGCCATCTGAATCACCGCACCACCCGGGATCAAGAACTCGTAGGCCCTTGTCTTGGAGCATGCGTACTGGAGCAAGGGTCTGCCTGGCATTACGCTTCGGTCTGCCACTCTCGTAATCTCGAAATTCTTGGTCGTTATCCTTTTTGTCAACGCTCAGGCCCCTATTGTATCAATTCGGAAGCATTGTCGGTGCTACTGCAGCCCCAAGACTTTGTGCTTGACAGGTCTTAAGCTTGGTGGCTCACTCTTTACATTTCGGTCAGGTCTCACTATTTTCACTTTACATCTCATACATTTCGATATGTTCCCGAAGTTCACGCTATGTTTATTACTCACTCTGGCATCGTACCTCACGAGCCCAGCCTGGTGCCTCTCTCGCCGCCCAAGCAATGTCGAATATGATATGACAGGGATGACAGGCCTCAACAACGCCCAGTTGACGAGTCCTCTCATGACCAGAGAAGAGGTCATCCGTTCGAGATGCACTTACTTCAAGCTTGAGCAAGGCTTAGAGTTATACGCCGTCTCCGCGCAGCTTCTCACAAGCGAAGGCTGGGAGTATGGTAGCGCCCTGGCCCTGTTTGAGTACCTGATGCTGTTGTGCGGTGGCAGGGTGGGCGGCGCTCTTGGACATGAGGCGGTGTCGCTATTGGTACAAGGGATGTCTAAAGTGCGGTGTGTGGACGCTGCGCTGGGTCGCCAGCGCAGTCCTATCACCAGAGTCGGGAAACTCCGCGGCGGTGGATGTGTACGTTTTACACTTGGTCTCCTCCTTTGATCTTTATCATGCTAAATGAATAGTGGCTAACTATCAATTAATAGTACGAAGTTGAGTGTCCGCCGCCGAAGGGCTCCCTGTTGGATGATAGGAGAATGAGAATATGAAACAAGCGGTTGTTGCGGTCTTCATGCGCGATCAAGTGTGGATCCAATCGGCCGGGTGTGGTCGGATGTGTCAAACCAATGTTTTGCTTGCTTCAGTTGAATATAGGGCCAAAACTGCAATACACATTCCGCGCGCGACCATTATCTGAAAAATATGTAAAATTCAAACATGATTGCGCAACGTATTCGAAAATCGATGGTTGAAAAGACAAGGGCGCTTTGCCGCACACGTACTTGACTGCCCTAGCGGGAGTGATGTGGGTGAGCAATGCGACAGTGAGAAGCAAAGCTGTTTGGTAAGCGCTGGACAAGATTTCGCATCTGATATCCGAAGATTGGGTCCAATGAGATAAAGCTTTGGATGAGAACATGCCGATCTTGTACGCAATCACACGAGCTGTCCTTTTGTGGGACATGGGATACTTGTGGGTGGGGGAGAAAGAAAGAGACATGAGCGAGGAGGTCGATGAACTCGTATTTGTGATCGTTTTTGATCAAGTACCTCTCCAACTTGGCTCCTTCTGCAAGAGAAGGGTTCCCAGGCGACACCGCGTGGAGGTGTGGAATAGGATTTTGTCGCGGGATGTAATTCTGTGCCCCTTTGGATGCTTAGCTTGTATAATTTCTCGGTGAAAGATCTTTCTCTGAGCGCATGTCCATGGTAATAGCTACACAATTCAAATTCGGTCAACAGATCTAATAGCAAATTCGGGATGACTTATCAATTGATCTCAGCGACATGCGCAGTAATCGCATGACACTTCACAATGGTTCTCGCGGCGCTTTTGAACAATATCACGACTCGAATCGATATCTGGTGGGTACACCACAGCGCCGAAGCAGCACATAGAAACAGCACATGTTCACGGGTGTTCTTGCCGGACCGGAAAACATTTTGGAGAAGGCACAAACCCGGTTGCGCATCCAGCAAGCGCCATTGCTTTCTGTTTCGAGTGTCCACAGGGTCCCACTGCTGCCCCTCCCATGCATACGTTACCTCAGCGTCTCAGGCGTTAGACTCGTAATGTTCCTTTAGCGCATCCACATGCGGCAAAGCGGAGTTACTGTACTCTATAATAGGGATAGTACTCACGTGATATCCTCCGCATTTCTCGTCTAACGCCTAAGGCGGTTCCGCAACGTTGCTAGTACTAATACGCTTATTTTTTCGTAGTTGATCACGACTTTTCCGGTAGCTCTTTACGGCGACGAGGCCTCGATTAACTAGAATAATAGGAATTATCTAGCCGTAGACTAATCGATTATATAACTAGGTCTACGCTATTGATTAATACTATACACGAGTGTATCAGACGTTGTTAGAGCTTAAAAATTGTGGGGTGAAGCGTGCGAAAACACGAGCTCTTTAGAAATTGGGAGGTTGACGCTGCGATGCTTAGTAACTAGGCATGTGATAGGCTCAAACGTAGGCTTAAAACGTAGGCTTAAAACGTAGGCTTAAAACGCAGGCTTAGAACGCAGGCTCAAAACGTAAGCTTTTAAATGCAGGCTCAAAGCGCAGGCTTAAAATAATAAGCTTAGAATGCTAGGCTTAAACGTATACTCCTATGCTTCCTTTCTGCTTGATGTGTTGATGTTGAGGTTAAGGTAGAGGGTAAAAAGGAGTTGAGGCCCTGCGGGCGGGCCGGCCGGGGGGATAAATAATAATATTAGAGTGGATTAAATATTAATCCGGCCTCTCTCGTAGGCAGCCCTTTAAGCTTAATATGCTGTAAATACGCATTTAACCATAGTCTAGATTTGCCTAAAATTTGTACGATTATATATTAGCCTAGGGAGAATCGAACTGCCTATTTAGAATTACATATTTATAGTTGTGGTTGTTTAAAATTATAGGGTAAAGAGCTCTCATACAAATCGTAACGCAAGCTCACCTAAATCGTGCGAAATCGTCTTAGGCCTCTCTACGAGAGTTCGGAGCTCGCGCTCCGATTGGCTACAATTTAGTGGCGTTGTAACGATACCGTACGGTATTAGCGAACCTCGTAGAGAGCCTGAGACGCTGAGGTAATGCATACGTTGGTTCACCGGTAGAGAGACTCTCTTTCTCAAACCTGGAACGATGGTAACAGCATCAATCGAAAGCGGTTATACCCATCTAGGCCTGAAAGGATAATCAATTAAGTACTCCTCCAGTTCTTCTCCGCGCTGTGCCGCAAGAGCCCGACGGACTGCATAGACCATCCATGGTGTTTCCACAATCCCATCCTTTTCTGCCCGTTGTAACTTCTTCTCAGCCCATTCCTCGGCCTTCTGCGCCATCTCAGCCTCCCAGCGATCTCTTGCGTACGCATGCGCGTCCTCCTCCCTACGCTCTAAGTCGGCAACAAAGCAAACTCCTGCACCAAGGGACACACGCACAATTTTGATGCCGTCATTCGTCGTTACATCATCTCTTTTGAGGGGAAGGGCGTCCGAGTCGAGACTCCTGAAGCTGATCGGCGCACTGAGACCCGAGTCTTCGCCGGTATGAACCAGCAGAACGGTTTGTCTGAGGAGCTCCTTATCGAGTTTCAGGATTGATCCTATCCCTGTAGAAGAGGGTTCCTTGAGCGCATCGAGAACCATAACAACGGCTCGAAAGAGGGGCGGGATTCTGCACTTCCATGGGGGAGTTTCCGCGTAGTTTCGATCGGCACGGCAAGCAGCTTCGCCCCTACACTTTTCTGCATGCGAAGCCAGTGATTCGCAAAGAGACCGATGAGCTGAAAGAATGTCGACAATCTTCGTTGGTCCGGTTTCAGTGATACGGACCGGTACTGTAACGAAAGAGCAATTCTCAATCATTGGTCGCTCATTATGGAAGCGAAACCACTTCTTGAAAATGCAGCCAAAAATAAACGGCGGCAAGGACTTGCGAGATTGGGCTGAGGGTGAACAGTAAATGGCTGTCGACTTGTTGCAATACCGAGTACGAAAGCCATATGGAATTTTCGTCACGACCGTGCTGTCCATTTTCAAGACGATATCATCGCATACCCACATAGCTTTGTGCTCTGTGCCGTGCTGAGAATACTCGAGGGCCATGTAGCTCTCTTTGAGTTGCTTTCTGACTTCATCTTTCAACTCTGGCGGCACAAAACTAACACCGACGGGCCGACCACACGTTTGGCCGGACGACATGCCGAAGGATCACTTGATGCTTGAGCGGCCGTGAAGCTTCAACAGGCGTGGAAAAGTCGATGAATGTGAGGAGTGTTGGAGAAGGAAGTGGAAAAAAAATGAAGTGGAAAAAAAATCTCACGAATGAAGCGCCTGAGCCTTGATATGGACTGTTTCGTTTACCGCTCAGACTTTTTCGGAAGTCGGAAACACAGAATCGTGCGGAGTATCGACCGTGGTCCACGATTGACTCTTCAGGCGCTTACCCGTGGGTTCATGGCACAGTGGACGGTCCACATACTCACTGTGTACGCATATCGTCTGGCTCATGTTCGTCTGCTACGGCATAAGCGTCAATACTTCCATGAGAGAATCATACGGATGTTCCGGCTTCAGTGCGTTCCACGGGTCAATTGATGCTCTTTAACCGCTTATTGTTCAGTTGGATCAGGACAAGACAAGCTGGGGAATGGCCCATATTTCAAGGTTCACGAGCGCGCCGACGTCGCGTTGCGAGCGTGAGAGCTCGGGTGGGGTTCCAGCTGTCATACGAGCTAGACCAATTTTGGAAATCAGTGAACATCATTGTTCAATCAATTGATCAGTTGATTAACATGTCAGTGACGAGACACGATGAATGAAGGCAATAAGAGTAGCATGAGGTATGAAGAAAAAGACAGAGGTAGTACAGCATCAGATATCACGTACATGCATACCGTGACAGAGGTCTGCCACCATGTAAGTACCGAGGTACCCTTGTCAATAGAGCATCATGACGTGTGCGGCACGAACCGATTTCAATTGGATTCAATGTTAGGACGTTTCGTGCTTTCTACCCATATGCTTGTTGAAAGCTCACGCATGTTCTCGAACGGAGCTTTATTGCAATCGCAGCTTGTATTACTGAGAACTCTCCGCACGCCAGACAACTTCAACAACCCTTAGCAATCATAATCTGTGTCCCAAGGACTCACCTCACAAGGGTCAATCGGTCATCCTTACTCGAGCGGAGCAAGCTGCCAATTGACTGGAAACTACGGACCTCTGCTAGTCATGCTTATTGCATCAGTAAAACGCTCCTTCGTTGGAGTAACTCGCAATGCTCGGCGAACGCAGTTGATCGTTAGACCGTCTACGTCGCCACGCGCTTTTCATTGCAGTTCCCGTCACATGGCGCAGAAAGATGCCCAGGACAAGGACAGCCTCAACCCTCGCTCAACAGAGTACAGCAAAAGCGGGTCGGACGATGGCTCGGCGGCGATGAAAGAGGCAGCATTCGATCCGAAGCAGACGAGCCCCGAGGAGGAGATGGCCACCGCGGACAAGGAGAGCGGAGAGGTGAGAGAAAGCAGCGTGAGTAGGACTCGCTAGATGTGATGGATATGCTGACTTACTCTGTCGCAGGATACAAGCCCCTTGGACGTGAGTCCTGCCAACCAAGACGTTAGCCAACCTCGAGGTTCGGCAGAAGGTGGAGCCGAGGGTTCGCCGGGCGAGTCCAGTCGTGAATCCAGCGGGAGACAGCGAACAAGTGGAAGAGGCAGTCCGAAAAAGGGCGGAGGAACCAAAAGTGGTTGAGGTTGTTACGAGCCAAAGTTGTCCTCATGAGAAAGGCATAGCGCATGTACTCGCACCCTGAGGCATGTACGGAGTATGGAATACGCTGAAGCATTATCCGAAATCATGTCAAAATGCAATACAGTATGGGACAACACGGACTTGGCGGTCCAGATGGCGGAGGCTTTGAAAGTCCGAGACAGAGAAGCTGATACCTAAGGCGACGGCACCGCGGCAGTCCCGACCTTGGGATTTGAGCTTTGAGTGCGCGCCTTGTTGTTGAAGTGATAGCCACCGATGCTCAGGATCCTACACAAGATCCTCGAGACCCTTGCCAAAATATCAATGCACGTATTTATATAAGATTCATCCATGGGCATGTCGCGCATAACCCCCACGCCCGGACGGCCCCGGTAATGGGCGGAACATCATTATTGCGATGACAACTCTTCAACCCGCGATTGCGTGCTCGATTCCTCAATGCCATTGTCAAAGATGGACGTCAACGCCCAACCGCTCGTAACCATGGCGGGCCTGCAGAGGACAAGATCTTTTTTCGCGGCTTTTTTGCAAGCGCCTCTTCTTCATTCCTGCACGCTTTTGCCGCTATCTGTGCTACGTCGGGGTTGGGCTCCAGCCTTTTTTCTTTTGCATCTGACAGTTGCGTTCCGCCCTCCTTGAGCAGTGCACGTATTGACGTTCAATTGATTGCACATTCGACAGATTGCTACTCTGCGTTCTCGGTCTGAATGCATTTCCAAGAGGCAGACTCTTCAGGTCCGGGCCCCGTCTCTGATGACCGGGTCGTCGACTTCGCGTTCAGGTCTTCGAGCCTGCCCTTTGGCCAAGACTTGCTGCTCGCTGACATCGGCGGTCCAACCTATCTGACTGCTCAGACCTTGATTCAGCAGGTCGCGTACACCTTGTCCGACAAGGTTTTCACGTACTCGCCGGAGACATTCGACTTGGATATTGCCCTCCGCCACTGGCAGTCTCAAGGAGAGAAGAATGCTTATGGCTATGGCACGGGCATCCTGCCCATGGAGACGAGGCGAGGGGCCGCTTCGATTGCGCTAGGATACATTTTCTCCAAGGACTTCGACCTGAAGAAACGACACATACCTCAACAGATAATTGCATCATCGGCAACCTTGCGTGAGCTTGCACCCGCCTTGGATGAGCTCACATTGCTCTACGACGTTGCGAGTCCTGTTGTGGTGCACGTTGCCGCTTTGGACTACAAGCCGGAATCGTCCTCGGGATTTGGGACAGACTATGTCTCTGCACTTGTGCTCGCGGATCAGCTTGGTCTGGGTCTGGTGTCGAGCGGCTCGGCGTATGAGGTGCAGCACATGTCGCTGTTCGCAACTCTGCTAGCCACTGTCGTCCCTACAATTCATATCTATGATGGAATCCACCTTGCCAGAGAGACGACACGCATAGTGGATGTCATGGATCGCAATGGCTTGCACAAAACCTACTCGGCGGTTTCAAGAGAAGTCTCGTCGACAGAGAGAAAACATCTCGATAACGAGGGCTGCGTTACGCGTTTGCTGGAGGCATTCAACGATGAGCTTGGCACGCAGTACAGATTATTCGAGTATCACGGCCATCACGAGGCAAAAGCCGTTCTCGTGGTTTTTGGATCATCCGAAGCGGCCCTCGCTAAGCACGTTGTAACATCGCTCGCAGCAAAGGGTATGCAGGTTGGTGTCATCAATGTCAGAGTCTACCGGCCTTTCGTCGAGGAGGAATTTCTGGCGGCTCTTCCACGGACTGCACAGCGTGTTGCAGTTCTTGGACAGGTCAAGGACGCGGAAAGCGCAACCGACAGCGCAGAACATTCAGCGTTATACGCTGATGTGCTCGCCGCTGTCACTTTCGACTCTGGCTCCCGCAACCTGGACTCTGTGGTAGACATCAAGTATGGCACCGGGCACACCTGGACCCTCAACAAGATTGCTGGCATCATCAGCCAGTTGAGCGCCACAGGAGAGGTCTTCAGCTCTGATGCCAGCGTGTGGAAAGAGCAGCCTCTGGAGGCAACGGACATATCAGTGCGCAAGTACACTTTTTGGGATGCTGACGACTCTCCATCGGCCCAAGCTCCCGTGCGGCTTGCGCAGCTCCTCGGCACAGAATCCACAAGAAATGTCTCACTGCGTACTGGTCATGACAATCTCCGACAAGGTGGAGTCCTAAGGACGGATATTTGCTGCTCATCGACGTGTGTCGAGGCCGCTCATCTGGACGGCTTGGCGGACTTGGCATTCGTGGGGCATGAGAAGCTGTTGCGAGAATTTGACATTCTTAACAATCTCAAGCACGGCGGATCGCTCATAGTACGCCTCCCTGGTGCCTACAGTCAGGATCTCGAGAAGAGATTCACTGTAGGCACGAGAAAAGCCATCTCGGCAAAGAAAGTGCAGTTGTTCGTGCTGGATCCCTCACTGCTGTCGAAGACATTGGAAACTCCGGAATTAGAGGTCCATCTCATTCAATTAGCTTTCTTGGAAGTCGCAGGGAAAGATATGACTACCAAATTATTATCGAGCCTGGCGACCACGGCAAAGTCTAAAGAAATACTACCAGCAATTGCTGAGGATGTGAGCAAGGCCTTACGTCGAGTCGACATTCGAGAGTCATGGGCGACCATCGAGCCAGAAGTTGAGAGTATATCACTTCCGACGAACATAAACGTCAACAGCTTCTCCGCTTTTGAGCGAACGGATCCCGAGCCACCAAATCTGTTGACCAACTGGGTCACGGCTGCCAAGGGTCTTACTTTCAAGGAAGCGTATGGGACTTCCCAGGCTCTCAGACCGGACTTGCCCATCAAGACCGCGGTGGTTCATGTAAAAGAACGGCGGCGATTGACACCGCTGACGTATGACCGGAACATCTTCCACATCGAGTTCGACCTGGGCGACTCTGGCTTGACGTACGCGATCGGTGAGGCACTAGGTATCCATGCAGAGAACGACACAGCGGAAGTGGAACAATTTATCAAGTGGTATGGTCTTGATCCAGACGAGATTGTGGAAGTGCCGACTCGGGAGGATTCCGATATTCTGGAGAACAGGACCGTCTATCAAGCTCTTATTCAGAATGTCGACATTTTCGGTCGTCCACCGAAACGCTTCTACGAAACGCTCTCCGCCTTCGCCAGTGATGAAAAGGAGAAACAAAATTTGCTCGCACTCAGCACGGCGGCCGGAGCGACCGAGTTCAAACGCCGAGCGGAAGTGGACACCATCACTTTCGCCGACGTTCTCCTCGAGTTCCCATCCGCTCATCCCAGTTTCCATGACATCATGCGAATAGTCAGCCCGATGAAACGCCGGGAATACTCCATCGCATCGTCGCAAAAAGTGACACCAAACTCGGTCTCCCTTCTCATCGTGACTGTGAACTGGACAGACCCGAAAGGCCGCAGTCGTTACGGGCAGGCCACCAGGTACTTGAACGCGCTCGTGCCCGGATCACCCGTCACCGTCTCCGTCAAGCCATCGGTAATGAAGCTGCCTCACAAGACGACAGCGCCAATCATCATGGCAGGGCTGGGAACAGGCTTGGCGCCGTTCCGAGCATTCGTCCAGGAGCGCGCGCTGCAGAAGCAGCAAGGCGAGGATATCGGTGCCGTCCTGCTCTACATGGGCTCCAGACATCAGAAGGAGGAGTACCTGTACGGCGAGGAGTGGGAGGCATATCAGCAGGCCGGCGTCATCACCCTTCTCGGTCGTGCCTTCTCGCGTGATCAGCCGCAGAAGGTTTACATCCAGGACCGTATGCGGCAGACTCTGGACGAGATCCGGCAAGCGTACTTGAAGGAGCAGGGCAGCTTCTATCTGTGCGGGCCGACCTGGCCGGTGCCTGATGTCACGCAGGTGCTGCAGGAAGCAGTCGAGGCTGAGGCCAGGGGCTTGGGGCGG
>QQTW01002885.1_pt1 | contig 12620 bp, 12 predicted proteins | sample 1904831 | NCBI WGS metagenome assembly QQTW01 (sample SAMN09435610, study PRJNA476489) | Subsurface metagenome, whole genome shotgun sequencing project. | reverse complement strand
ATGAGGAGACGGAGGCAGTTAAGGGATGTAGGTTCGCTGCTTGTGCTGCTGTGCAAAGATTGATGAGGGTGGGAAACATGTAGCTCGGCGATTTTGCTCTGCTGGGGAAATTGGCGGGCTCAGGCGAAATGAAGCTATTTGGCCATGAGCTGGCATCTCAAATATCTCATGTGTTTGAGCAGAGAATCTTATGTTAGCCGGTATCGTTGTGGTAGCGTCATCTCAGCTTCAGATAGCAGGTCGAGCGGGAACAGGTTCAAACAAGATCAATGTAGAAATTGGAGTAATAACCATGGACACTTGTTTGCTTATCAGCGATTCTCAAACCGCACTGAGTGAATCAATCTTGAGCATCAGTCATTCTACAGAAGCTGTTGTCTATGCTTCTTAATGCTTCTTGATCCTTTAAGTTTGGGAAAAGAAGGTCGTGAAGTGAGGTTTTGGAAGCCTTTGTGATTGCCAAGGATTAGTCACCGATAAAGTGAGGAAGTCTGGACAGCAACCAACAACCTTGTCGTGGTCATCCGAAAGCCTCTAGGATAAGAATCATCGTGATACACGCGGTTCAATAATGCTTTGAATCATCTTACCACAGTACATTTCTTAACCCTGTAGCGGTGGCGCACGCGTTCTTAGCTCGCCCTCCAGCCTTATTGGTAGCTACCACGACCGCTGCTGTAATTGAGGGCTGTGGTCAGTTTCCTATCTCCAACCAATCCATCCTCACCGCTGTTGTCAATATTCCTTGGGGTAAACGATGCAGTGCCAATTCGAGTTGGATGTGTGCCAGGGACAACAGGCAGTACGGAAGGAATGCCGTGCATCACATTGCAGTAATCAATGCCCTTCTGTGTTTGGACTCCATGCTGAAGTCCTTGGGGAAAAGATGGGCTATCTGTCAGCATGGTGGACCGCCGCATGCCTTGCCCGGTTTCCTCTAATGACAAGAGTTGGGCTTTGCCCTTCCGGTCTCCGCCGGCCACTCTGTTCATTGTTGCATAGTAGCTGTTCCAACTTTCCTTCGCAGTACGATGAGGAATGGCTTTCGCCCGAAGCCGCAGTCCTTCAAGAGTGGCTAGGTCGTTAACTCTCTGGCCTGAATCGGGCTCGAAGTCCTCGAGGTGCTTAAAGCCAACCAAATCAGAGAAGTAATACTCATCCCCCCAGTTATCGTTGGAGAAGGCTGGGTCTACTGTACCGCGAATCTCATCGAGATAACCGTTTGAAAACATTTTACCACTCCAGTAGTTCTTGACAGCTTCATACCCGGTAGCCGGATGTTGTGAAACTCGGATTGGAGGGGCCTGTATTTCTTCTGGAAGTAATTGTGATGCAGGTAAGGGACTTGTCGAAGAGAAAGAAGCATCGATCTCGATTGACAAAGCTTGTGAGGGTGCAGAATCTTGAGGAAAATGGCCAGATGGGTGCTGATTCAGCATTTCTGGGTCAAGCAGCTTCAAGAACTTTTCGTCGAGCTGATCTGCTGCAGGTGGGTCGTTTGTTAATGGCTGCGTATGCAATCCTCCAGGGTCGATGCTCGTACTTGCATCAGCAGCAGTATGTACTGAAGCCGAGTCTTGCTCATCTACCAGAGGAAACAAAGATAAATCAGGCAAATACAGCACACTTGTCAACCGCTTTGTGAAGGTGTCTTGACAGGATTCGTCAAGATCGAAGCGAGCATCCATAAACTCTAGACTCTGCCTTGAGACGTTTGGGTCCGCAAGAGGATCAGACCTTACATGTTCTTCTCCGTTGTCTTGGGTGGCTGCCGACTGTGGCTTCATCATTTTCTGTACCTTGGCTGGACGCTCGAGTTCGGGATGCTTCAAAATGTGCTTGTTGCTCAACGGTCCTAGACCGGTCAATATCACATGGAAAGGTGAAAGATGAGACAACAGACTCACGCGAATAGCAGTACGCATCCATGTCAACCTCAGCACTCGCATTCTCTGTGATAGATTGAGTAGTAGCATGGGCCTCCATCCAGCCTTGCTCTGAAATTAGGCCTTCCTGAAGACTATCAGCTAGCTGTGCCTGTTGTGAGTGCACAGTGAGTTGAAATGGCTGCATTAGTGACGATACCGTTACTCAGATGCATTGCACAGCTCGCAGGGTGAAGATCCATTTATGCCATAACACCCGGAGACGAACGGCCGCTCGAGAAACCTATCATTTTCTGGAATCTATTACCGCCTGTTGTGCGGATCGGTTAGCAGCGGTGTTCACTCAAGTATCTACGACAATCAACACCGGTCTTCTGCTGGGAAATACTTGTACAGTTCCCAAGTATGCTGTCCTAGATTCCAAAGGGCCAAGAAAAAGGAACCGTTCCAGTACCTGTCCATCCCCGAAACTTTAATCATCTGCAGTCTGAAAGAAATCGTGGAATACAGAAACTTTGTCACGAATAGTGAATCAGAACATGACGAAAGAGCAGACTGGAAGTATGCAACAATATTCTCACACTCGGGCACTCCCAATTATCCAAACACATGCCAGCGCCTTGGAAGCAGAGGCACGAATTCAGAGCGGAATGTACTATTCATATTCAACAGCTTCCTTACATGTCTCGCACGTTGAGCGGTTACCTGATGGTGGGCATACAGGGATCCGTGAATGGGAAGGCAGTCGGTGGTAACCCCGACGGAGCCTAAGGTGTTTTCCGAGGCTGACGGACGGGAAGAGGGAGCCAAACAATCTTTTCCCTGCTGTGAACTTTCGCAGAAAACGTAGTTTGATATCCAGGCTGATCGACGGAAGACGGGATCGGAACGGTTTTGTCTCTATTTCTGCTTGCTTCTGTGCCAGAGATATTCCGACGCCGGAGAAACCTTCAGATGAATCTCTGCTGGCTTCACGCTCCAGGCCATCCTGCGGGTGACTCCCTTCCCCATTACTGCCTTTTAGTGTGGTTGATTCAGTATCGGATGAATCTTCGAACGGATTCGAATCATAATCATACTTCAATTTGAAGGTTGACTCGCTCACCTGTCCTTAGGTGATATTTGGCAAAAGTAGTTCTTCGTCCGAAAAGTCTCGAAAAGGGTCTTCATTAGGACCATACTCCAATGCGATAGGGGAATGGCAGGCCGGATGATCTCTGACCTCTTCCATGGCGTCCACCTCCATTTGCAAGCTCCATATCTCAGGAAGCCTAGACAGAAACTCCTCGAGATGGTCTCTGTCGGTCCAAGTTCCAAGATGCGATACAAGATCATCTCTGCAAAAGTATGTGATCTCAGTGTCCAATAGCCTGTCGAAATGTTTCCAGATGCGGGATTCAACGAAAGTACATCTCATCAATATGCGAAGGGTCTCTTCATAGACCAGGATCGGGTCGCATTGGTGATTTGCTGTCCACACGCAGCATGATGCCGTCATCATTTTTGCGAAGATATACTGGAATGGGTAATTCGAAACGCGACAGCTGAACACTTTCCTACCTTTGTAGTAGGATCACCTAGCTAGGCCTTCACACCGCAGAGGCCGCCGGACATCTATCGATTATTTGTACGCGTGTCTGTGAGCAAGAGAACAATTTGCAACCAAGAGATCTCTTTATCTCTGAGAACAACGATCACAATTGATGCCAAGCCAGACCCCTTTGTTGATGCCAAGACCAGCAAGGCGATATGTCACCTCACAACAGTTTCCTTTGAAGCATTTGAATGTCATTGTTCAGAAGTAAAGAACAATCATTATTCTTCACAAGTTTTTGTGACTCGTAAGAAAGCGCCAACTTACCTGCTCATCTGCAACCAAAAACCAGTTCTCTGACTTGACTCAGTTCACCTTTCCCCCAAAATTCGCTCAGTAAACTCTTGGAAAGCCACCCAACAAGTCTCGAATTCGACCAAAGCAACCATAAGCGCAAAAATGTGCAAGATCTACTACGTCGTCTTCCCTTGCGGCCATACCGTGAAATCCTGTACCAGCAACTGCTACCCCAACTACACCTGCAAATACCCAGAGAAGGTCGAGGCCGAGCCTGAGGCCGTGCTTTACTGCAAGCGTTGCTTCAATACGCCAGGGCCAGAGCTAGCAACTCCCAAGGTAGGTCAATATCTCGTCCTTAGAGGATAGGGGTCTATTGCTGATGCTTTTGGCCTCAAATGCCAACCCAGGAAGCCTGATAAACAACGGCCACGAACTCGAAAGATATGGCAGCTGTAGCGAACACGGGATTCCGGGACGGTATTCTTTCGAAGAATTGAGGAGCTTCAATGCTTGACCCTCAGACTGCCGCTGAGAGGTTTCTTGTCATGCGAGCGTGCTAAGGTATTCTGAGCCTCTCACAATACGCGAACAGTAGAGTTGCAGGTGCTCAAAATTGTGTTAAGGGATGGATTGTCTTTACAACTTTATCAAAGCTGTCATGAGGGCAAGAGTGTCGCTCATGTATCTTTCGCTCCCTTGAATCATATCTTACCCTCTCGTTTGAGCCCTTCATATAGTGCCACTGCTGCTAGGGTCTTTCCGTCCCTAGCACCAAGCTTCCACAACTCGTCGAGCCGACACATCTTCAATGTTATCTTCTCCCCATGATCACGTAGTCCCGCAAGTCTGCCTCTCATGCTTTCGATCTCCGTCCTAGCCAGTCTTTGCCGCGATAAAAACAGTGGAATGAACTCATCACATGCACCAGGACTAGGGTAGATTCCTTGTTGAAGTAGCTCCTCCGTGGTACTTGGTGCTGGAATTGCGAGGCTTGTCATGTCCATCAACTCAGTTTCAGCGATCTCCAAACCAGTCTCCTCCTTTATCTCTTTCGCAGCAGCACCTGTGAACGTGCCACAATCATCTAACATTCCTGCAGGAAGCTCCACAAACCCTAGACTTCCAGCCGCTATTCTGGGTTGTATCGTCAACACGACATACTCCTCGTTTTCGCCATTGACATCGTCCGGCTGAACGATGAGAAGCATGCATACGCTACCTCCGCGTAAGAAGACGCTTCCAGGCAGGTATTCCCCTCTGTCATTTGTGACCTCCGCTTTGAGCTTCACAAACCTTAGACGTCTGCTTGCAAAATAGTCACACGACTGTATGGTAATTTTGCGAAGCTTGAACGGGTAAGCATGAAAGGCGTGGCTTTCGTGCGTCTGAAGGGAGAGCGAGTGTTGTAACGTCTGAAACCATGTTTTGAAGGCAGGAAAGGTGCGTAGCTGCTCTTCCGAGATTTCTGGTGTGGAGTGGACCGGGATCAATCCGGGCAACGTAAATGCAGACATGGTGCGAAGACGGCTGTATCTTGAACCCGGCTTCGGCGATGAGGGGCGAGTCGGGCAGTGCAATAAACCTCGAAAGGGCATATGGAGTCTGTCAGGGCGCTGAAACGTAGTGTCAAGAGCTGCAACATAGCCACATCTTAGATAGATCACACTCACCTTCAAGGGTAAATAGACGAATTAATTGAAAGTTTGTCACTCGAGTATTGTTAGCCCCTCGATCTGACGTAGTTCGATGGCCCAAATGCGAAGTCTCGCCGAACGCGACTAGTTACTAATTTAGTACGCGTTCAACGCCTTTTCAACGTCCCCTCAAGTCAAACCCAGCATAATTCATGATGATGCATTGTCTATTCATGACCACACTTGTTCTTCCTCTTGTCTTCAAGAGCCTGACTTTTCAGCCAGTTGGCAGAGCTTTTACTCTTCACTCTAACGCGTCACTGCAACCGACTACTGACTCACAATGTGCCTGGAGATGCCCCTCCGTTTCCTAGTGCAGGCAATCGTCTTGTGTCAGCCTGGATGCCTTTCAACTTTGTATCTCTGCAGGCGTTTTCTCTGTACTTGGTCCTGACTTGCAGAGAATACGAGCATTGCTGCCGTTGGCTTCGTCCACTATGCTTAAATACAGCGAACTACTTTCTCTCGGAGGGATCCGATAGCGCCTCTTTCGATGACGCGCTTGCAGCCTGAAGGCTTGCTAAGCTTGGAGATTTCGAACTGTCGCTAGCTAGGCTTAATCGTTACTACGGAAAATTTGCGGACGGGTTGCCTAATCCGCCTCGTGGTCATGCCTTCTTCTCCTGCGTCAAACCGGCGTTGCTGGTATGATGGTTGATTTGTGGAACAGGAAAGCCGCTACAATAAACACTTCATACATCAAGCATTGTCGAGGTGCTAAGGATACGACTGAGCCCATTGAGTCTTCATACGGACTGTGGTCGGATTCAATCCTTGACGCCTGTGAGCTGTATCCTTATCAACAACTTCTAGTATATCCAGTCTACTTGAGCTACTAGAGATAGATCTCAAGCATGCCCGTCGTGCTTGAGATCATCCTGGAACACTCCGCCACTGGCAACAGCCGCCTACATTGACCAGTAACGAAGAGAACAACAACTTTTGCCCTGCTAAGCCTCTGCGGGTTGCTTCTATCAATCAGTGGCCTGTGTATTGAGGCTAACTCACATGTGCTTTGGCGCTCCTTTAACAACTGGATTCCGAGTCACTAGCATTGAGCAACGCAAGCTATCAAATTTTACTTACCGCCCAAGATGCCAGACGCCTTTTGCAAGGGATTTTTGGGTGGATACTGATGCATTCGGACCAAGCTAGCTCGGACTTGGATCCCAGAAGAGCCCTTCTGATGAAGCATGGCAAAATCACCTCACGGTTAGTTCGGACCTGGGTGTTGTATCTCCATGAGTGGCCGCTTCGTTTTGTCCAAGCCACATATTTCCTCTAGAAGCGCTTATTGGACTCACCATGTCTTTCAGCCAGAACATAAAAGCCTGCCTTTCCCCCAAGGACCTTTCTCGTGAAGCCACGAAACTTTTTACCTCTTCTATCAAAGGGGAAACACCCTTGATATTCTATACAGTACTCAATTGCTCTAACAGCCCCTGTTACCCTCTACTGATCATGTGGTAAGCTCTTGTTCTTCTGGGATACTTTTACTTTCGTCTGATCTTGTATTTAGCTCCTCTCATTCATTTCCACAATTAGGACATGAGCCCACCTTCTCAGCCCATCCAGTTTTTGGGCCACATTTGAACAACTCTCCACCTTTCCACTCTTTCGGACCCAGCAATTTGATCTATTATTGCTGTGATTGCGGTTACGGACCACAATCTGTCGACATGAATCCCAGTTGTAGCAATTGCGGAGTCAGGAGATGTGGTCGTTGTACTGTTCGCCAAGTCCGATGAATCTACAACGTTTATGATTCTTTCCACTTCTGACCAATTCATCCGGTCAGCTCGCAAGCAACATGTTTACTTCGGCAATCTGTATTATCATCACTTCACTTAGGTCTGAAGAGGCTGTTGTCCTTTTCGTTGTGGAAGCTTGTTGTCATTCTGAAATGCAAGGTCCAGCACAGCACGGGCAGGTTGCAGGGCTCTATTCTAGACTTTTCGATTGTTGCGAAGCTCGCTGAGCAAGTATAGCGTCTCGACGAAGTCATTTTCCCATCTTTGAGTTGCTGTTTGATAGCGTACGAAAAGCGTGGTGATGGAACAGGTCTTATCAGAGTTTTGCAAATCTTAGCGATTACTAGGAAGATATCCACAATGCGCTCCAACTTCGTTCGCCTACCAAGCAAAAGCACAAGACTTCATCAGGCGTTCGATCGGAGGTTTCTGACTCCTGACTAGCACAATCGGGCAGGATTTTCCTCCTCCAAAAACGCATGCATAAATGTTATTTCCCCACTCCCAGTCGTACCCTTCTATCTCAACATCTAAATCCAGGCATACCCCATCGTAATTGCTCACCTAAAATATGCCTGAGCAAGCTCACTGACGCAATCTCTTTATAGCAGAACCATCCTCCTCATGCTGTTGCCTGGGATCGGAGTCACAACGAGTTGTCGGCAGTCGGCACCCGGCTACGATGTGAAAGCTTCACTACCCTTGCCTCGAATAAGAAATCATTACCAGGACGTTGTCACACAGCATACATACCGGTCTCGTGGCCCCTGACATCAAAAGGGCGTTCTTCGCTACCTCGTTTCCTCGTAAGGCTGAACATCAGCCTTAGCCTCTCTATCCCTGCTCGGCCACGTGTAGTGTGGTTGACAGGCGCTGCAGAAAGCCGGAGCTGCGAGGTTTGTAATCTAGCCCCTATTCTGTGTTCAGATTTGTTCAGCTAGAGGGGCAGCTTGAAAGTGGGATACTTTTTGACACTTTCTACATGAAAAGAATAAACCCCTTTTCCTCACACCAGTGCCAAGAAACCCTATCCTTGACAGTTGAATAGTAGTTATTGTGCTACAAATCTACTAAGTCAATGGACTACTGGTACGATTTGACGAATCCCAAAGTGAGATCCCGAGACCGCACGCTTACTAGCAGAATCACATAGAGTCATTGCGGACCTGTGACCAATACACACACCCAACAAGGCAAACACCAGGAACCCGACACATGGAAGATTCTTCAGACTCAGCCTTGTACCACACACACAATACCCCCCTCTGCTTTGCTGGGAAGTCCTGCCAAATCCTTCGGTGCATCACATCACAACACAACCTCTAGCGGCCTCAAGCTGCGGTAAGTAGCATTGCTTGCCGTGCTACCGTTACCTCTGCCCACAACTTTCGGAAGGCCCGCATTAGGTTTTGGCCTCTAACCTCCTTGTGCTCATTTCCTTCCTCAAGATTTAACTTCCGGAGTCAGTTCCGCTTCGGGGGATTCGGTCCCTTCCTAACCATCACACCTCCTCCAGGCTCCTCTCTTCTCGCCCCTGCCCATGGATACCTAGCGGCTAATAATCAAAAGAGACCAGGGATACTCATTGCTGGGTTCGGACCTGGAAGAGTCACGTAAGGAATTATGCTTCCTTGCTGACCGGCATCCTGAATCATCGTCACATCACACTTATCCAGATCCACCATGCACCAAGGAATGGACACTAGCATGCTGCAATGCCCTCTGTCAGGCCCTCCCAATATTTGATCCTGTAGCGCAGACTTACACGGAAACAGTGATCAGGGGTCAGTAGATTGGTAGCAGATCTACTCGGGGAACATCTCCCTCGCATCCCCACCGCTACTTTCTGCTGGTACTTACCACGATACCTCAGCCCTGACGTCTTGGCATCTACATTCCCATCATCAACGCCAAACTCACGAGTCATGAAAGACCCCAACTCTCTCTTCGTCTTACCTTCCCCTCATACCGCCCCCCTTTGGTATTGGTAAATCTCCCTCCAACAGCGAGCCTGTCTGCCGATCACCAGGAAAGGAAGGAGCGAGAATGGGCAAAAAACGGTGATCCACAGGGCCGGGGCTCTCCGCTACTCTCTCCAGAACCTATGATGCGTAGAATTGCTGCCTTCTGCCTAATGATCGGTGAGAAATAGCCCCAATCGACATGGATTATTCTGGACGTGTCCCGGGGGACGAATGACAGAGTCACGGACTGGGACCAGTACTGGGGTTGATCTCTTCCTTTTTTTTTACCTTTGACCTTTTCTTTTTCCGACCACTGTTCCCCATAATTACCTGGTTGGTGCTAGGTATGGGCCACCCCAACCAGCGGTAGCCGGGAAGGGGGATTGGTAGAGCTAGAGTGTTGGAGAGAGATAGAAGGGCAAAACGATTCATGACTCTGAAAAGAAGGCCCGGTTTGGCTCTGCTCTGTCGTCAGATTTTTCTTGCGCATGGAGTTCTTGTAAGCCAGCTCTGCTCCCCCTTCCCTCTCCTCACCTGGGCCAGATGCGTTGGAAGGGTTATGCTGATCTACAGCAGCTGCCCGGAATTTGCCGGAGTCTCGCGTGGAGGGAGGTAACGAGGAAGATGATGTTGATGCTGAAGTTGTCGTCTGGGATGATGACTAAGAGCGAGAGGACGAGAGACCATAGACCTTATTAAACACTGGAAGCACAGAGAGATGAGATGCCAACCCATACTGGGGTTCTTTAGGGTTGCCGCGACTGTTGAGTATACGAATTTTCGATGTCTTTTCCACCAGAACAAATCTGCCAGCAGTGTGAAACGTAACAACATGTCAAAAAGATACGAGGAGAGCCGGTCAACGAGTTTCGACCTCGATCGCTACGATTTTGTGAAATTCGACTTGATGTTTCCCTAACTCTTTACAACAAACCGTCATCTTCCTACTCTTCATCGACACTGTCATCTTCCTCAAATTCCCTTCACTGATTGTACGACGCATTGCAAACATCGTCTTTATGGTACACGTCAGAACCTCATCCTAGACTAACTGGTACCAGTGCTTCATTGACCACAGACCTTGCCGATGTCCGACACAGGTACAGGGACGGGCCGGTGCCGAAGAGAACAACGTCCAGCTGGATGATCAGAATCCATGATGCCCTTCTTCAATGTATGACCTAGTCTATCTTGTCCTCTTATTCACAAACTTGCTGATACCCTTCAGGTGCAGTCAGGACGATATAGTCAGTATTTTTAACTTCTTTTCCAAGGAAATCATTGGAGTTGGTGTCCAATCTCATGTCGCCTCCCTTATTTCACTGCTACGTCTCCATCCCTAAAGGAGAAGCCGACCGTAGCGTGGACGTAAGGATAGAGGGCATCATTACAGACAGCATAGACCGACCCCAGGTTTTTCGTGACTGGTTTGGCCTGGTCGCGAGACAACAGGCGCTAGGACACAAGAACCAGACCCTGTTCAAACACCTGTTACAGAACATCGCCAATGTCGACGTCCTCAGCCAGCTTCGCTGCATGAAAGGCCTTGGCGCTCAGCAGGGACCGCGAGCTGTACATGTACCTCGATCGCGTGGAAGAGAAGACGGATGTTGCCAAGGGGTACCAGTCCTGCCTCATCAACCCATCTCTGACATTGCCTAGAGGCGACTAAGAACGAGTTCGACTCCGTGACCCAAGCCGCGTAGGCGCCACACGCGCTCGCGTTACACTTTGGCAACCGAATACTTTGTCTTCTACCAAGGGTACCGCATCCATGTGAGTAATGCGCTTCTTGCTGACGCAAATCTTGTACTGACCTCGAAGAATGGTCAAATTCCGCGTGGGAAAGATATGTCTCACCGACCCCCCCTCTTTGATGGTTGGGCTCGACGCCTAGCTGGTTTGGATGCGTCAGGGTACTAACATACCATACCATACCATCAAGGTGTGCAGAAGATAGGCAGGATGGAGCGAGGCTGGGGGAATAGGTGGAGGGGTTGATGTTTCCAATACTAAGTCACTACTCGTATCTCAGCAATGTTCGGCAGTTCGGAGGACTAGTTAGCGCAAGGATGGAATAGTGTGGCGCAAGTTGTATCTACCGCTGCCCGTAGGTTATCTACTTTTTGCCCAAGCCCAGCCTAGCTTTCGAGCTTCTTATCATCTTCCTTTGTCTCCCTGAACTCTCAAAGTAACGTACGCAATGCTATTCTCCCTTGCCAGCCCATCACAAGCACCAATGACACACCTCTCCTCAGGATTTACGGGAGGGACAAGCTTAGAGCTATAATTTTCCTGATGATGCAATTCCTTTCCAAGACAGCAACCAGCTTCGGCGATCCGCGCCGTTCTGTCTTCGAGGGTGAAATTCCTCATTTTCATGAAACAGTTCCTGGCTCGTCGCGGATGGCCTGCGCTATCGCTCCATCCTGTGATTGTATAGTTCATTATTGTCCTAGCAGGCGTCAGACAGACACAACACCCGCGCATCGCTGGTCGGATTGACCTCCGTTCCTTTACTGGACCGGATAGCGATCATCTCTTATTTTGACCGAAGCTGTTCCCGCCCTCTGAACCCCAATGTACACCAATACCCTGCGTCTGGTGTTTCGGACGACATGCTGAGATAGTAAACTCAGAGTCTCAACAAGTCTCAATGATAAAAGGCAGTCTCTTCGCCATCTCTTTCTGCTCCCGGCGTTTTGTCCCGTCTGTTCTTCGTCGAAACCGAGGCTGTTGTTGCGCTTGCAGCGAATTACTTTTGCCCACTTGGTAAGACTGCGTGAGGTCGCTTGCCAGAGTGAAGGGGCGCCATGCTCGCTTGGGCTGTTGCTGTGAGCAGTCATGTATTCTGCATTTGGTCGTCAAAGATGTGGGGATGGATGGAGTACTGGTTAATCAAGTGTTGGGTGTCGCCATTTTTCATGGATAATGTTCATGATATCCCCCAGGTGCTCGTTGCTTAGTGCTTTTTTCTGCTACAGACGGACGTCATGAACGCGGTAGACGCAGCCTCAACATTTTACAATCTTCAACGCTTGAGCGTTGTCCTTTGGCTTGTCGCTGCAATGTTCGCTCACCAGGATCTGGAAGTCCTAAGACAGCAAGATGCGTCTTGAATTTGTCAGAGCTGAAGGATGCTCTGAATTCGACAAGATGTGGAAATCCCGATTCCCGAAGATGTGCTGAACGTGTTAGAGGTAAGGTGTGCTCTCATCTCACCCTGTTCTAAGAAGCCCCCCCAACCCCCCCTGAAAGGTGCACACCGAAGCAGCAAGGGTGATGAAATCTCTATTATGTAATTAACATCGACTACACTCACACGGAGGTATGATACGGCGTTTGCAAAGATAAACTACACTCCAGCTGAGGAACCCAACCCATCGGAAGAAGAGAATGATGAAATAGCCCAGGACAGCGCTCAAGCGTTGAAGATTGTAAAATGTTGAGGCTGCGTCTACCGCGTTCATGACGTCCGTCTGTAGCAGAAA
>QQTW01002884.1_pt1 | contig 12623 bp, 10 predicted proteins | sample 1904831 | NCBI WGS metagenome assembly QQTW01 (sample SAMN09435610, study PRJNA476489) | Subsurface metagenome, whole genome shotgun sequencing project. | reverse complement strand
TAAAACAATATGAAGAAGCCTTTACTAGAGCCATCCATCAGCAATATTTCCCTCAGTAACGAAGACCGTTTACAGTTACAACAGTTGCAGCAAAGTTTAGGACTTAGAGACAAAGCTATCAATATAATTGAGGCACAAGTCACTACTGCCTATAAGCAAAAAATACAGCAATATGAAGAAGCTTTTACGAGAAATATTTATCAGCAGTATCCCCTCAGTGATAAAAATCGCCAGCAGTTGCAACAGTTGCAGCAAAGCTTAGAAATTAGCGACGAAGTTATCCAAAAAATTGTCGAAAAAGTCACTCAAGTATACGAGCAGAAATTAGCGCAGTATGAGGAAGAATTTACTCAAGCTATTCATCAGCAGTACCCACTTAGCAAAGAAAGTTACGATCTGTTGCGACAGTTGCAGCAAAAACTTGGGTTAAGTCCTAAAAGTGTCGCCGCAATTGAGACACGCCAGATCGCACCAATACAGGCAGAGCGTCAGCAAAAGTTACAGCAGTATGACAGGGCTTTCGCTAGAGCAATTCAACGGCAACCGCTAAGTGATGACGATCGCGAAGTTTTAGAACCACTGAGCGATAACGATCGCGAAGTTTTAGAAAATTATCGGCAAGTTCTTAATCTCAGTCAGGAAATTACCCAATCAATAGAGGAGCAGGTTACTCAAGCCTACGCACAAAAATTGCAGCAGTATGAGGAGGCATTTTGCACAGCCATCAATCGGCAGTACCCCCTCAGTAATGAGGAACTCCAACCATTACAGCTTTTGCAGCAAACTTTAGAAATAAGGAACGAAATTGTCAAATCTATTGCCGCAAAGGTGATTCAAGCCTACGAGCAAAAATTACAGCAGTATGAAAAAGCACTTATCTGGGCAAGTCAAAGGCAGTATCCATTCAGCGATGAGGATCGCGCATTTCTGGAATATCGTCGGCAACAACTCAATATCTCTAATAACATTGCTGACTCAATTGCGGTCAAAATTACTGAAATTTACAACCAAACACCGCTAGAGCCAAACCAACTTATTGCTGAAAGCCGCGAACAGCCGAGTAATTCTAATAATATCTCTTGCCCATCCCTGCTAACTGAAAGCTGCGAACAGCCGAGCGTTTCTAATAATGTCCCTTGCCCATCCCTGCTAACTGAAAGCTGCGAACAGCCGAGCGTTTCTAATAATGTCCCTTGCCCACTGCTGCTAACTGAGCCGGAAGGTAATAGGCAGAAAGACCTACGGCTACTGAGACTTGGAGCAATTGTTGCTGCTGTTTTAAGTGTAAGTGCGATCGCTTATTATGCTTACGTTGAGCAACCCTCTAAGGCAAACCTGTGGCAGGCTACAAGTTTAACAGCCAGAAAAAAATACAAAGAGTGTGCCGAGCGAGCAAAAGTAGTTCCGCAGATATCACTTGTCTATGCTGAGGCTCAATCTATACTAAATAAGTGTCAGCGCCTTGCCCAAGATGAGCAGTGGTTAACCCAAGCCCAAGATTTGGCAAAACAGAACAATTTTAAAGATGCGATCGCTGTAGCCAACAAAATTCCGGCAAGTCAAAACTTTCGCTCCTCAGCCGCTCCTCTAATCGATCGGTGGTCTAATATCCTTCTCAAACAAGCGGAGGCACAATACAAAGAAGCCCATGACTTCCAAGAGATGAAGAATGCCATTGATATAACTACAGCTATCCCTAAAACTAGCTCTGTAGCTAAAAATGCTGAAGAAATGCGACAGAAATGGCAAACTGAGTGGCACAAAAATGAGACGTATTTGGAAGAAGCTCAGAACGCATCCATGAAAGGAAATTGGCGGGAAGCAATAGCGCGCGTCAATCAGATTAGAATTCTTGGACAGGAGGTAAAACAAGATAATTTGTACTGGCAAAATAACCTCAAGCCAATTATTGAAGGAGCAGAAAAGCGTGTAGCAGCAAGTCCTAATTCTGCCAAACCAAAACCTAATTTACGCCCACTTCGCTATCAACAACCAAAACGAACAGTTCGCTATCAACAACCAAAACGAACGGTTCGCTATCAACAACCAAAACGAACGGTTCGCTATCAACAACCAAAACGAACGGTTCGCTATCAAACGCCAAAATCAACGGTTCGCTATCAAACGCCAAAATCAACGGTTCGCTATCAAACGCCCAAACGAACAGGTTGGGATAGAAAAACACTGTAAAGCTATTGCTTTTATTTAGACTAATAATATTTTTAGCTTCTAGTTTGACTAAGGAGCTTATTCTCGCGATCGCCAAATTTTGATAGTTCTGTCGCCACTAACGCTGGCAAAAGTTTTGCCATCTGAGCTAAAGTCAACAGATAAAATTCGCTGCGAATTTTCCGCAAAGTTCCGAATTATCTCCCCAGTTTGCAAGTTCCACAACTTGACAGTTTTATCCCAACTACCACTGATGAGAGTCTGACCGTTGGGGCTGAAGGCAATTGAGGTAACATCATCTGAATGTCCTTTTAGCGTAAGTAATTTTTTCCCCTTTTGCAAAGACCAAAGCTCAATCGTATTATCCCCACTGCCACTTGCGAGAGTTTTGCCATCGGGACTGAAAGCAACGGAATAAACTGGATGTGTATGCTTCCCAAGTGTGCGGAGCAATTTACCAGTTGGCAAATCCCATAACTCAATAGTTCTACCTAAACCGCCACTAGCAAGGATCTGACCGTCAGGACTAAAAGCTAATGAAGTAATTGATTGCTTTTGTACTATTTCGCGCCGCAATTCACCAGTGCTTACGTTCCATAGTTTAATAGTAGTATTGTCTCCCCGGCTACTAGCAAGAGTTTGACTATCAGGACTAAACTTTACAATTGTAGTAACGCGGTCTGATTGTTTGCGAATTAGTTTACCTGGACTTAAGGTTTTGCTCAACTTACCATTCTGCCAATCCCAAAGATTGATAGCAGCGTCTAGAGTACCACTTGCAAGCAACTTACCATCGGGACTGAAGGCAACAGAATAAACTTGTTCTGCGTTGTTAGGAAGAGTACGTTCAATAGTTTCAGCTTTTAAATTCCAAATTTTGATAGTTTTATCCGCACTGCCACTTGCAAGGTAATTGCCATCGGGATTGAAGGCGATGGAACGAACCGCAAGTGAATGCCCACCTTCCTCACTACCAATGGTATACAAATCTATAGTTCCTGGTTGCCAAGAAGGAGTTAGGACGCTCCCAGCGCTATTAGGTTGGGACTGCTTGGGAAGAATTTGAGAAAATAATTGGTTTACTTTGGTTCGATAACTAACTTTAGTCTGAGCTAAGGCTTGGTATCCAAAGGAAAAAGTTGAAAAATTAGATAAGAGTAGCGTTGAAATACTGATTAGAGAAGCGAGCGAGGTAATGAAAATACTTTTTTTAAGAGCCATAGCTGTACCAAGTTGATAACTCATCTGTATCGGACTTTAAAAAAAGAAATAACTAGCTGCAATTATCTTAACTACAGAATAGCTAAGTAATCTAGCTTGGGAACAAATTTAGGAACAAGCACCTTACTTGATTGAGACATCACCCCTCTGCCCCTCTTCGCCCAAAATTTTAATCACTCCTTCGCCCAAAGTTCACAGCACAGCTAATAGAACGATCTCCCCACTATTAACTTCAAAACACCGTCTCACCTACAACAGACGCGATAATTTGACCCCGGACACTGACTGCCATCGCTCGATGCTATGACAAAGGGTGCGGCAAAGTGTGAGATTGTTTCCTCATTTACCGTGATAATACCTAGACATTACCTTGACAAAAACAGAATTAAAGCTCTACACTTCACCTAAATACTTATCTAGGTAATACCAAGATATGAGTAATACAGGGCGGAGCAAGAAATTAGCTTCCTTCAACTGCGATGAGGATTTGTGGTCGCAATTTAGGCATCGCTGTCAAGAACAAGGGACAACCGCGACCGCTACACTTACTAGCTTCATCCAACGTTACCTAGATGGTTCTCTAGATGACCTGGACGTAAACCCATTGGATAAGCGTTTTGGTAAGCAAGTTAGAGCAAGTGTAGATAACTACCTAGCTACTCGCCTCGATTCGCTGCATACTTTGGTCACGGCTTTGTCTGAGAAGGTGGCGTTTTTAGAAACCCAATTACCCCGCAGCAATAAGAAGGCAGCGATGCAAGGGAGCGCACCTAGGAAGGCGATCGCACTCAAAGAGCCTGAGTTTTGGTTTATTCAGCAACGAGTTAAACATTTAGGATTAGAAATTAGTGCCAACCAACGCATGAAAATCGAGATGTGGGCAAATGAATCCTACAGAGAGCGACACGGACAAATCCCCAAAAAGCAACCCTTTCACGGCACTCAAGTAAGTGCTTACCCCACAGCAGATTTAGATATACTAGATGCCACTATTAAGGGTGTAGTCGCACAAGGTCATAGTTAAGTGTTGTGAGCTAAAGGACAAAGCGCTCCGGCACTGCATTTATCCGTTCGCGCAATGTTGCGCCCAACAGACAAAATAATAACCGTAGCAAATTATAGCCGCTTGTTGTCAAGATAAAACAGTTATAAGCAAACATCATCTAAATACCCCAAACCCTCATTCTCTCGTCAAGGGATTGATAAGTAAAACTTTAAGTAGCGTTAACCTATCCCACCCGCTCACGATACATTAATACTTTGAGCCACCTATTCCACTAAATGTAGCTTTCGTGTAATCTGGTGAAATTAGACAAAATTATTCAATGAAAGTAGCAGGCAACGGGCAGGGAAAAATTCTCACCCCAGAGGAATTGAGGCGGCTGTTTACCGAGGGATTTACAAGAGAGCGCGATCGCGCTTTGTTTGGCATCTGCTTATTTACTGGCTGTCGTGTCTCTGAAGCTTTAGCACTCCAGACATCTGATATCAAAGGTGGAACTTTGACTTTTAGGAAGTCTACCACGAAGGGTAAACTCAAAACCCGCGTGGTGGATATCCAACCTCCTTTAGCTCAATTGCTAGAAAAGTATCAACCTCTGGGCGGAGCTTTATTTCCAGGGATGCGGGGGCGAAGTTTAACCCTAACCCGATTCATGGCGGACAAGATTTTGCGCGATGCGTGCAAGCGAGTTAAGTTAGAAGGAGTCAGCACTCACTCTTTTAGACGCACTGCTCTAACTATGATGTCTAGCGCTGGTATCCCTTTACGGGTGATTCAGGAAATATCGGGACATAACGATTTAGGAACATTGCAGCGTTATCTGGAGGTAACAAGCGAACAAAAGCGTCGTGCTGTGGCTGCGATCGGTTTTTGATTAGTTCTGCTCTCTACCCACCACGCTTTACTGGAGCTATAGAAATGCCCCAAACCTCAACAGCTAATCTAACTATAGAGAATTACCTTACCTATGATGACGGGACAGATAACCGTTACGAGCTTGTTAATGGGGCGATTGTAATGGTTCCACTGCCCACAGCAGACCACGCCGATAAAATTGATTTGCTCTTAGAGATGTTTAGATCCGAAATCCGTAGAAGTAATCTACCGATGAAAGCCTCAGATAAAGTTGGAGTTTACATCGGCAAATCCCCATTAACAGGGAAGGACTACTCACGTAATCCTGATGTGTGCGTGACTTCGTTAGAAGCTTGGTCATCCCTTAAAGCTAATAAAACAACGGCGGCAGTCTTACTGACCCCACCTATTCTAGTGGTAGAAGTAGTATCAACTAACCGCGAAGATGACTACGTGGACAAGGTGGATGAGTACCAGGGTCTAGGCATTCCTGAGTATTGGATTGTAGATGGGCGCGACAGATTAGTTTGTGTTCTGCTGTTAGATGATAGACGTTATCACAGGACTGAATTTAGAGGCAGCGAACGGATTAGATCGCGGGTTTTCCCAATGCTTGCCTTGACAGCAGAGCAAGTATTGTCAGCATAGAAGGAGCGAAGGGAAGGGGTAGCAATATGCCTGTAGATACTTAAGGTGTAGATGAGCAGTCGCACGCGAAACTTACGTTAAAACCAAAAGCCTATTTAGATGTCGGTTAACCCCTAATATTGCCGTTTTTATATGCTTATGCTTCCAACTTACTAACGCCGAAATAAGTTAGCGAAGTCCCACTCCGCAAGAAAAGCTCGCACATGAACCAGCTAGTGTCAGGTAGATGTTGCCGTTAGGAAAGGCTTTGGCAACTTTAGCTGTTTCTACGGGGACGCAATACTCTTCTTGTGGTCGCAACAACATCTTATCCGCCTCTGCTTAGAGAATTTGTTTCCGACTATACTACGCCACTGCCGGAGCAAGCTGACCTAACTAGCTAATCGGCATCCCAGACGTTAAGTAATGTTTCGCTACCAGTATCAAAATTGTGCAAGACCCTTAATTTGAGCCGAAAAATATCTTGTTTGCAAGCCGCTACATTTACTCGTCGCTTAAGCCATTAAATTGCAATACTTTGAATGACTTTGACAGAGTTTGCATGGTTTAATGGAGAAGTACAGCTACAAGCGGCGCAAGTTATGAGCCAGCCTGACTCAGAAGAGCTACTGAGTTTAGATGAAATCGAAGCAGAGTTTAAGGTCAGCCGAAGCACGCTCCATCGGCGGCGACAGGCTGGACACATAAAACCTTTTGGCAAAGTCGGAGATAGGCGGGTCTACTACCGCAGATGCGACATTGAAGAACTGTTGAAGCCCCGCGTTATAGAGGATGAGAAATGACAGCAAAATTAATTTCACGTCCTGCAAGTACCATTCGATCATTAATTAGTGAAAGCGCATGTGACTCAGCTTCTAAACTAGGTTTAGTAGAAGTCTTTGCGGGTGCTGGTGGTCTTGCTCAAGGATTTCTGCGAACAGGACATTACGACCTAATTGCCCTTACCGACATTGATAAAGTCGCCAAACAGACTTTTGAGCTAAATTACCCAAACTTAGATACAGATTATATTTGTGACGATATTAAAAATCTGAAGCGCCCTACAAGTCTAATTAAGAAGGCTAATGGTCGTGGGGTTTCAGGACTACTAGGTGGACCGCCCTGCCAAGGCTTTAGTTCAATTGGGTTGCGGCGACCTGATGATGAGCGCAATCAATACATCGAGGACTACGTGCGGTTCGTTAAAGTGCTGAAGCCGGACTTTCTGCTGATGGAGAACGTGCCGCAGGTCATATTTCATCCCCAATTCAAAGCCCTAATTAAGACACTCAACAAAAATTTCGAGGTTCAGTTCACGGTTTTGAATGCGGCTCAGTACGGTGTAGCTCAAACCCGTCATCGAGCTTTTGTCTTAGCGTATCGTCGAGATCTGGGAGTCAAGCCTGCCTTTCCTGCTCCTACTCATGCTTTCATAAGGCAGCAAGTTTTCAATTATCGCCGTCAGTGCATGGAATATTCCCGATCTAGAACTGCTGATAAAGAAGGGATTCTTGGTGCTGATCCTTCAGTTGTTCGTGCCTTTAGAGAAACGGAGGCTGATTACCGAGGTGTTGGGGAGGTGAAACCTTTAGTAAAGGTGTGGGATGCGATCGGCGATCTTGCTAAACGTAGTGCCTCCTCAGTCCCTAACCACATTCCCCGTATTCATCAGGGTAAACTGCTAGATCTTATTGAGTGCATTCCCGAAGGTGGCGGATTAGAAGATGTTGACAAAAAGTACCACCCCAAAAGCCACTATTCTCAAGCCTACGGACGCTTGCATCGTCATGGACTTGCACGAACTATCACAACCTGGTTTCAGAATGCTGGCAGTGGTCGTTTTATCCACCCAATTGAGTCTCGCACTCTGACAATTCGTGAAGCGGCACGATTACAAGGCTTCAGCGACAACTTTGAGTTTTGCGGGACCTTGGAAAACCAGATGCGTTTGATTGGAAATGCCGTTCCGCCACTGCTGGCTCAGGTAATTGCTGACCGTATCTGGCAGGATCTTTCTTCCGTCCTTTAGCGTTGTAACTAAAAATAAAATTTTTTGAGGCAATTTGACTACACAATTATAAACAAATTTCCCGAAAAGTAAGTATTGTCAGTTTTGTAACCTGTAAGTTATATTTGGTTACAAACTGAGTATACTAATGCTGGAGAATCAAATGCCTGAAGAATCACGAGACGGTTATGTATCTCAACGGCTGTTACCTGAAAGCGGTTCGCGTAACGGCAGTAATCGACGTGAGACAGCTAAACCCGAAGATCCCTCCTTTTCACAGGATCAAAAGTCCAAAAATGACCTGAACGATGGTGATAATGGCAATTGCCCTACCGCTTCTGAAGAACGCATTGCAACCGGGTCAGCCTACATTGGCACACTGATTGCTTTCGAGCAGAAGCAATCTCCAAACTATCTGGAGCAGCATTTTCGGATTGCGCCTCGTGTTTTCTCGCCGAAACCAGGAACGATGGTTGCGGTAGAGGCTATCACTGATGATGGTCGCCACAGTCGTATTTTGGAGCGCGTGACCAATGCTTGGGAGGTCAACCCCCACGAAGACGCTTTTAGTTCTAATCTACGTGAAGTAATTCCAATTCGTACAGAATATGCCGAGGAAGGCACATCAACCGTTATTTACCGTGTTGCAACGATTGAGCCACTAAAAGAAGCCATTTTAGATGAAAGTGGTAATGTTCTAGAGATTCGCGAGGTGCAAACTTTGCCTCGCGCTGGTGCTTCAGTCTACATGGCAACTGGCGATCAGATTGTGGAAGCATTGGGTTTAGAGGACAACCCAGATCGAGGGATTTATGTCGGAGTTTTGCGAGGTAGTGACGTTTCGGTGATCCTGAAGCGCGACGTGATCCAACGTCATATGCTCATTGTTGGAGGCATTGGCACTGGTAAGAGCTACACTCGCGGGATTATAGCCGAGGAACTTTGTATGCTAGGAGTTCCGCAGGTCAACATTGATGTTAATGGCGAAATGGTTGAGGCAGCGGAGGAGCTAGGCGGCATTAATCTTGAACCAGGCATTGACTTTCAACTGCCCCTTAGTGCTTTGACCGCAGATGATGTAATCAACGCAATTCCGAGCTTGAACGGCAATATGGTTGATCTCGTGCGCCATGCTCACGAGGAACTACTAAAGGCTTCTAGAAAGTCAGGCAACCATTTTCTCTTAGACGAGTTACTGACAAAAATCAAGGAAACTGGTCCAGATTTAGAAATGAAAACTGTGACCATCAATCCCGCCATTAGTCGAACGGAGAGCTTGAGGCGAATCAAATATCTGGGAACTCCCTATGACTGGAAAGCCGTTCTTACTCCGGGAGCCTTTATCAACATCAATTGTAAAGGGCTATTGGTGTCTGACCTGCGAATTATTACGGCAGCCGTAGCCCGCGACCTCCAGCGCCTGGGGCAAGCCAAGGAGTTTCCATTCGTCGCCTTCTCGATCGACGAGTTTCACCTGGTCACCCCCAACAATCAAGACAGTGTGGCACTTCAGGTTATGCGAGAGCTTGCCCGGATTGGTCGTCATGTCCGTATTGGCTTGATTTTGACGACCCAATCTCCGCAAGATGTTGACCGCTCAATTTTGAAGCGGTTGCTTACTCGTTTCCTTCATGCGATCGAGCCAGACCAGCTTGAAGCGTTGCGGGGTGTGCTTTCTGACGCTTCTGATGATTTAGTCAAGCAACTTCCCAAAATGCCTCAAGGAACGTGCATTTTGACAGGTGCTTACGAAACAATTCGCCATGCCATTGTAGTTCAAGTTCGTAAGAGATCGACGACGCACGGCGGTTCAACTCCTGACATCTGGTCGGACTTTGAGGCAATGGGCTGGGTTGGCAAGCGTCCAATTTCGCAACTGGAGGAAAACCATGAGTAAGCCAGGTGTTGCAGATCGAGAACGCGAAATAGTTAAGTATTTGACGGAGCAAAAGAGCGCTTCTGCTCGCGAGATTTTTGAAGACGTATCAGAAGCCTTAGAGGATACGGTGACTCGCGTTGCCTACTACAAAGTGCTGGATCGGATGGCGGTTGCAGGCAAAATTGAGGTGCAGTCAGAAGAACCAAGGCGAGGACGTATCTATGCACTTACGCCAACTCTCAATCCAGATAATCCAATCACTCTAGATGATGTTTATGAGTACCTACCTTACCTGCCAACGACTCAGGCAATCGCAGCGGCAGTAGATGCCCGTGACTACTATGAGGAAAACCGACGAACAATTCTTCGCCGCACGGCTCAAGCCCTCTTAGATGAAGATCCGGTCGAATTATTTCACCGGATGTTGGTACACATGATTCAACTGGTCGAGAAGGATTTAGAGATTGTTCGCGATCACGAAATTGTTGATGCTTACTCACGTCACCGATTTGATGCTGACTATAGTGACCTTGAGCAAGTGGCTTATCGAGGGTTGAGCTTACCCCATAATGCTATCCATCTCCCAGGACTACACAAACTTTTCCAAAGTGATGAGGAGCGGTTGGTGTGGGACTCAGATGAACTTAGAAAAGCCCTGCAAGAACGAGTCTTTGGAGAAAAGTTTATCTACCTTGTAGATGTAGCTTCTGAGCGAGGCTCATCAGCACGACAACAAATTGTTGTTTCAGGCAGTGATGGTAGTATGCACGCTGGTACGTTGGCACTACAGACAGCTAAAGGCTACTTTGAAGACTTTGGTGATGTGATTACCTTCAACAACAGCACTGTTTACGTCTCTCTATCTCAGATCCAGAACAAGCAAACGGGCAAAAAAGAGATGATCTACGGAGCGCCATTGACCCGCCAAACGTTAGATGACCCCGCGTACAAAGGGATGGTACTTGCACCGTTCATGTATCCTGACCTTGCTGAGTCAGAGTACGAACACATGACTCGCTGTGCTACTGATGTAGTACAGTTTCGCGTGGACGAGGAAGTTTTCACAGGTAAAGCTTACGATATTCGCCCACCCAGAGCCCAAATTCCAAAGCCACAAGTTCACATTCGCGACGGCACAATCACACCTCAAGAGCGCGAGTTTGGTCATTACAAACGTCCTGATGCTTATGGGGAGATGGTTCGTGAAGGTATTCGACGCGAACGAACCATTTTGGAGCGAATCATGGCAGCGCGAACGAAGCCGCCGATCTTTGCAGGAGCCGTCAAGTCAACGCAGATGCGAGTATTGAGCCGCCTAGTCAACTGGTATATCTCCAAGGGATCGGCGGCAAGATTTGGTACGGCTATTGAACCTGAGTGGGATCTCTCACGAGCAGCGGCAATTAGTGATAACGCTGCGATGACTGCCTTGCTTGCTGAACTACCGAACGAACCCCAGGCGGGGAAATACTATGTTACTTGTGCTTTAGTGCGTCAGTTTCCATCTTTAACTGAATACTATAACTATGACTTGAAAAAAACGTGGTTGGAGTTTTTTGAGGAAAAAAGAGAACAAGCATTGGCTGAACATGACGAGCATGGTGGCACATTGCCTTACCATGCCACGATCGATCTTGCAGATGACGACTTCATCTTCATGTGCGAACACGCTGATTTCGTTTATTTCTACATTGGCCACACAGCAGGCGATCCGCCTCCTATGATTCCTCGCTACGAATTTCTCACTTCATTGCGGGATAAATCTCCAGATAAAGCTTCCTCAGCCGTAACGGAATTGGCTTTTCGTTTGGTCGATGCGATAGATTCTGCTGGTTTAGCTTATGATCGTGACCACAATTTTATGAGTAGTAAGATGTTAGTGAAAATCTTGCCTTATCCAATTCAGCAAGCTCATGAATACGCCAAAACACTAGGTAAAAAGCTGGAATCTGAACTCAAATCGATTGTTATTGGACGGTTGATTGAACTCAAGAAACTGCGTTCTAGCGCCTCAGTTGTGTTGCGACCTGTTGCAGTTCGAGACTATTTAGAGCGTCATAAACGTGCTTTTGAAAGGGAGCTTGACAACGGTAGTGATGAAGTTCGTTGATAGCTGCAAAGTAGGAATTGACAAAGATAACTCATGGAAAATCAACAGTTCAAAATTATCGGTTGTGTCGCAAAAATGATAGGGTAAAAGAGTTTGTTCTCTCAGACACCAATCTAAATAGCTTCCTAATTCCTGTTTAAATAGTGGCATTTTCTGCTAGAGATCGTCCTGCGGAGCTGGGCAGTGGTAATCGGGGCGAAATGAGCAGCCGTACAGAAAGCTGCACTAAGGCTCAAAGCCTCTCCATGTAAGCATTTTAGTAGTCAATATTTTTACCCTTTAAAAACTTGTTCAGTTTACTTTTTGCAGACATTAATCTTTTAATTAGATAACAGCCAGAACCCAGAACTCAATACTATACTTTAGATCATCGCAACAGAATAGTCTGGATTGTTAGAATTGGGGATTAGGCGCTGATTTTGCCAATCGGGTAACAGGTCTAGTAAGCGCAGTACAACTTGACCTATTAAAACTTCATCCCCTGCTACCAGTGCTTCAACAGTAGTTTGCCGCCCGAAACAAATAATCGTTACAGGTTCGGTGACGAAGATAGTTTGCTCATGACCATTAACTGACAAGTCTGTTTGCCGATATTGAAGTCGCAAGCCTAATTGCTCGACTATTTCTGGTGGGATAACTAGACTTAACGACTTGAAGGGGCGACAAGAATCGTAGGTAGTGCCACGAAAGTAATGATAATTGCTAGAGTAGGGACAGTCTGTATTATTCAATGACATTAAATGTTGAATTG
>QQTW01002883.1_pt1 | contig 12624 bp, 11 predicted proteins | sample 1904831 | NCBI WGS metagenome assembly QQTW01 (sample SAMN09435610, study PRJNA476489) | Subsurface metagenome, whole genome shotgun sequencing project. | reverse complement strand
GTGAACGTCTTTTCCAATGACGGTGTATCGGAAACGGCGGATGAGGGTGAAGTAATCTCCGCCGAGCAAGATAGCGTCGTAGAGGTGGTGGAAAAGGCAGGGGTTGAGGGCGTAGCCGCCGTGGAATACAAGCGACGTCTTGGCGACCAGTCACCCACGCTTGAAGCTTCCACTATGTTGCATGGTGAACCACAGACAAGCATGCCTCCATCCACGCTCCCTCTTCTGCAGACCGATTTCGCTACCACATCGACTCCTAGACTCCTGACACCAATCGATAAGGAGCCATCAAGCCCCAATCTCTTGCCATTGGACTCGTCTACCCTTCCGATGCCTTCACCCTTTCCAGGAGAACGAGATGAAAACACTTTGTCCCACTCCAGCTCGGCTGCGTATAGAACAGGAACTGGTGGGGATGTTGAGCAACAACCGGACCACGACAACGTGGATTACATTATGGAGTCGAGCTTCTATAGCTCCGTCAGCGCCTCGAACGCATCTGCTTTTCATGCTACCCACGAGTCTGCATTCACTGATGTCAGGTTCACCTTCGGCATGGACGGCTCAACCTTTTCCCGCCCTGCGACGGCTGTTTCCAAACCCGACGAGACGCAACACCATTCTATGGAAGCAGAGGAAGAAGACACTTTGGCGGAAAAAGTGCCGGAAACTCCTCATGTCCAAAAGCACGCTTCAAAGAAGGTTGAGGAACAAACCATCGCAAATACTATCACGTCTGAGCAAGAGTGCAATGTAACCAGGGATGTACCATTCGCCCCACCGGAAGAGCTCATATTGCCTGAATCATCAACTCAGACAGATGTGATCGTGCTTACTTCGAGCTCAGACTCGGCCTCGGAGGATACTGACGAGGGTTTGCTGAATTCTGACCATGAAATACACGTCCAGGACACTGTTTATGGCGTGACTGATGATTTGCAAACTGCTCATGATACCCTGATCGATCTTACAGAAGACGAAATTGGCCAAGATGAAATGCACAGCTTCGAGAAAGTGGAGCTCCATCACCGGGCTGCTGAAGAGATCGCATCCAATCCTAGGAATCACGGAGGGCATAAGCTTCCCAGCGCCGGGACATCGGTTACTGTGGCCGAGATCATCGATCTGGACTACTTCTCGGAAGATGAAAGCGATGCAGCAATGATCGTTGACAAGGCACAAGATCCTACAACTCAACCTGATATTTTTGGAGAAGAAAAACAAACTGATCAGGTTGCCCTTCCAAACGAGAAAACGGATGCCTCAGCATTTCTGGATTCTGACCAGGACGTCCATGATGGAGGGCACCATAGTGAGGGCATAATCGAGGAGACAGTGCCCAAAAGCCCCGCCTCCGCCTTATCCGACGCAGCACCGTCTCACCCAGACGTTTCTCAATTTCAATTCTCAGGAGTAGCAACACCAGAGACGAACGAGCCGACAACCAACGATGATGAGCCAGCGGCGGATGAATCACGTGAGCTTATGCTTGACTCCAGTTTTGAGCTGGACGAGAAAACAGATAGGGCTAGTGCGCCATTTGGCTATCACCACGACATCAAGATGGGACCTATTGAAGAGGGTGCGTTTCTCGACAGGGACCAAAAGCGGCGCAATGATGCACTTGATGAGGGAGACTCAGGAGCCGGTCCTTCGGCGGAACTCCTCATTGCTGTTCCAGAGAAAGGAAAGGAGATTGGGGCGATGCAGGTTCAAGCGGTTTCAGTGACGGACGCCGCACGAAATACACGGTCAAAGACAGAGACATCTATGTCACTACTAGAGGAGAGAACGCTCGCAGCACGACGGACAACACGCTCTCGGCATCACAACCCATCTGTTACGTCAGTTGACCGCACAACTCTCTCTTCGTCTCCTGCACGGTCAACAGCAACAACATCGCCTACGAAAAATAAAACGGCAACTTCTCCAAGCAGACTACTATCACAGTCGAGGCTTCTTAACCCAACGAGAAGTCCTGCTCCTGTTGCTGAACCAGCAAGCCCAAGCCCTTACACAGTGTCTTCGAATCGAAGCTCGGTCGAGGTTTATTCCCCTTCCCAGGATACTTTCTCAGAGGGTGCATTGATCCATCCTGAGGATCTCACCTTGCCGAATGCTGGCTTCGAGCCTTCTCAGGAATTAGGCTTGACTCAAAGCAAGTTTGCAAATGTGTCGTACATCAAGGACTCGGAAGAAGGTAGCTTACATTCCGAAAATTCACTGGCCACTATCCGTTACTCTAAGGATTGGAACGTGGGCGTGCAGGCATATACCAACTTCAACGATCCGGTAGATTTTGAATTACAGATGCGAGGCCAAGCTCCGTCGCCGCTACAATCCCGTCCGAGAGAACGAGGCTCCTCACCTACAACCCCGTCCACTCCGAGCGCGAAGACTTGCTTGAAGGCAAATTCGCAGCTCCCCTCAATGACGCAGACGGAGGCGGCGCCAAGCAGTGTTAGTAGATTCCGACGATTGGGGAAAAATCTGTACGATCTGCCTACCACTGACGACGAATTGCTTGACGCGGCCGTCCACCACGCTGTTGCCTATCCCACAAACCTGGCTGAAGGGGAAGGGAAAGCCAAACGGCGTCGACACTCATCACGGTTTCTGCGCCGAAAGAAGGAGCGCGCCTCTGTTGACTTCACCGAGCAGCTGCCGAGCTCGCCGCTAGCCACTCAGTTGGAGCTTACTGTCGTGAACCAGCAATCTCTCATCACCAGCAACATGCCAATGACCCCCGAAGCGACGCAGCAGCCCGACGCAGGAAGACAGTCTTCCCGCAAGTCCGACCAGCTGGAGAAGATTTTGCTAATAACTCCGCAACGCACGCAAACATCTTCCGCAGGTGTGCGCTCCTTCACAGGTGATGCAGAGATGGAAGATGCAAGCTCCGATCCGCTCATCAAACCTTCACCGGTCAACCTGTCAAGACCAAGGCACAAGGTACCAACTGTAGACGTCGCCTCATGGGATGCTTCCACAAACGTCCATTCCGCTGATGCCTCCTGCTCCGAAGACGAGCTCGCCCCCACATCCAACATAGCAGCTCCCTCAATCGGCCTTTCCACCCCGGTGGCCTACTACACCCCGCTCAAAGACCTGCCCTTCTTCCTCAACCGCTCCTCGCAATTCCATTCCTCATCCTTCCCCGACATCATAGCCCTCGCCACCTCCGCCACGACGCCGCCCAAGCGCGCGAAATCAAGCCCGAAGCACTACAACACCACGCTACACATCACAGACCTATCAACCTACCCGTCCACCACAGCCGTCCAGGTCTTCCGCCCGTACGAAAACGCGCTTCCCATCGCAGCCAAGGGCGACGTCATCCTCCTGCGCTCTTTCAGCGTGAAGAGCTTCAACAGGCGGCCTATGCTCGTTAGCGGCGACGAAAGCGCATGGTGCGTTTGGCGCTACAGCACCCTCCTGTGGGGCCGCAAGAGGGGCGCTTTTGGCGAGGTGAAGGCGAGAGAGGATATCAGAGGCCCGACGGTGGAGCGCGGCGAAGGTGAGTGGCGCGAGGTGGAGAAGCTGAGGGCGTGGTATACGGGTACGGTGCAGGAGGAGTTGGAGGACATGACGGAGCGTGGAATCCAGACGAGGAGTAAGGATAAGGTCGGTAAGGGATCAACGACTGGGGTACGCAGTTGAATGGGGGTGTTGCATCCGTCCCCGTGCAGGACTTTCCGGCTCGGGTTATATAATTCTGAGGGGAGGTAATGGCTCCTTGCACCCTACGGCGCTATCATAGCAACCACATGCCAAACAAGCAAAGCCTCGCGCTTCCCCTGACCACCTTGACCTCCATATGCGCAGCACAAGCACGCAACATACCCCGAAAGACGCGATCGATGCGCCGCCGCCGCCGCCGCCGCCTCGCCGTCCCAGCACCTACCTCTTCCCCCTCCAGAACAGCACAGCTCTACGCTACTATTCCCCGCATCACGCGATCGTGCTCCCACCCCTCGCACACACACCATCTGCGGCAGGCGTGCCGGCACAATCGCATCCAGCGCGCGGCATGCCCGCCCCGCTCCACCCGGGACGACCAGGCTGACTATAGCGTGTGCACTTCTGTCGGCCCTTCCTTGTGTTTGCTACGACGAGTCAAGCGTGGCTAGAAGAAAGGTATGCCAAGGACAAATGAGACAGTAGACGCGTTCTTGGTAGACAACTCTGGCACACGTAGTTAGTGCTATGAGTAGAAGAGCTAGGAAGAAAGTACGGCTCTTATCTATGTAGCATAGATGAGAATTAGGTGGCTAGGCGATAGGCTTTCTGTCAACGTGCGAGTTTGTGGTTAGCACTGTGGCTAGGTGCGTGTGTAGATGGATTCGGCTCTTTGTGCCTGCTGCAGGATCAAGGGCGTGGAAAAGCTAGGTAACTAGACGCGCGACAGGGGCTATGTAGTTGGCATCAGGACGTGCTCCGTGTCATGGTACAAGAACGTTTTGCATGAGCTTCACCTTCGGAGATTTCAACGTTCGCTTTACCGCCGCTGCTTGTTCCCCATTCTATGCCTCACTGATGCGTCGCATGCATCACCGCATCCCTTCCCCTCCTACAGCTCCTGTTGATCCACGTTGGCATTGAAGTCAATCTTCCAGCCTCTCCCGACCCCCACCTTTGGGTCTCTCACCACCACCCAGTTCGCGCCCTTCCCCTTCCCCTGGAAGAACTCCACGCCGACCATCTTCCTGCGAGCGCTTTCCTTGGCCCCCTCCTCCATGACTGCCACCCCCTTCAACGTCTTCCACGTCTTGGGCGCGCCCACGATGATGACTTTCTCGATCCTCACCTTCGCCATGGATTTCAGATAGGCGTCCAGCTTAGCGGTGCGCGAGCCAGACGCCAGGCTCGTCGAAGTGAGGATCTTGCGCTTAGCATCGAAGCCGAAGCGGCGGTGTATGTATGCACCATGCTGGTAATCGAACGTCTCGCCGTCGTCGAGGTACAGCGAGCCTGTTGCCGCGCCGTCCTTGTCGAGGACAACTACAAGGGTAAAGGGATCGTATCTCATGAGGCCGGAAGAGCGGCGGGGGCGATCGCGGCGTGGGATGATGTGGCCACCCTGCATGAGCAGCGGGATCTTCTCCAGGGGCGCGGAGACCGTGTGGTGGCCTGCGCCTTGGTAGAGCGTGTAGTCAAAGTAGTCGTAGTAAGGTTGGTCGTCTGCGATGTAGACGGAGACGCTGTCGGCGCCTTCCTTGGTCACTGGCTTGGCGAGGAGGCCGGTCGAGCCGATGTAGAACTGGTCGTCAATGGCGAAGCCGTGTCCGTCTTCGGGATGGATGTAGAAGTTCGGGCGTACGATGGGAGCGCCGGTGGTGTGGGCCTCGTGGAAAGCGGTGTACCAAGCGGGAAGTAGCTGGTAGCGTAGGCGGAGGGCTTGCGTGATGATCTCTGTGTATGGAGAGCCGGCAAGGTATGGCTCACGACGACGGGTGTCGATGTGAGCGTGGCCGCGGAAGAAGGGGTAGTATATGCCGGCTTGGTACCAGCGGGTGAGCAGCTCTTTGCTGGGATTTCCGAAGAAACCGCCGACGTCGGCACCGGCAAAGGGGAAGCCGGAGATACCTTGGTTCAGGACCATGGGGATGGAGGCTTGGAGATGGTCCCATTGGGCGAGGTTGTCGCCGGTCCACATGGCGCCGGTGCGCTGGCTACCGGAGTAGAAGGCACGGGTGAGGGCAAAGGGGCGGCGGATTTCGCCCTTTTTGCGTTCGACCAGTGCTTCATAGGTGGCATTGTGGAAGGTCATGCCGTTGATGTTGTGTACGTCACGGTGCTCCCAGTCGCCGAAGTGCAGGTTGTCCTTGGGCATGGTGGTTTCGGGGCCGTTGAAAACCGAAGGCTCGTTCATGTCGTTCCAGATGAAGGTGTTCGGCGCAGTGCCCTTGAAGCTATCGTACTTGAAGAGGGACTTCCACCAAGCAATGGCAGCCGGGTTGAAACAGTCGACCCACATGGAAGATCCAGGCCAGCAATGGCCTTCGTACTGGTTGCCGTTCTTATCATGGACGGCGAGGTCCTTCTTCTTCATCGCATCAATGACGGGATAGTCGTCAGTGTTCTTGATGTGCGGGTCGATGATGGCCACAAGCTTCCTGTCGCGCTTTCCGAGCTGCTGATGCATCTTGATGGGATTGACGAAGGTGAGAGGATCCCAGGTGAAGTATTTCTTCTCGTGCGTATACTCGATGTCGAGCCATATGACATCGTACGGAATGTTGAACTTGTCGAACTTGCGGTCGACGTCCATGACATCCTCGTCCGTGACGTAGTTCCAGCGGCACTGGTGGTACGCGATGGCGAAGGACTGCGGCATGGCAGTGAAGCCGGTCAGCTCACCGTACTGGCGTGCAAGAAGCTGGGGAGTGGGGCCAAGGAAGACGAAGACGTCCAGGACACCACTCTCGGACATCCAGTGCGTTTGAGTATCGGTATGTCCCGCGACGCCGAGGGAGAGGGCGTTTGCGGTCGACTTGGTTTTGGTGACATCGACCCAGGTCTCGGCGGCATTCAGCCAGAAGACACCGACGGTCGAGCCTTTGCGATGGGCTTGCATGAAAGGAATGGCGCCGTAGAGGGTCATAGGGCTGTCAAGCTCGTACTCGAAGACGTCCGCATTGTACAAGCGGTAGGGCTCGTTGTAGGCGCCCTCGCCGCCTCTATCGTTTCGTCAGCCTTCTCTCCCACGCGACAAACAGCGGGCATACCTAGTCGTCTTCAACGACAGTCCAGTGGCGTGCTCTGGGATGCCAAACACGTGCTCATATCCCGGGAACTCAATATCCAACGCAATCGCCTCGGGACCCCTCGGCTTCGAATCCGTGTTCCCGCCAAAGCTCTCCTCCCACCAGGTGCTTTCATCCTCGCTCTTCTGCCCTTCCTGCCCCTCCTTCTCCCCCCCCTTCTCTTCTTGGCCCTCCTTCTCCTCGGCCGGCTTCTCCACCTTCTGCCGCCAATGCTCCAGGTTCAGCAAGCCTCGCTCGTTGAACTTGATCTGCGTCTCGCCATGGTGCTGGAATTCTATGGCAAAGGGTTGGTGTCGGATGATGGCCTGGTGCTTTCCCCCCTCGCCGTAGAAGACTTTGGTGTATCCCTGCTCCGCCGTGTCGCTGAGCGCAGCGCCATCAGCGGCCTTCAGCCCGCCGACAAGTGCCCACTTCTCCGCCTCATTGTACCGCTCCTTGCGCGCCTTGCTGCCATGCCGGAGCTCGATGTCGCCCTTGCGCCTCTTCTCCTCGTCGAGCGTGACCCGCGCCACGCCCGACTCGAGGAAGGTGACGGTAAGCGGCAGCACGACGCTCGCCTGCCCCGCTTTGAGCGTCTTGAGCACCGAGGCCGACAATTGGCCGTCTCTGAATGTGATGGACGCGGGATCGAGCGTGTATGGCGAAGTCCAGGAGCTGGCGGCCGCGGCGTCACCGGCGTACTGGCGGTTGCGCCTGCAGAAGCCGGATTGATCGCATGTCTTGAAGTTCTCGTGCTTTACCGTGACTGCAACACACGATCAGACGCGGTACGGAGCTTCGAGGCCTGGTTGACGGGCCATGGGGACGGGACAGAAGACATACCAACCGGAACGAACAGGCAGCACAGCGCGGCCCACAGTAGGAAAGCGGGCGTCCACCAGGGAGCAGCCTGCTGCGATGAAGTAGCCATGGAGTTTTGCAGCTGCCCATGCAATTGATGTCAGCAGACAGCCGCCGCCTGTGTGCTCATCCATCTACGAAGGTCGTTTCAAAGGCGCTTACCTAATCAGTAACTGACATAATCACCAGCCGACATACACAGCACAAATCTGCCAAGGCCACAGCCAAATCCGCCAAGACAGTAGCAGAACCCCGCCATCGCGAAACCCCACCACAGCGAAACCCCGCCCTCGCAACACCGCTTGGCGCCCAATATTTTGCGAGTCCGTTGTCCGTCGAGTCCTCTACCGTCCACTGCAGCTTCTCCTTTCCTGCTACCATCCCCAGGCTACCTTCTGTCACCCAACTCGGCCCTCAAGACAGAGCACCTATCGAAGCTCACGCAGAGAACCAGCGCCAAACCGCCGCGATGACGACCGAACAGACGTGTGTTGAGCTGCGTCCGTGAAGCGCCATATATGCTGACCACCACAGCTTCATCGCTATCAAGCCTGACGGCGTCCAGGTACGCCTCTCAGCCATGTCCACCTTCCAATGCACTGCTGACACGTCTCCAGCGCGGGCTCGTCGGCCCCATCATCTCCCGCTTCGAGAACCGCGGCTACAAGCTCGCCGCCATCAAGCTCGCCACCCCCTCCAAGGAACATCTCGAGAAGCACTACGCCGATCTGTCCGACAAGCCCTTCTTCGCCGGCCTGGTCGCCTACATGGGCTCCGGCCCCATCGTCGCCATGGTCTGGGAGGGCCGTGACGCCGTCAAGACCGGCCGCTCCATCCTTGGTGCCACCAACCCGCTCGCCTCGGCCCCAGGTACCATCCGCGGTGACTTTGCCATCGTGCGTGCATGGCCATGCGGTGTATAAGCCGGGATGTGTTGCTGACATTTGTTAGGATGTCGGCCGCAACGTCTGCCACGGCAGCGATAGCGTCGAGAACGCTAAGAAGGAGATTGCTCTCTGGTTCCAGGAGGGCGAGGTTCATTCTTGGAAGTCGGCTCAGTTCGACTGGATCTACGAGAAGGCCTAGATGCCTGTTCTACTTGTCGACAATCGCTCCTCGCCGACCCTTTGAGCCTTTGCATCGCATGGATGGTGTTTCGACTGCGTAGAAAGGCATTGTCGATAACGTAGATAGATGAAATGAAACGATCATGACATCCGCTCGTGAGCCAAGCCGCGGGGACATGATATTCAAATAGTACATAGCATCTTATCCTTTAGGCTTGTTATGCTAGGAGAGGAATGACTGCTGCAGGAGAGGAATGACGACTGCTTCCTTTTCCTTACTTCAGACTGTATTAGTCTATCTACCCGGTATGGTGTAGATACAATACTGCTTATCTTCGCATCTCATGATATGTTGAAACTCACTCTGGAAGCCACGCTCGCGGCTGCTAATGTCCCGCTCTTTCGTCTTTGCGCTTGACCCGCTGCGTGTCCGACAGAGTACAGTGAAGCGTGCAAGCAGATGAAGCGAAATTGCCAAGCGCGGCCACGTAATTGCGAGCGCACTAACCCTACTATGGGCAAGCCCGTCAACATCAGAAAAGTATGTTAAAACCGCTCGTCATCCTTTCACCACCGGGGCAAGGCGAAGGTGAGCAGATGACGAAAGGGCATCATGATGAACACGTCTACGAGTCGTGTTGTTGTTTGACTGATCTAGCTAGCAAGCGAATCAGACTCAGTGTTCCCATCCAACAAAACTGTCCTGACGATGGCTGGCTACCTTTGAGCACGTCGCCGTGCGATATGCAAAGCACAGTCAGCCGAACAAGCCTGCTCGGCTGATTCAGAACGAGTGCAGAATAAGGCAGGCCATGCCACCTGGTTAGCAGATTACAAGACTAGGCCTCTGCTTCCGAGATCCTGCTTGCATGCTCCTCCTTCCCGACGCTTCTCCATCGACTTTCCTACAAGCAGCCCGCTAACATACACACGCATCGTCTTCTCTTTCTTCAATCCTTTTTCTGCTCACGCTTTCCATTTTCCCTGTCACGCTTCTCATCACTTCCTTCTTTCTTACCCCCTCGCTTCTCGATCTGCGCCCATCCCCCTCGCCTATCCACGGGCATGCGCCTCGCGAACGGACTCGCATCGTTGCTCTCCCCTGTCACCTCGTCACACGTTGCGAATGCTCCCGGCCCCGGTCGTCCTCCGAACGTCGGCATATGGTACTTGCCGCCCGTGCCACCGGGCGGATGCGGATCGCAGGCAAACATGCGATCTCCGAACGGAGAGATGGGGCGCGAACCCGACATCGCCTGAGGATGCTGGGGCGAAGAGCTGCGTGCCGGAGAGTGGGGCGGAGTCCATTCGCTGACGGGAGGGTTGACGGAACGACGGTTGACGGGACGACGGTTGACGGCGGTGGGGAAGGGGGATCGTGTGTCGAGAGGGTTCGCGGGGCGGATGTTGATGGGGAGGCTGAATTGCGGTTGCCTGATGGAAGCTTCGTAGCTTGAGCTCCCGCCTGAGTCCGGGGGGGTGGATACGATCGAGCTGCTTGCGTCGTAGCATGTTGATCGACGTGAATCGAATGAAAATAGGTCTTCTGAAAAGGGGTCCATGGCGGCCAAGTGCTCGCAGAGGAATTGGCTTGGTGCTGCTCTCTCGGTGTCCTCAAGCGCCTGTCACTGAAGCTGTTTCCGACTTAATCTGATGATGTCAGGCGATGCCAGGCGATGACAGACGAAGTCGCGTCTCGCAACCCAAATCCACTTGAGCTATCGTGCTGGTCAGCAAAAACGGTTGGAGCCGAAGCAGGGATGCGAGGCAGGTTGGCACAGCGGGTGGAGGGCAGGTTGTGGGAGAAAGTGTAAAAGCATGATTTAAGCGGACGCGTTTCGGCTGCCGAGCACCGCGTCGTTCACTTCGTCCGCACAATATTATGTAAGAGCAAACGCCGGTTGCCTATCCCAGCGTGAGTGAAAGGACTAGGGGGGTCACGTGCGTGCGCTCTGGCGGTGGGACTTCCACGCCTCGGCCCATTTGCAGGCATGGAACGTAGCTGGACGCACGGTGGTGCGGGTTTGCAGGGAGGGAGGGGGAGAGGGAGAGGAGGAGAGTGTCGAAGATGCAGTTTGGCACTTTGGTGTGTTGTATCGTCGACATTTCGAATGGCTGCTGCTCGACGCGCGGTAATGGTGGAGGCAAACAAGGTGCTCAAGTACTCACCACGCACCAAAACGAGTGGCTCAGGCTCTGTCTTATACGATTGACTCAGGCTCTGTCTTACATCTCACTCTAACACTCCACACAAAATCCCCTGAGCTATTTGAGACAGCTATACAACAGAGGTTCCACGCTACCACGATAGCATGCCGCTCCTTTATCCAACTCTTCCGATCATAGGGCCGCGGCACTCTGTCTCACTGTGTCTATCGCGTACCATTTCCGCAATCGTGTGGAGCGTTCGTCCTTCCTGATCAGCCTCATCGAAGCTTCGACCATGTTTTGCGCTCACTCCTCATGCTTTGCATGGTTGACAATCGATATGGATGGACTGATGCGGCTGGTTAGAGTCTGTGTTGTGCACCAAAAGTACTGTTCTTCTCTCGTGTTCGGACGCAATGCAATAGACGGGTTCAAGCTCTAATCTGAATGGACCTTGAGGCATCGACAACTTCTAATGCCAACAGTCTAGTAGTCTTAGCATGCAGTAGTACCAACCATCATCAGACATGTTGTTGCTCTGGTACTACTTGCTCTTAGCTAAAATTTGTTATTCTATAGCTGAATTGATGTTTTAATGGCTGAATACTATGATCCTTTGTACTTGTCTTAAGTTTCAAACCTTGCAGCCAAGATACACTTGTATTAGCTAGAACATTCTTAGAATAGCTGAAAAAGTTGTAGCGCTCTATGGTTTTCCATAGTAAAACCATCTAACTTTCCCATCCGCCTCTGCTGTTCTCTGCTGTTGCGTCTGGTGTGCACGGCACAGCCCAACGGTACAGGGCGTCGTCCGCGGCCTCCCATTGGCCCGGATGCGGAGTCCGGCTGTGGCACAGCGCCCGACGCCATCAACGGCTGTGCATTTCCGTCCTCCTTCGCCGTCCTCCTTCGCCCTCCCAATCCCCACACAACACCTGCCCTCCTTCGCCGGCCTCTTCGCACAACACTAGCCCCGTCTCCGCTGCATATCGCCCTGCTGTGCGCGCTTACCGCTTGCGACTATCCTGCATGCAGCGCCGCAGCAGCCAACCCACCCAAGCTCCACCACCACTACGCGCCGCTCGCATGCCTCCTGACCCCCTCCAGCGTCCCCAGCACGTACGCCCCGCCGTACAGACTCGTCGCATGTGACTCAGCGCGATCCTCTCGTGACCGAGGCGCCGTGCGAGCCACCAGGGCGTCCTATCCCACGGAAACGCAATGCCACGCATGGCGGTGAAGGCACGCCAGCCACCTCTCGTCGCCGCGAGCGACTGCAACCTTCCTAAATGCGTCGCCCTCGCCGCACACGGACGACGCTCGTCGCTCTGCGCCGGCAACTCTGAGACCGGACTCCCGCCTCGTCAGGCCGCATCTCGGCTGCCCGTCGCAAGCCAACTCCGATGAAACCCGCGCAGCCGTGGCTTCGCCATCCACCGCTCCGGCAAGCCTGCGCCCGAGCAGAGAGCCGGCCTTATCTTCTGTCTTCCTGGCCGTGGACAGTGGGCCCGCCTTGCTGCCCGCTGCGGCATGTCCCGCCGCCGAACGAGCTGCTGCCCTTGCTTTCCTGTCGGTGCACTCATGATTCTTCGGTGCCTTTGCCATGCCATACGTACATGGTGGAACCGGCTACGTGGATGCGGAGCATGTGAAGCGATGGACCCTGCTTTTCTGAAACCAACGCACTGACCAAGCCTACTCCGGGCCTTGTGAATTGTTATGCGCAGTCACGCTGCACGTCGTCTCGTAAACGGATCCTGACATTAGCCATGCAGGCTTGCATGTATACATCATGCATGTGT
>QQTW01002882.1_pt1 | contig 12626 bp, 9 predicted proteins | sample 1904831 | NCBI WGS metagenome assembly QQTW01 (sample SAMN09435610, study PRJNA476489) | Subsurface metagenome, whole genome shotgun sequencing project. | reverse complement strand
CTAAACGAATTAGTTAAGGGCCGGAGTAGACTTAGCCTATTCAGGGCACGCACGAGCAAGGGGAAACCCGTGGAACGTGGATCAACTCACTTCCGGACTCGCCAATTTAGTCTGTGATTAGTGCAAATGTATATAAATAGATCCAGAGTCCCCTGAAGATTGCCACTCCGTTACCATAGCAAATCGTCAGTTTCTCAGGTTGAATTGATGAACAAGAAGATGTTTGTCAAGTATTGACCATCTCAGTTGTCAATGGGTTCATTTCCTCCCAGCAGTGCCACCTTGGCTTTGATATATTGAACAGACTCGAGGACTTTGCATTTTGGCATCTACATAAGTAAAGTAACCATGTTAAATGTTACCATGAAAGTCCGAAAACGCCATGTTGGGGAAAGGTAAGGTAAACAAACGGGCACGGACCCCACTGAGGAATGTATACGGTTAGACTCCCTCCCACGTAGTAGAGTTAATCATCTCCAAGTCTCAAGACCGATTGAGATTGAGAATGAGAATAATGAAAACTAACAGAGGAGGTAGTTGATTCTTAGATTCTTTGCTGTAAATCATCCTCCATCGTGAGACAAACTGATACAATGTAAGTTCTTACATGTAAGTTACTGTACTCGTAAAGTTACCCGCAGCATCCCGGTCAACGGGGAAAAACCAGGTCTGTCTAAAGGCACGGATACTTCCTACTGTAATCCTAATCCTCGTCGTCACTCTTTGACACTGACACTTACGCCATCATCCTCTCGCTGTAACCTTACCTTCTACTCCCTTTCCTATTCTACCTAGGCACGGTATTTCTCCTCCAAGAACTCGAGCTTGGGTCGTTTCCAACTCGCCTGTCACTCGTTTCGCCTTTTACGGCCCACGTTCGCTTCCACACGCCGCTTCTGTTCGTTGTGACGAGGGAAAGTCCACCAAAAGGGAGTAATTCACACTCGCAGTACTCTACCCTTCAACCCGTTGGAAGGCAGGATACATTGGGTGCTCGTCCTCTAGAGGCTCCCCGATTGGTGGTGGTCGGCCTCAGTCATTATGGCTACTCCTAATCGGATGTCGACTTATTCTAACAACTCGTCTGCACTGGGTACTCCCCTCTCAGCGGCCCAGCACTCGTCGCAAGTTTCAACGACTACTCTCTTAAACAGTCTCCATACTATATACACGTGCTCTCAGCCATACCGCCTCGACGCAAGCACAAGTCTCGTAGTGAACACTTGGCTGACAGCTACTACGCCCACGAGTGGTGCGACACACGGTGGGACCGTGGATGTGGAGCTGGCCAGGAGAGCGTGGGAACATGCCAGACGAAGGGCAGAGGACGGCTGTGTGATGCTAGGGTGGGTCCTACTTCCCAACGTAATCAAGATACGCCGCAAAAGCTAACATGGGTCATGAAGGTCTCTTCATCACTCCACTCCATCTCTACTCTCCCCTTTCATTACGGCTCTTCCATTAGACATTCCTACCACTCTTCATTCAGCTCTCTCAGCAATACGGCCATTCATAACGTCTGTTTCTCCTTACAACCCCGCCACCCCAAGGCAATCAGCGCTCGCCGCGACTTTTACTCTCACCCTTTCGGGCAACCTAACAGGTGCATCTTTGGCCATCTCGACTTCTGGGATTGACACTTCTCTTGGCCTTCTGAACGTTCCTGCAGAAGCAGGTTATCGAGCCTTTGATGCTTTTTACTATCTCCTGACGTCAGCATCGACACCAGCCGAGAGAGAGTTCCTGGGTCTAAGACCGGCCTCCGCTTACGCTCTCCTGAACAAATCCAACACTTTCGATCCTCCATCCTACCTACCTACAGCCGATGATGCTGCTTCGGCGGAAGACTTTAGGGCTGCCCTCAAAGCTATCGGCATCAGGGGAACTGCTCAACGGGGTCTCCTCTCGACGCTTGCAGGTCTACTCAAGCTAGGTGATACCCTGGGTCTTATGGTGGACGAAGATGTCCTTGAAGAGATCTGTGAGGACGTTGGTGGACTGTTGGGTCTCGATCCGGAGGTACTTGTTAAAACTTGTAATACTACGGAGCGTGAAGTTCTCATTGCAGGTGTGTACGAAGCATTGGTCGACTGGGTGATAAAGAAAGCCAACGAAGCCATCAAAAAGGAGATCAAGGGCATGGGAGGTGAAGGCGCCATGAGTGAAAGTGGCGTACTTGCCACTGGTGATCAAACTCCAGATTCGGATGATGACTATGGCGATACCGTCAGTGTCACGGTTGTTGAGATACCAAGCCAAGACTTAGGAAAAGCCCTAGCACTTCGAGGTGTTTTCGATGACACGGTTGGTATAAACTATGAAATGAAAGACGACGGTGTTGAAGTCATTGGCGCTGGTCCTTCCGTGATCAAGGAGATGAAGGCATCAGTCGCGGATGTGGAGGCGGACTTGGGATTACTGGGAGGACCGTCAAGCAGAACTCGCGAGTACGAACGTGATCGAACTCGAACGGTTCTAGAAAAAGTCGGGGCGGAGGTGGATGTTGACGGGTTTCTTAAGAGGATATTGTATCCGATTGACGGCGAAGGTATTGGTGGAGGGAAGCAGGTACGGATGGATCTTCCCGCTACGCTTGCTAGTAGCCGTGTCTGGTACCACCTTGCGATCCATCCTACCGATGAGTCCCCGGCCGGCCTCGCGTCTTTGGCGTCCATGACGTCCGCATGGTCAGCGGGCACAGTGTCTCGGCAACTTCGCGCCTGGAGGCTTCCGGAATGGGCCAACCGCCGGAATAAGCATCTTGACTTCACTGCAGACTTTGACATTGACGAGTTTTGCACGCGATACTCTCCTCTTGGGTGCAAAGAAGGTAAAGATGGAGTTGAGAGTTGGATCCTTGAACGTGGGTGGAGTAATGGCGAGGTTGTGATTGGTCATGAACGTGTTTGGATGCGCGAAGGCGCATGGTGGGAGGCGGAGAGTATGCTCGATTTGAAGAACGCCGAGGAGTTGACTTATGGAGATCGTCGCTCAAGGATTGGAAGTGCATTCGGTCACGAAGGCTTGGAGAGCGGTTACTCTGCTACGACACCAGGACCCAACGGCAGCGGCTTCTTTCCTCCCATGGGCAACGAGCCATCCCCACATGGAAGCAGGGACAACCTGTTGCAGCGCCAGCAGAGTGCTGCCACGCTGGCTCGAAGCGGTATTGGCGGTACCAGATCCGTTGCGCCTACCATCCCTCGGACTTTGAACACCATGGCGGGAGGGGACTATGGCTTGGGACGGAAGGGTGATGATCCCAAAGGCGGCATTTCCTACTACGATCAAGACCTCGGTCAGTTTACGGGTGATCTGGATCCCGAGATTGGAGAGCCCAAGCACATCACTTCGCAGCCAATAACAATGACCCGTCGTTTGTGGGTCGCTTTCACTTGGGCCTTGACTTTCTGGATTCCCTCATTTGTTCTCCGTTATGTTGGTCGTATGAAGCGTCCGGACGTTCGGATGGCGTGGCAGGGAGAAGGTCGTACTTGTATTCCTGATCTTCTTGCTTAACGCTACGGTTGTTTTTTACATCATCTTGTTTGGCCGCCTTCTTTGCCCAAATTACGACAAAGCTTGGGACCAGAAGGAAGTCACCTACCACCAGGGGGCAGACGATTTCTGGGTCAGTATCCATGGGAAGGTATACGACATCTCCAAGTTCTGGAAGCTGCAACACAGCGACTCGAACATCAAGACGACCGAGGAATACATGCAGCCTTTCGGTGGGATGAATCTGGATGACTACTTTGTACCACCTCTCACTATCGCCTGCCCCTTTCTTGTTACGGACGACACTATTCAGCTCCAAGCGAACAACACTCCGACGTTACCCCAAGGTCTGCACACATCGGGTCCTCGCTTTCAGTCCGACCCCACTACAGCGCTCAATAATATCAACTGGTACACTCAGAAGTTTCTGCCGAGGATTGCAGAATACTACAAAGGCGATCTGGTAACGAGCAGGGGCTCAGTCTACTCGCAAGGCCAAAATGAGAAGAGGAATTGGGTTATTGTTGACGGCAAGATATATGACCTCACGAACTACTTTTACACCCTCGAGCTGCAGAACGACTTGCCATCATACAGCTTCTTTCCTTCCGCTGTAGCGAATCTCATCAAAAACAATCCTGGCCAGGATATCACTGACAAATGGCAAAAGACCGCCAATTTCTCCAAAAGCTTGAATTGCATGAACAATGCGTTCTATGTTGGTAAAACAGACTTTAGGAAAACGGCCAAATGTCAGGTCAACAACTACATTCTACTAGCCTTCACCATCGTGCTCTGCACTGTCATTCTTGTCAAGTTCTTGGCTGCTCTTCAGCTTGGATCCAAGACACGGCCAGCTGCGCAGGACAAATTCGTCATCTGTCAAGTCCCTGCCTACACCGAGGGAGAAGATCAGTTACGGAAAGGTCTCGACTCCTTGACGGCTCTGCAGTATGACAACAAACGCAAGTTGCTGTGTGTCATTTGTGACGGTATGATCGTGGGTGGGGGTAACGACAGGCCGACTCCGAAGATCGTTCTGGACATTCTGGGAGTCGACCCGAAAATCGATCCGCCTGCCTTACCTTTCAAGTCAGTTGGTCAAAGCAGCCAACAGCTGAATTACGGAAAGGTCTACTCTGGTCTTTACGAATATGAAGGCAACGTCGTTCCATACATTGTTGTTGTCAAGGTCGGCAAGGAATCGGAGCAAGCAAAGTCGAAGCCTGGTAACCGTGGTAAAAGAGACTCCCAGATCTTACTCCTGAGCTTCCTCAACCGAGTTCACCATCGTTCAACAATGTCTCCACTGGAGCTTGAGATGTTCCACCAAATCAATAACATCATTGGCGTTGACCCCGAGTTATACGAGTATCTCCTGATGGTCGATGCGGACACGAGCGTCAAAGAAGACTCACTGAATCGACTTGTGGCAAGCTGTGCCAACGATGCAAAAGTTGCTGGAATATGTGGCGAGACTAGTCTAGAGAACGAAGAACGGAGTTGGTGGACTATGATCCAGGTCTACGAATACTACATTTCCCACCATCTTGCCAAGGCTTTCGAGTCTCTATTTGGCAGTGTCACATGTTTACCCGGATGGTAAGGCTCAATCTATATGTATCGAATCGCAGAGACTGACGAGAATACAGCTTTTGCATGTACCGCCTTCGCACCGCAGACAAAGGTCGTCCTTTGATCATATCGGACAAGATCATCAACGAATATAGTGACTGTGAAGTTGACACGTTACATAAGAAGAATCTACTGTCGCTTGGGGAGGATCGATATCTTACTACACTGATGACGAAGCATTTCCCTGCCATGTCTTATAAGTTCGTCCCTGATGCATATGCAAGTACCGCAGCGCCGGAGACATGGAGTGTTTTGGTCTCGCAAAGGCGTCGATGGATCAACTCCACGATCCACAACTTAGCAGAGTTGGTCTTCCTCAAGGACCTTTGCGGCTTCTGCTGCTTCAGCATGCGTTTCGTTGTCTTCATCGATCTCTTTGGTACTATTATTCTTCCAGCTACCTGCGCATATCTTGGATACCTAATCTACAGAGTCGCCACCCGTTCTGGACAGTTTCCATTGATATCTATCGTCATGATCGCTTCCGTCTACGGGCTTCAGGCCATTATCTTCATCATCAAGCGCCAATGGCAACACATCGGTTGGATGATAATTTACATTCTAGCATTCCCAATTTACTCATTCGTCTTACCCATCTACTCCTTCTGGAACCAAGACAATTTCACCTGGGGCAGCACGCGAATCGTCATCGGCGACAAAGGCGACAAGAAAATCATCGCCATCGAAGACGAAGGTTTCGACCCCCGCAGCATCCCTCTTCAACGATGGGACGACTACGCCGCTCAAAACAACCTACCCGGCCGTCGCGGTGCGCCCGGCAGCATGGAGAAAGTCTATCAAGACGGCTACGACAACCGCTACGAGATGGACGATTTACACTCCGTCTACTCATCCGTCCGCCCCGCCTCCACAATGCTCACCGGCTTTCCGACCCAAGTCCCACCGTACATGCCTCCACAGCCACAATCACCCATCCCGTTCGGCAGCGTACAGAATCGTCAATCTACATATTCGAACTTCACTCCCTACACCGATAACCCGCACGCCCAAGTCTACGATCAACGCCTCATGTCCATGGGCGGCAGAAGTGATCACCTCAACCAATACAACGATCCCAACAATATGAACAACCCCTTCAACAGCCGCCCCAGCTTGATCGTCACTCCAAGCACAGATAACCTCATCGCCATGCAATCGCCTCAGTTACGCCAGAGCAGGAGTTCGTTCGGTGGCTTCCCCAGTCGCCCCGTCAGCACGCTGGACTTTCAGCGAAGCATGGGCGCGGGCCCGGATGATGCGGCCATTGTCGATGCTATCAGAGGCTGTTTGGCCGAGGTCGATTTGGATAGTGTCACGAAGAAACAAGGTTAGTTGGCTCTCTACTGTCTGGTTTGTTGCAAAGAAGAGCCGAGCGCTGATCATGTGTCCTTGTGTGTGTTGCAGTGAGAGCGTTGGTCGAACAGCGGTTGCAGACGGAGTTGGTCGGTGAGCGGAGGACGTTCTTGGATCGGCAGATTGATGCTGAGTTGGAGAATATGTGATGGTTGTCGCGCGGGTTTTTTTCGATATGAGTGAGGGTGTAATATCATGTTATCTTTGGTTTTGGTTGTGACTGGTCTGGGTATGGCGGGTGCTGGTGTTGGGACATTTCAAAATCTGACACTCGTTCTCGTCGGCGTTGTCGAGCATATTCGGGACATCTTTGCTTTTGTGGGGGAAAACGGGATGATTTAGATAGCTATATAATAATACTGGTTTGTGATTTGATAGATCCATGAATTCAATCACAATCGGAAGTACGGTGATAACTTCGTACCGTCATGTATCTACTGACGGACTTGAAGGGTGCTGTTTCCGAGGGTTATTTCCAGTTGTACATACATACATACATAAGGTCCATACACAGCATGCAATCGCTGCCCCCGTCTGCCTCTTAGTCAAGGTATTCACCAGACCACTGGTAATGCGTATACACAATGCATATCGATCGATCCAATTCGAATCGAGTCCGAGCTCACGGACAGCGACCAACGACCAACCACGTACGAACTTGCCTACTACCTTACTTGCTTCACAACAACCGCTTGATGATAGCGTCGGCGTATTCGTGCGTCTTGGCTCGACCGCCTAGATCACCAGTCAAAGTCTACGATGAATCGTTAGTTTTGTTCAAGTGTAAGTCCGTCAAAGTCCATGGTTGCAAGGAAGGAAGGGGCAAGGAGAGAGGGAAGAACGAACCTTCCCGTCGGCCAGGGTATCAAAGATAGCTTTCTGGATGCGATCGGCATGGTCGTTCAGACCCATATGCTGCAACATCATCATGCTACTAAGCAAGAGAGCCGTCGGGTTCGCAAGTCCCTTCCCCGCGATATCGGGCGCGGAACCATGCACGGCCTCGAAGATAGAGCATTCGTCGCCGATGTTGCCCGAGGGCGTCAGACCAAGACCGCCGATCAAACCGGCGCACATGTCGGACAAGATGTCGCCGTACAGATTCGGCATGACGAGCACCTTGTCGTTGTAGGGCGTGGGATCGGTGACGATCTTCAGACAAGCGTTGTCCAGCAACTCGGCATCGAACTCGATGTTGGGAAAGTCCTTGCTGATCTCCCGCGCGATGGACAGGAACAGGCCGTCGGACATCTTCATGATGGTCGCTTTGTGCACCGCCCGCACTTTTCTCTTGCCGATGTCCTCGGCGTACTGGAAGGCGAAGCGCAGGACGCGTTCCGAGGCCGCTCGCGTGATCAATTTGATGCTTTGCACGACGCCGTCGACGACGATGTGCTCAATGCCCGAGTACTCGCCTTCGGTGTTCTCGCGGATCAGGGTGATGTCGACGTCGTCGTAGGGGGTTTTGTAGCCGGCGATGGATTTGCAGGGGCGCACGTTGGCGAAGAGGTTGAATGTTCGGCGGAGGGTGAGATTGAGGGAGACGTGACCTTTGCCTATCGGGGTCTTGTGCTTGTTCAGCGGTGTTCTTGTTCTTGGTGGAAATGGGAGGGCTTAGGGTGAACTCACGGCTAGAGGGCCTTTTAGAGCGACGTAGTTCCTCCTAACGCTATCAATGGCTTCGTCTGGTATGACTGTCCTTCCGTTCTTCAAGCTTGGGGTAACGTCGACTGGTTCCCATTTGATTGGGACCTAAGGGATATTAACACCGCTGGGAGAGCACTCGTCACGCTGGAAGGTGGATGTGTACTTTAGCTGCAGAGTATATGTCCTTGACTGATTGTGCTATTTCAGGCCCGATGCCGTCTCCTTCTATCAGTGTCACTGTGTATTTGCCCTATTCATATGTAGCATGCGTTCAGCCAATCCATCTTCAACAAGTCTGACCGCATAGATACAGGCTAGGAAGAGTGTTGCCATACATCCGAGTCTTTCCTCCCATTGAACTTTGCAATTTTCTCCTCGTAAGGTACTGAGTAACATCGAGCGTGTGACTGTATCTTCCAATGTCAGCGACTTTTCTCCATCGTCCCACCCCCGCGGACCGAGCACTTCAGATGGAGACACAAACGGACCTGAAGCAATGCGGGAACCCATCGTTGCTGCGAGCTGACTTTGCGGAGGCATTGCCGTGCCGGCACGGCGGCAGAGCGACAAGCGAACATGTTGATGGTCAGCCGTTGATCTCAAGAGCTCAGAACAGCTTTTGAGGAGCTGATGTTCAAGATTGACGTAGCTCGTGACAAGATTTGAGGAGGAGCTTGTTAACCCGGCGCCAAAAGAAGCAATTCCATGCCCGTGCAGAAGGCTACCGGATAAGCTTCTCTAGGAATTAATGCTGATCGCGCAGTCATTCAATGCTCGTTCAATTACTGTCCTGTATGCCTGGACAATCAGACCTCTATCTGGCTAAGACATGTGACTGTGGGGCATCTGATCTAGATCTTCTGCGTCTTATAGCGTGCTTGGAGAGTCGAGAGCAATAATGGACTACGATCAGACAATCCTGAATCACTACAACCTTACAACGCCATATCCCGACGAGTGGCCAGCACAAAAGGATGAGAGTGATTTCTCAGATGACGATGTACTTCCCAATGACAAATCCAACCTACAAAGGTCAAAGTCTCGATACTCGGCTCTTGAGCGAAGTGGTAGTGAGCGCCGAAGTCTCGTGCCTGGGACCGAGAAGACGGGGACTGGCGCAAGTAACCTTGTCCAGAAAGATGAACCTGATCCTTTGGGGGGTACGGAGAGTGTAGTACGGATTTTGAGGCAAAGAGGCATACCGGTGGATGATGATGCACGACTTCGTGGGTTTGGCTAGGAAAGACACATGGAGCGAATGAAGCTGAACCCCTGGCAGGAAACCGCTTCTTGCTCTCATCTACAACGTTTTCACCTTCGCTCTACCTATCCCAAGTCCACTCGAACGCTTCCACTCAATCGCTTCTTCAAGGCCTGGAATTCCTCTCTCGCTCCATCGACCAGAAATCCGCTTCCCTAAAAGTGCTGGTAGAGTCTAACTTCGAACGCTTCGTGCGAGCAAAAGCTACAATAGACAACGTCTATACCGAAATGCGCAGCCAAGGGGCTGAACCAAAGCAGGACAAAGGCCTGACCCATTCGCGGAAGACTAGCAGATCCAATGCTCATCTCAGAAGTGCTAGTGGTAATGCTTCTTTGCACAAAGAAGGGTTAGGGAATGATAAGCCATTGCCAAGCGATAGGAAAAAGAATGCTCTCACCAAGGAAAGCGAATATGGGGTACAAGGCATCAAAGCACCACTGATCGAGGCATTGGTCAAGGCGGAGGAAGTCTGGGGTCCCGCGCTTGGTAGTAAAGAGCGGGAAGAAAGCTTGCGGGCGATTGTGGATGCTATCGAGAATCACCGTGGCATATTCGAATTACCAGCGACCATAGCAGCTTGCATCAAGCGCAAGGATTACGAATGTCTGATCGAGGATTATCTGCGGGCGCGGAAGTATGCAGACGCAGCAAAGAGTATGGCAGATACAGCGATGTCCAATGGAAAACCTTTGACCGATACCCAGCTCCATCAGCTCCTCATCACCGGACGCATGTGGTTGGAGGTAGATGCGCAGATTGAGCATTTCAAACGCGATGTCTGGAGGAGACTGACTGGACTTCAATCAAATCTTCAAATCACAACTAACGACAGCCAGGCGGGGGAGCACATGAGACTGATAGGGATCCTATTAGAGCTTGGCGTCGAGGACAATCCCATCTGGGTGTGGCTCCTCAGCCGATACGATTATCTGAGAAACAAGATCAACTCAACCTTTGAACGCTGCAGGGTAGAGATTGAAGTCTGTCGACGTAGACTTGCTACTAGAGCAAGGCCAAACGCTCAGACTGTTGCCTTACATTTACGCTCTTCCAGTCAGCAGGGCCCAATCGTGAACCTGCCTAACATGGACTCTCCAGAGATTCTTGAGCTTTGGGAACACATCTACACATCCTTCAACAATGTTCTCTCCAGGAAAGGGGGTATACTGGGCGAAGTTATAGACTTCTGGGAGAGTGCTCAGTCTTTCATTGACGGCAAGGTGCAGAAAACTCTACCGACTGGTGTCGAGGGACAGAGTCGAAAACATCATCGACTCTCCTCTGATGGTATCAGGGATTTACAAAACGGCACCGTTGAATTGGTCGACATCATCCGAGAGAATCTCTTCTCGTTCTTCGCTGATCCACCGATTGAGGATATCTCTATGCTATTCTCTCCACCACCTTCTACACCAAACACACCCAAGTCGGCAGTTCTTCCGCCGGATACTCATCAAAACCCGCGCTTCAGAGTCGACCGCAACAATCTGCCTCCGCCATCTCCAAAACGAGGAGAAGCCTGGGAAGAGTTTGCATTCTGGCCGCCATATGCCAATTCGCTAAGCGCCGTGCATTATCTCAGCAAGCTTCTCATCCTGGTGGGTACCGCAGCTAGCGAGATGGCTTCCATGCGCCCAATCGCTCCTGGAACGAGCGCTTTGGAAAGACTAAAGCTGTTAGTTGCCGGGGCACGTGAAAGATCCGTTCGAGCAGTTTGTGCCGCCTGGAACAAGGACGCAGAGGACTGCAAGCTGTTAGAAGACTGGACTCGGTCGGCGGATAAGAAGGACTTGACAAGGATGCCTTCGCAGTTTACGGCCTTTGAGAATTGGATCCTAACTGGAACGCAGAAGCTTCTCTATCTCTCTGAGGCTATGACAAAGCAGGGTTCGGCTGATGTGGTAACTCCCCCACCTGCCAAACTTTTACAGATGGTCCGAAGTCAGTTCGTGACAAGTCTTTACAAAGCTTTAAGTGGGATGGTCGAAAATGCAGAGAAGCCAGTGACTGTAGCCGAAGATGAGTGGAGCAGCGATGCCGATGGCCTGGCCCACCCCATTGCAGGCCATGCCCTGGATAGCTTTGGTGCGCGCTCCATCGACGCAAGCAGCAGGGTAAGCTGGTACATCCCGTTTACAGCTATCTACCAATCATCCACTAACGTCTCCCATAGAGCGTCCGCATGCTACTAACACTAAGCAACCTCAAAGCCATCCGCAGCGACGTCGTCCCGCAGCTTATTACCCAGTTCGAGGCCAGTTTCTCTGTGTCGCTTGCCGAAGAATCCAAGACCATCAGCGACGTCCTCGCCCAAATCGACAGCCGTCTCTTTCAATCCTCCACCAAACCCACCGCCGATAAGCTTTCTTCCCTAATTCACGCCGGCATTAACTCCCCCTCCTGGCTCCCCACGACGCCCAAACCGACCGAGGTTCGCCCTTATGTCTACGATACTCTGCTCGCGCTCGTCCTCGTGCACACCCAGGTCTCGACCATTACACCCTCTTTGACAGTGCCCATCCTTTCGCATCTGCTCGAGCAGATCTCCCTCGCTCTGCTGTCGGCCTTTAAAGCCCGCAGCAGCAGCAACCAGCGCTACTCCCTCCCCGTCGTCATGCAAGCGACACTGGACGTGGAATTCGTCGCCCAGACCCTGAGCCAGTACGCGACAGACAAAGCGGGCGATACGCAGAGTCAGATCTACTTAGACCTCGACCGTGGCACTGATAACGATGCGCGGATGAGGCTACAGGGGGAATTACCGGATATGAGGAATTCTCTGAAGAGGTTGAAGGAAAAGACTCGAGGTGAATTCGCATGCTTTAGAAAGGTGCGCGCGGGAACGGGGTTGAAGGAGAAGGAGAGGAGCTAGTTTCATCATATACCCTGACGTTTCGTAAATAACTTATGTATGGGAATCGTTCCATTTCCTTTTCATTCCAAGTTAAATACTGGAACTACTGAGTGCACTCGCGATGTCTCAGCACCAGAACATGAACGATCAACAAATAACAGTACAGCATGGTAATAGCCGCTTTAAGAATTGCAATCACGTGAACGACGGTGAAGATCCGGTTATTGAATTTATAGGGCGATTACGCACTTGATTTGTCCGACGGCAGCTGCCGCTTCGCTTCCTGACCCCAATCATTCAGCAGCAGCAGCAGCAGCCAGAAGCCGCAGAGACCAAGATAGACTTGACCGAGAACCTACCTTACAATCCAGGAAA
>QQTW01002881.1_pt1 | contig 12627 bp, 10 predicted proteins | sample 1904831 | NCBI WGS metagenome assembly QQTW01 (sample SAMN09435610, study PRJNA476489) | Subsurface metagenome, whole genome shotgun sequencing project. | reverse complement strand
AAATAGCACCTTGAGAATCGCTAACTGCGACTACTTTATAGCCAGATTTACACAATAATTCGGCTATTTCTGCACCTGCATTGCCAAATCCTTGTACTGCGACAGTAGTATCTTGGGGCGCAGATTGAAACTTGGGCATAGCAGTTTCAATGACAAAAAATGCTCCAGTTGCCGTAGCTGTATCTCTACCCAAGCTACCACCCCTAGAAAGCGGTTTACCCGTAACAACAGCTGGGGTAATTTGCCGCCGAATGATGCTGTATTGATCCATCATCCAGCCCATAATCATTGAGTTGGTATAGACATCAGGTGCAGGAATATCTATATCTGGTCCGATGAAATCAGCGATCGCGTCTATATATCCTTTACTTAGACGCTCTAATTCCATATTTGATAGTTCTTTAGGATTAACAGTAATGCCACCTTTTGCACCGCCAAAAGGTAAGTTTAATACTGCACATTTAAACGTCATCCAAAAAGCTAGCGATTGCACTTCTTCTAGAGAGACATTAGGATGAAAGCGGATTCCTCCTTTAGTTGGTCCTCTAGTGTCGTCATATCGCACGCGATATCCTGTAAAAATTCGCAGAGAGCCGTTATCCATACGTAACGGAATTGAAACTGTCAAGCTAGCTTTAGGAAATTTTAGATGTTCTATTGCATCTTCAGAAATTGCAACATATTTTAATGCTTGTTCTAGTCTTTGTTTAGCATCATCAAATAATGATTCTGACATAATTTTAACCAGCACAGAATATATCAAATCTAACAAAATATATTTGAAACTTTGGTATATAAATTTTTAGATCAAATTCAGATATCTACTAAGTTTGGCAGCTATAATCAAGTAGATACTATTATCATTTATTAATATTTTTTATAGAACAATTCAAATTAAATATATTCTTAAATTCAGCTTAGATGCTGCATTTAGGTATATGCTGTAGAAGTAAAATTTCCACGCCGCCACATAATTATTTTTCCCTATCTCCCCATCTCCCCATCCTGCAAATAACTCAAAACTACACCTATCCCCCCATCCGGCTTATACCTGACTTCAGAACCCCTTATAGACAATAGGTTGCTGGATTGTTCACATTTTGTTACAAAAGTATAGAGAACTTCTATCAGCGTAAAAACAAGATGTTCGGCGGACTAACTGGTTTCACAACTCCTACTGGCACTGATTGGGGCGAACGCATGCTCAACACTGTTGCCAGCAAAACGATTCGCCATCTGTTCACGCAAAGCGAGTCAGTAGAAGTCTCTGTACGTTGCTACCCTTCTAGCAAACTGTTACAGGGTAGCATAGACAACTTCAAAATGAGCGGTCGAGGCTTGACAATCCGCAAAGACTTCTGGGTAGAGGAAATGTCTTTTGAAACCGATGCCGTAGCTATTGACTTTAGCTCGGTTTTGGGAGGCAAACTGACCCTCAAACAACCTACTCAAGCCGTTGCTGAAGTCAAGTTGACAGAAGAAGGCATTAATCGGGCTTTTACAGCTGAATTAGTTAAAAAACGCTTGCTCAATCTCACTGTGCCTAGTTTGACGGAACTCTCTGGCGGCGAACCAGTTTCCTTTAGTGAGGTACAGGTGGAACTTTTGCCCAACAATCAGGTACGGATTCTGGCAAAGGCAGATTTAAGTAGCGGCGAACTAGTGCCAATTATCATGACGGCAACTTTGGCAGTAGAAAGGCGGCGGCGCGTCACCTTCAAAAGTCCGCAGTTTGAAACTGACACCGTACCAGCCGAGCAACAGGAAATATCTCGATCGCTAGCGATCGCTTTTGCTGAGATATTAGATAACATGGTCGATCTAGACCGCTTCGATCTTGACGGCGTGACCCTGCGGATAAATCGCTTAGAAACCCAAGGAAAGGAGTTAGTTTTTAGCGGGTACGCTCAAATCGAACGCATCCCTAATGCGCCCTAATCGCAGAAGGGGAGCAGAAGGGGAAAGGTTAATGGTTTTGGGGGAAAGGTTTAGAGCTTTTTTCAAGCGACGTTTAAAGGTGGGAGCAGAGCTACTTTGAGTTTCAGCTACTTTGCTACAGTTGCGCGCGGTTTAGAACCAATTGCGGCTCAAGAGCTAGAAAGTTTAGGGGCGAAAGAAGTGCGCCCTGACTTTACTGGGGTGCATTTCGTGGGCGATCGCGCCATGCTCTACAAAGTAAATCTGTGGGCAAGAACAATTTTTCGGGTATTAGTACCAATTAGGGAATTCTATTGCCCTAATGCTGGGGTTCTCTACCAAGAAATTCAAAAAATAAGCTGGCAGGAGTATTTAAAGCCGGAGAATACCTTAGCTGTAACTTGTACTGGGGGCAATCAAAAGCTTAACCATACCCATTTCACGGCTTTACAGGTTAAGAATGCGATCGTAGACCAACAGCGCGTTACATCGGGACAAAGATCTAGCGTTGATGTGCAAAATCCAGATATCACAATCAATGTCCATATTCATCAAGACCAGTGTATTGTCAGCTTAGATAGCTCTGGAACGAGCCTGCATAGGCGTGGTTATCGTCAAGCAATGGGTGCAGCACCTTTGAAGGAAACTCTCGCCGCAGCGCTGCTAGACATGGCTCAGTGGGATGCTAGTTTGCCCTTGGTAGATCCTTTGTGTGGTTCTGGGACTTTGCCTTTGGAAGCTGGGCTAAAAGCAATGAATATCGCGCCAGGGTTGTTACGGCAAAAATTTGGCTTTGAAAGCTTTGCCGATTTTGACTCTCAGCTATGGCAGCAGATAGTTACAGCCGCCCAAGATAGCAAACTACCTGCACCTAAAGCCTTGATTTGGGGTAGCGATCGCGATCCTGATATCCTAGCCCAGGCACAAAGCAACGCCGAGCGTTGTGGTATTGCTGATCAAATTAAGTTTACTCAAGCTGAGTTATCTGATCTTGGAGCGCCAGCAGATTGCGGAGTGCTAATTTGCAATCCTCCTTATGGGGAGCGTTTGGGAGATGCCGAGGAACTAGAAGCTCTTTACAAAATGCTCGGCGATATTTTCAAGCAACGCTTCAAGGGGTGGACGGCTTTTGTATTAACAGGTAACAAAGAATTGGCAAAAAAAATAGGACTGCGCGCATCAAAGCGCATTCCTGTTTATAACGGTTCTTTAGCGTGTACTTTACTTAAGTATGAAATGTATTGAGGTGACAATCTCCACAGCCACCTATCATCTACTTATTTGTCATGGTAGCTGTTGCCTTGACTGACAAACCCTCAACCATAGGCTCTCTAAGCGAAAGGGTTAAGTAACCTGATTCGGCTAAATAAAGTGCCGCTTGCTGCCATTCAACTCCAATGTTGTTGAACCCTACACCGTTAGCTTTTCTCAGGTAGTAGCCTTCTGTTAAGTCTTTAGACAGTACGTGCTTACTATCGTGCGCCCATTTCATGCCGCCATGATTGCCTGGTGACAAAATCATTGTCCGTCCATCAGCCATTTTATAAAAAGTGTCATTTCGCAACTTGGCTGGTGCTACTTTAATGTCCATGCGCGGGGCAGATTTATCGAAACCTAATACTGTCATCGTTATATAACTCACTCTTTTATTTAGTTTCAAGAGCCAGCAGGCAAGTAATATCTTCATTATACGTTGACAAAGATATTTAAACTTTGATACGTTGAAAGATTAGACTATTAGCCAACTGCTAGCCTAGTTATGAGGTTTACATTCCCAACAATTACTAAGTTTTATTACAAGACTAGCAGCACCGAAATCAATAGTCAAATCGGCAGTGCATCAAATTAGTGTGGGACTGGTAAAGTAGAGGCAGATTTCTTCTGGAAGCTATCAATGGAAAGCCCCCTGTGTGGACACCCGAAAGCTCACAAACATGGCATAATGCCCAATGGTCATCAATGCTATCTGTGTCCTACTTGCCATCAAACGTTTTGAGAAAACTTCGATAGTCTCTACTATCGCCGCCATGTCAGCCCTGAGCAAATTCAACAAGTGCTGCAAGCGCTTTAAGGTGCATCGTTTTACCGCTCGACAATAGACGGGTAGTGATGCCTAAAGGCGGTCAGATAAACAATGGCAGCGATCGCGCTCACACTGCCTAAACCGAATGCTGCCCAGCTTCCTATCTGTTGCCATAGCCACCCTGCCAACAGACTCGCCAGTAGCAATGATAAACCTGTGACCAAGCTTAAGAAACCAAAAGCTATTCCCCGCGACACCGAAGTGATTGTTGCAGCTACCATTGCCAGCAAAACACCCTGGGTTATGCCTTGATATAGCCCATACAGCCCCAACAAGACCCAGACTTGCCAGGGTTGCCCCGCGATCGCCAATCCCCCATAGGTCAGCGCAAACAGTCCTAGCCCGATTAAAAATACGCCACGTCGGCTCAGGCGATCAGATAGCCAGCCTGCTGGATAGGCACTTACTGCTGAACCCGTATGGATCGCTGTCAAAACGAGCGGCACCGTCGTAAATGAAATGCCCACATCCTTCGCCTTAAGCAATAGAAACGCGTCACTAGAGTTCCCTAAGTTAAACAAACATACTACCACTACCAAATGCCAGTAATTGGCTCCAAGCTGCTGAAGTGACTGCCACCGTAGCCCAGATGCCTTAGATTTTGAGTCGGGTTGGGTGAACGGTGGAGCTTGAATTCCCCAAATCAGCAGTCCAACTGCTAAGAAAGCTGGAATCATGGCAGCCCAAAAGACCAGTCTGGTATTTTGTCCAGAGATGGCTAATAGGATCGTGGCAACGATCGGTCCCAGCAATGCCCCGATTGTATCCAACGTATAGCGCAAGCCATAGGCGGCTCCGCGTTGATGTTCTGAGGTTGCATCTGCCACCAACGCATTTCGGGGAGCCACTCGAATTCCTTTCCCCACTCGATCGCCCATTCTCGCTGCCAAAATCCACCCTGGATTCGTCGCAATGGCATACAGCGGAATCATCAGTGCTGAAAAGCCATAGCCCAAAACAGCTGACCATTTGCGATGCTGTCCGCCACGATCGCTAATCAGTCCCGACCCGACTTTCAGCCCCGCCGCCGTTACTTCAGCGATGCCCTCAATCGCTCCCACCGTCACTAAACTTGCATCTAGCATCGACACTAGGAATAGTGGCAAGACTGACTGAATCATCTTGGAACCGATATCCATCAACAAGCTGACCCAACCGAGTACCCAAACCTGTCGGGGTAGCGGAGGCAGATTAGGAAACGACTTCACAGCGATCTTAGCAACTCCTTTAATTCAATTTATTTACGATGATTCATAGTTAAAACCATTCAAATTGCTAACCCTGCCGCCAACAATTTTTTCTAAACTACAAATATCTTTTCTACGAACATCTTTAAGAGTTAAGTTAAATTAAAAGACTGTTGTCCAAGCTGAAATATAAGGATATAAGCAGTGAAGAGATACACGTACTTTTCTAGTAGATGCGATCGCTATGAAAACTTTTAATCCTGTTGCTGACGAACTCCAAGAAACTCTAGATTTGCTTACAGACCAAGTAGCAGCAGAAAGTTTGCCGGAAGTAGTCAATCTAATAAGTACTCGTTCGCCTATGCTTTCTAGCGAAGTTGGCTCATCTTTTCAAACCTGCACCTGGTGGGATGGAGATTATTACTGCCAAGATAAAAACTGGCAATGGCATTTACTTAACTTAAGTCAATAAAGCTTTGGCAAGGGTTAAAGGTCAATCGGTGGAAATTTCCTTTACCCCTTCCCCTTTACCCTTTACCCTAGTTCTTATCTACCTACTCCTACATATCTAAATCCAGCTTGGATAAGCGTTTCGCGGTCTAAGAAATTACGAGCATCAACTAATACGGGGTTGTTCATCAAACTTGCTATGCGCTGATAGTCTAAGTTGCGAAACTGTTGCCAGTCAGTAACCAACACCAAAGCATCACAACCATCAGCCAAGCGTTCGAGATCGGTTTCGACTAAAACGCCAGCGATACCGTCACGCAGCCCAGATTGGGAGACAATTGGATCGTAGGCTTTAACTTTAGCTCCTAAGCGATTGAGATGCTCGATCAAGTTAAGTGCTGGTGCATCGCGCATATCGTCAGTATCAGGCTTAAATGTTAGTCCAAGTAAACCGACAGTTTTGCCTTTGAGGATTTTTAGGACTTGTTGCAGCTTTTCTACAACAATTAAGCGTTGCCTTTGGTTAACGCTTACTGAAGCTTTGAGTAAGTGGGCTTCGTAGCCGTAATCGTCAGCAGTATGAATCAAAGCTGACACATCTTTAGGAAAACAAGAGCCACCCCAGCCGATACCTGCTTGCAAGAACTTGTTGCCAATGCGGGAATCTAAACCAATCCCTTGGGCTACTTGGGTTACATCAGCGCCGACGCGATCGCAAATATTGGCAACTTCATTGATAAAGCTGATTTTTGTTGCCAAAAATGCATTTGCCGCATACTTAATCATTTCTGCCGAACTCAGGTCTGTAACTAGCACTGGTACAGGCGACGGCGGGCGATCGGCGGCAGCTTGGCGCTGGACGATGGGCGCGTACAATTCTTGCATCATGGCGATCGCTTTGGGGTTGTTGCTACCTAAAACTATGCGATCGGGATTGAAGGTGTCATATACGGCTGAACCTTCCCGCAAAAACTCTGGATTGCTTACAACATCAAAGCCTGCTACATTATCTAAGGCTGCTTCAGTGCTAACGTTACCTGCACCAACTAAAGTTTTTTGGCGTTCGACGATGCCACTTTGGACGATCATCTTTACCCAGTCACCAGAACCAATTGGTACTGTTGATTTATTGACGATTACTTTATAACCGCCGTCGAGGTGTTCGCCAATTCCCCGCGCTACCGCTTCTACATAGCGCGTATCGCTTTCTCCAGTAGGTAGAGGTGGCGTACCTACGGCAATAAATAAAATTTCCCCGTGAGCGACTCCCGCGCCCAGATCAGTTGTAAATTCTAATAGCCCGCTTTGGCTAGCTGACTGCATAATCTCCGATAGCCCAGGTTCAAAAATCGGGGATTGCCCAGACTTCATTAACTTGACTTTTTCTTCGTTATTGTCAACGCAGATCACATGATGACCGATATGAGCTAAACAAGCACCAGTAACTAAACCAACATAGCCAGTACCAATGACGCAAACACGCATAGTTTTTAAATCCTCAAATTTTTAAAAATAGCAATAGAGTAAGGGCAGATTAATATTTCAAGTCAGCACGCTAGTTTGAATGCGCTCCTGAAAATCTGCTACTGTCAGCTTCAATCCTTCTTGCAACGGCACTTTTGGCTCCCAGCCTAGCAACTGCCTAGCTTTAGTAATATCTGGACGACGGCGGCGGGGATCGTCTTGAGGTAACGCCTCGTACTTCACTTCTGCATGCGGATTTATTAGCTTTTGTACTTCTGTAGCTAGTTGGGAAATTGTGTACTCATCTTGATTGCCCAGATTTATCGGACCAATATAGTTGCCATTCATCAGGCGCATTAGTCCTTCTACCAAATCTGACACATAGCAAAAACTGCGCGTTTGCGAACCGTCGCCATACACAGTTAAAGGAATACCCTTCAAGGCTTGCACTACTAGATTACTTACAACTCGTCCGTCATTTTCCAACATCCGCGGACCGTAGGTATTAAAGATTCGGGCAACGCGAATGTCTACATCATTTTGACGGTGATAGTCAAAAGCCAGAGTTTCAGCAATGCGTTTGCCTTCGTCGTAACAGCTACGAATGCCAATAGGGTTGACACTGCCTCGATATTCTTCAGTTTGGGGATGGACTTCAGGATCGCCGTAAACTTCCGAAGTTGAGGCGAGAAGGAACCGAGCTTTTACCCTTTTAGCTAGTCCCAACATATTTAAAGTTCCCATGACATTTGTTTTAACTGTCTTGACTGGGTTGAATTGATAATGAATGGGTGAAGCGGGACAAGCTAAGTGATAGATTTGGTCTGCTTCTAAGCGTATTGGTTCGGTAATGTCATGGCGGATCAACTCAAAGTAAGGATGGTCTAACCACTTAATAATGTTGCGCTTATGCCCTGTATAAAAGTTGTCTAGGCATAAGATTTCGTGTCCCTCTGCCATCAGTCGATCAATCAGATGGGAGCCGATAAAGCCCGCACCGCCTGTAACTAATATTCTCATAATTTGCTAGTTCATTGCCGTTAGTTGGAGTTGCGATCGCATAATTTGCTCAAACCAAGCGCTCACTACTTACGAGTAGAGCAACTAAATGTTTAACACAGGTTTGTTCGCTTTTTGACAAACTTACCAATAAGATTGTCGATTGTTGTTTAAGTAACCATAAAGTATTTTTACTCAAGCATTGCCTAACTTAACTAGCAAAGTATCAAATATTTGGCAAAAAAGCACGCAAATAGCGAAGAAGGGGAAAGGGGGGAGAGGAGTAGTTTTGAGTTTTGAGTTTTGAGTTTTGAGTTATTGGCAGGATGGGGAGAGGAGTAGTTTTGAGTTTTGAGTTATTGGCAGGATGGAGAGACAAGGAGGAGTTCACAAAAAGGAGATTGGATTGCCAATTTATAGAGCGATGTCTATTAATGCTGCGAGGTCTAGTCAGAGATAGCGAAAGTTTCTTTTAAATCATTTTGCTTTGATCGTTTTTAGTACGGCTTATTTGCTGAGTGGGGACAATAGCAGGAATGTTTTGTTGTGGTTCTCCTAGTAAGACAATTGAGCAAGTCAAGGTATTAGATAGTTGAGTATTGACATCGCTAATAGATAAAACACCTGCGCTAGTGCGGTACTGCATAGAACGCAGTATCACTAGGTCGTAGTCTCGCGCAGCTATAGCGATCGCCCCAGCAACATTGTCATTGGGTACGACCTCAATTTCTGGTTGGTAAGGTAAGCCTAATTTATTAACTAACAGCGACAGTTGCGCTCTCATCCAAGCGATTCTACCCTCACCAGAGCGGCGATCGCATACGTGCAATAAAGTTATTTGGGCATCGTTTGCCGCAGCTAAGATACTGGCAAACTTAACTGGTTGAATTGCTCGTTCTGTGAGATTTTCTACTGGTACTAAAATTCGGCGGATATTTTTAGGCGATGTTAATAGTTGCGTTACAGCTACTGGACAATGAGTTGCCCATAAGATGCTATCAATAACGTTACCGAATAAACGGGATCTGATCCCCGTGCGTTTGCCCCAACCCATGACAATGACACTAGCATTTTGTTCGCGGCTAGCGCGAGTAATGCCTTGGGCGATCGCATCATCAATTCTCAATACTGGTTCTGCTTCTACTCCCAATTCTCGACTCATTTGGGCGGCACTATTGAGCAGTTGCAAGCTCCTTTGATAAGCTGTCTCTACTTGCGGTGCGTTCATGTGTACCGAGGCTTTGGCGATCGCCAGTGGAATAATTCGCCCTGATGCTTGACGCGCTAGCAATGCTGCAAATTCAATTAAATACTGCTCGGTTTGAGGATTGTAAACTGGGACTACGACTGTAAATTTGCCATCTTCTTGACTGTATGTGTCCTCATTGACTACTGCCGTCTCTGTTGGCAAGTTCGTTGCGGGTAATGGAACTAAGCTTCCAGCAACGCGGCTGGTAATTAACGGGCCTAAAGTTGCCGTCACTAGCATCAAGACAATGACGCTATTGAGTACGCCTTCAGTTAGCAATCCTGCTCTATAACCGACTAACGTAGCAGCTAGGGTTGCTCCTACTTGTGGCATCGACAAAGACCACATTGCGATCAGCTCGTTCCATTTGTAGCGATAGACGAGTTTTGCGAATAACGCTGCTAAAAATTTACTAAAAATTAGACCAACAACGATCGCCAAAGTTAGCCAAATCGTACTGAGGCTTTTCACAAAAGCAGGTACATCGATTAGTAAGCCCAAGTCTACAAAGAAAATGGGAATAAATAGGACGTTACCAACAAATACTACTTTTTCTTTAACTGGTCCTTCCCCAACTACATCGTTTACTGCTAGCCCTGCTAAAAAAGCACCGACGATTTTTTCTACACCAATCAATTGCGCGCCTACAGCAGAGAGAAATACAGCTAGCAACACAAACAAAAATTGATTGCCTTGTTCATCTCCCGATCGCCGGAAAAATTCTTTACCCGCCCTGTCAAAGCCAAACAAAACTACGGCTGAATAGACGACTAGAGAACCTATCAAAGTCAGAAAGCGCACAATCGTAAAGTCGCCTGCATTGATGGCTACGCATACTGCTAATACCAGTAGCGCCCCAATGTCTGTAAAGATAGTAGCGCCAATCGTTACAACTACAGCTTCATTGGCGATCGCTCCTATGCGGCTGACAATTGGATAAGCAAGTAAAGTATGAGAAGCAAATAACGAGCCGATTAAAATTGAAGCATTCCAGCCAAAACCAAACACCCGCCCTACTATCGTCCCCATAATCAGGGGAACTATAAAGGTAAAAGTACCAAACACCAAAGAGCGATTTTTGGTGCGGCGAAACTGCTCCATATCAACTTCTAGCCCTGACACAAACATTAGGTAAACAAGCCCAATGTCTGATAGCAGTTCCATTGTTGGGAGATCGTTTTGCAGTACATTTAAGCCGTTTCTACCAAGGACTACTCCCGCAGCTAGCAAACCAACTAATCCTGGCAGTTTTAGCTTTTCAAAGAGAATTGGTACAACTAAAATGACGACCAGCAAAATTGCAAACGGAACAATTGGTTCGTTCCCAAGAACTTCTGAAGCTGGTTCTTGGGCAAGCAGGTGTGAGATTAAGAGCATAAATATAGCTGGGTATAGAAACGCCAAAGTTGTAGCAATACAACAAGTGCCGTCATTGTTGGCTGAAGCTTAATAACTAAGCAACCCTTGAGTTCTCTTAAGTTGAGAACGCTCAATACTTTTTTTGCAATTAAAACTCCTAATCTACATAATTAACCCAGTCAAAACAACTCTCTAGGGATGGATTTGACTCAAGATTACTTTCAAGCGATCATAGTCGTCTTTGAGGAGAATGCTAAGAGTTCTTCCAGCTTTGACAAGCCAAGCGCGATCGCCGCGACGTAATTGATAAATATGGCGAATAGCAGCGGCTGTCAGCGCTTCTTGAGGTGTACCATTGACTTGCAATAATGTACGCAAGAAATCTAACTGTTCGCTAAATTCGACAATCTCTTGAGGATCACAATGATGAACCGCTTGATGAATTTGCGGCGGACGCGGTGGGAGATACTGATAAAGGGTAGTGCTTCTAGGTTCTAATTGCTGCTTAAATCCAACAATTGCCGCGCGAAACTCAGTTTTGAGCATGGCAAATATTTGGGGTTGTTGTTCGCGCAAATCTTGCAAAGACAAGCCTAAAGCTCTTGCCCGATGTACTGAATCGATAGGCATTGTCGTAGCGTGATAAACCACAGCATAAACTTGATTGCCCGATTCTTCATCGCTAGATTTCACCCAGCTACCAAATGGCGGCATCACAGGAAAGCTCAAGTCTTCTGGATCTAGACACTGAGCCAAAAATTCTGTGGTAGAAGTTTCGATCACTTCAGCAATATGATTGGCAGAGCGATCGCCTATTGTAAATTGGGGTAAAGGAAGACGCATAGCTACTGAAGTATAAGGGCTGAAGTCTAAACTCGCAATTCAATTTATTTTGCTTTTTTGCGTGCTGTTACTTCTACGGCTGCTAGATCTGAAAGCCTGAAGGTAATTAGTTTATCCCAATTGCCACCTTCAAATAAAACGGCGGCTCTACCGTCGGTTACTCTTTGGACTAGTCCTTGGAAGCCGTAATAGGTATCGTTGGCATTAGTTACGCGCACTGCTGAACCAGGTAATATCAACATTTTTTTAACTAGTGAGAAAGAGTAATTAGTAAAATTTTAGCCGTTGGCGATAGTTTGCTACTGATTCTACTATGCCGATCGCGATAAAATTTGTCAGCATTGCCGATCGCCCGTAGCTAACAAAGGGTAAAGGTATTCCCGTTACAGGTGCAAGTCCAATTGTCATGCTGATATTGACAATTACCTGAAACACTAGCATTGACAATACACCAATTGCTAGCAAGGAGCCAAAGTTATCTTTAGCAGTCCGAGCAATATGTATTAAGCGCCAGCAAATTAGCCAGAAAATAAATAATACTCCTATGCAACCTACAAAACCCAATTCTTCGCCAATGGCTGAAAAAATAAAGTCTGTATGCTGCTCAGGAATAAAATTAAGCTGAGTTTGAGTGCCGTTATTTAATCCTTGTCCCCAGCGTTCGCCCGCACCAATCGCAATTCGCGATTGAATTAAATGATAGCCCCCACCCAAGGGATCTTTTTCTGGGTTGAGAAATAGAATTAAGCGGTCTTTTTGATAATCTTTTAGTAAGTTCCAAAGTATATGTCCGAGTTCTCCTGCTAATAGGTTGACAGCAATAGCACCAATTGCGCCTATTCGTCTCCAGGGTAAAGTAAAGTAAGCGATCGCGCACATAGCGATCGTCCATGCCACCCAACCAGGTAAAAACACGTTAAATAAAATTACCGACACAATCGGCGAAGCTAATAATACTAGCCAACCAGGGTTAGCATTACCCCAATAAAGCATTCCCAGCGTAATTGCCCCAAATACTAATGAAGTTCCTAAATCTGGCTGCAAAAATACTAATGCCCAAGGTACGGCGGTAATTG
>QQTW01002880.1_pt1 | contig 12629 bp, 12 predicted proteins | sample 1904831 | NCBI WGS metagenome assembly QQTW01 (sample SAMN09435610, study PRJNA476489) | Subsurface metagenome, whole genome shotgun sequencing project. | reverse complement strand
GACTGCTCGAACGTATAACGTTGGCAACAAGGTGTGGCTATCAGGCAAAAACCTGACGACTCGGCGACCGTTCAAGAAATTGGACAGGAAGTTCTACGGACTGTTTAGGGTCCTAGAAGCCATTTTGCGCAATGCGTACAGGCTTGAGTTACCAGAGCAGTGGAAGATCCATCCAGTGTTTTACGTATCGCTACTAGAACCTTGAAACGATAGCCGCCTAGAGGTCATCAAGAGGCCGCCGACCCCCAAGCTCGTGGACGGCGAGTTGTAGTACCCAGTTGAAGAGATGCTGGATAGCAGATATTCATACAATAGGCTACAATACTTGGTTAAATGGGAAGGCTATAGCTTGGAAGAAGCAAGCTGGCAGCCTGGAGAGAACCTGGCAGGCACGGCCCAGGTCGATGAATTCCATCGACGGTATCCGGATGCCGACGGACCGGAGGCACAACGCCGAAGAAACATAAGGCAAAAGCAGTCTAGCCGTTGACAAAGGAGGGGGGTTCCATTCACTGCGAGCGAGTGAATGAGGCGAGTAAGTGAATAGGTAGCATATAGACAAAAAAATGCTGGCTCCAGCAATGAGAGAAAGGGAATCAGCCGTAGTTAGGGCAGATACACTAAACGCACGGTAAACGGCGGCACATTGGCAGTCACCCCAACAGAAACGGCCTCACCAACTTCGCCAGAAACGTCGAGACGGTAGTTGCCGTCTTGCAGGAATAAAGGCACCCCGGAAACGTCATAATGGCAGGAGCTGGATCCGGCTATATTACCCCGCCTAACAAAGAGATTGTTATAAATCAAAGAACTCAATAGAAGCACAAGTTAGGTAGGCCAAACGCAGCCTCGTTGCTGGCGACAAGAGTACCCCAATTGACAAGATAAAGAGGACGTCAAATGGTAAGGCCGCAGTTACTAACGGTTAGTAAACGCTGCCATCGAGGACGGTGGCTGTAAAAGGGGGGGCAGTTGTCAGAAACCGCTACCAATACGTGACACGGCGGCCAGACGGCGGCTGCTAGGCGCCGTCACGTGACCCTCCTCGTGCCCCATGGCAAAGGCTTAAGGCAGACTCTGCAACCTAACAATCGACTCCATAGCACTCATACAGCTAATCGATCACTACTATACGTTCTACCTACGTACAGCTTACGTACAGTCTGTTCGTTGCATAGTCACACTGCCTAAACGCCCCAAGGTCTTGCAAACCTCACAACGATGGACGTTTTCCTTCAATGACTGCCGGCAATGCTCAATTGAATTGAGATTAAATAAATAGAGAAGTCATTTCATGATCGTGTAAAAGCTATCTATAAGCCACCTCTGCACTGCTTCAGCACTGTGAATTGGCGTGTTATTGTGCATAAAAATGCTGGTTGTAATTGTGCCTTCAACGTCACAAGAACTAGTAGTTAATTTTGAAGAAGTCGGAGGTAGGTCTTGACGGTGACTCCTCCTTTTGCAGTGCCAAGACCACACTTGCAGGCACTCAAATGCAATCTTTTGAACTCATTGAAAGCCCCCTATACCATGACAAATACTTGACTCCCGCATCGCTTAGGTTGGATTATAAAAACTTTTCACTTATTTGCAGGAGCTCGATAGATTCACTCCTGCCTCACTTCTTTGCTGCGCTTTATGAAGTACTCATCACTTCATACCATAATCTTTCAGTCTTCGACTGTCCAATATTCATGAGCTTGTGCTTACTCCAGTCTTTTGGCAGCCTGCTCTTCCGTCAAAAATGAACGCTTCTTCTTTTGCTACATCTGCATGTTCTCTTCATGCAGGCAACGTTGCATTGTCAAGAAGTTTACACTGGGAAGCATTGTCTGATGGAGAACGTGAAGTAGGATATCCAGATCATGATGCAATTTTCTCATCAAATTTTTATCCTGCGCTGCTGTAATTTTTCTCAATTGTCCGCTTTGGGGTTTAGATTCACCTAATAATCATTAATAATGCTTCAAACCAGCTGACTATACTTACTGTTGACTCTAGCTAATCCATTACAATACACAATGTTTACAGACCGCTCTTTCAATACACGTTGCACTGCTCCTCAAGAGCAACGCGCAGCTTGAGCAGCCTGTCGCTGGCTAGCTCCAGCCTCAATTGCTCTCAAGTTCTTCCCCGTTCCTTAGGATTCAACTCATCATTGGCCTTTCTAGGCATCTCAGGATCACGAGGCATTTTGTTATAGGCATCTAAAAGTAAGTGAACGCTCTCAAAATGATTGTATTATCGTTACTTACTTTGCTAACTACATAGGATAGCGAAAAAGTGACCACGGGCGGTTCATCCCGCCTGTACTCCGTAGTGGAGAGTGGATTCAGATTTCTGGACCCTCACTGTATCTGTTGAACACCTTGGAGTCTCACATTTAATGAATAACCAATCAGAGGCGAGAATCATTGCTAGCCAATCAACGCAGATAATGCTCGCTGTTGGCAGCAAGCGCTTATTGCCGGGCTTACGCCTTTATGCTGTCACCGCGTAGAACTCCTCAGCCATCACCATCCTCACCCGTTCCGAACTTCATCTCACCACTCAAGAGTTGATCAGGTGGTTCTACAACATGGGCCAAGAAGAATCTAGACCCGTTGACGAAAGCATTCATCCCCAGAAGCTTAAGAAGAGAGACATTGAGTCAGTAGCGAATTACATCAAAGATGGTCGAGCCAAAGGTATCGTGGTCATGGTATGCATAGAAAGCTTTTATCACGCAGTCGACAGCTGATCATCGACAGACCGGTGCAGGCATCAGCACATCCGCAGGCATCCCAGACTTCCGATCACCAGATACCGGTCTCTACGCCAACCTGGCTCGACTGGATCTACCATACCCCGAAGCTGTCTTTGATCTTTCCTACTTTCGACAAAACCCAGTCCCTTTTTATAATTTGGCCCATGAGCTCTTCCCGGGCAAATATTACCCGACCATTTCCCACTCCTTCATCCGGCTTTTACATCAAAAAGGCATGCTCCTGAAGCTATTCACGCAGAACATTGACTGCTTAGAGCGTGAAGCGGGGGTGCCGGATGACAAGATCATCGAAGCGCACGGTTCCTTTGCGAGTCATCGATGTATCGAGTGTAAGAAGCCTTTCCCAAATGAATTGATGGAGAAGGCGGTCAAGGAGAGACAAGTGCCTCGTTGCCTGCAGCCTGAATGTGGAGGGCTGGTCAAGCCGAATATTGTCTTCTTTGGAGAGCAGCTGCCGGAGGCGTTTTTCTTAAACAGAACTCTTCCCGCGGCGGCGGATCTGTGTATCGTAATGGGTACTAGTCTGTCGGTTCACCCTTTTGCTGGACTTCCTACTGTTTGCGCTGACGGTGTGCCTCGGTGAGTGAATTGCGATGAAAAGAACGTTCATTGCCAACTTGGTGGTTCGCTAATGGAGCACAGTGTCCTCATTAATTCAGAGGCTGTGGGCGGCCTTGGTTCCAGATCTGATGATGTCTTGATCTTGGGCGACTGCGATGCCGGAGTGCGGAAGCTTGCGGCGGCGCTCGGATGGTTGGAAGAACTTGAAGCACTGTGGGCAAAGACGCAGCCGGAAAAGCCTCAAGAAAAGCCTGATGAGCCTCCGAAAACCAAAGATCAGAAGATTGAAGATGAGGTCGAACGACTTACGGCTGAAGTGGACCACGCGTTGAAGATCTCGGGCGACCACGATAAGGATGTTCGAAGCCAGCTTCAGCACCATCATCAGAACGATAGGGAGGGCGAGGAGGTGTTGAAACTACCAGCGAAACGCGAAGCCAGTGCCAAGGCCACATCAGCACCGGACGAGAAGGTCACTGAGGTAGCAGAGAGGAAGCCGAACCAGGACGTGCAGACCAGCACGCCTGAACCGCCCGTAAGAGACCAAAGTGCGTCGACGTCGAAGGGCGATCCAGCTGAGCCATAGCATTCTCGTTGGGCAAGAATTCGGCGTTTGGGTGGAAGGAGAACTGATAAACGAAGAAACGATAATGCTTGTATGAAGGGTTTATGAAGGATTTACTTTTATCAAATATTGAAAACTGGTTTCTATGAGTTATGATCGAAGCTTTAACGGTGTCTCTTGACATTCGCCATGGGGTTATCGTATAAGTAGAATGGGGGAATAGTAGCCGTTATCTTGTGGCATGGAAATGCTATAGAAAACCTCCGCCATACGGTTGTGAAAGGAAGACCTTCCACCATATGGATGATCAGTAACCCTCCGCCATACGACTAACGAAGAGGGTGTAGAATATTCCAAGGTAAATGAAGCCACCTGTCGCACGCTGCCAAACTTATGCATACCTCTTTGATAAAAACTATAACAAAATTTTCCTATACATGACTGCTATATCCCTCTTCACTCCTCGCTGGGGCAAGCAAGTTACTTCCCGCTGTGAACTGGCCCCGTCTCCGACGCCGTGCCGAGATATATTTCCGCAGCTCATCGACCCAAAAGACACAGCTTGCCAGGGCGAGCAAACTCAACAGATCGAACAACGAGAGAGCCTCGGTCTGAAAGATGCGTTGCAGGAAGGGCAAGTAAATGACGGCCGTCTGACCCGCCAACGACGCCGCGACGGCGTAATTGAACATCTTATTCTTGAACAAAGCAATCTCGGATCGCAAGAAGGATTTGGCTTCGGAACGGCAGGTCAAGGCGTTGAACATGTCGAAGAACACGAAACAGGTAAAGGTCATGGTGGTGTCGCGGGCGGTGACGATGCCGTCGAGCGTCATCTCCCGGATGTAGATGATCATCGTCCCCGTCACGATGATGGAGGCGGACATGAGCACGCGCTGGATGACGGGGCGGGTCAAGACGCGGGCAGCGCGAGAGCGAGGAGGTCGGGTCATGACGGCGGGATCGACCGGTTCCACGCCAAGGGATTGAGCCGGAGGTCCGTCCATGAGGATGTTGATCCATAGGATCTGCATCGCGTTCAAGGGATTCTTGAGTCCGAAGATGGTGCTCAGTAGCACCAGGCTCAGCGCGGCGACGCTGGTGCTCAGCTGGAACGTCAGGAAGTTCTGGATGTTGTAGAAGATGCCTTTTCCTTCCTCGATGGCGTGCAGGATGGTCGAAAAATCGTCGTTGGTCAGGATCATATCCGCTGCTTCCTTGGCGACGTCTGTCCCCTGGAGACCCATCGCGACACCAATGTCGGCTTTCTTCAGCGCCGGCGCGTCGTTCACCCCATCGCCCGTCATGGCCACGATGTCGCCGCGAGATTGAAGCGCTCGCACGATCTTCATCTTGTGGTCCGGGCTGGTGCGCGCGAAGATGGCTGTCCCGCTCATGGCCTCGGCGAGTTCCCGTTCGGTCATCCGGTCCAGGTCGTCACCCGTCAGAACGGTCTTCGAATCTCGTGCACGTCGAGAGTCATGAGATGGCTCGTTCACTCCCATGCCGATCCGCTTGGCGATCGCCAGTGCCGTGGCTTCCGAGTCTCCGGTGATCATCATAATTTTGACTCCTCCCGCCATCAGTCGTCGGATGGATCGCTCGATGCCTTCTCGCGGTGGATCCTTCATGCCGACTAGACCGGCGAAGACGAGTCCCTGGTATTTTTCCTCGCTGTCCGCTGATGACGCCGATGCAGGGCTTCGATCTAGCCGTGGCGTGCCGCTTCGACTCTTGTTGACACCTCCAAACACGCCGTTCATCGAATTTCGAGGAGTTCCGCTGGCGAAGGCAAGCACTCTCAGTCCTTCGCTAGCCATCGACTCGGCCATCTCAACGGCTTGTCTCCGCCGTGGCTCGTCGAGCACCACCTCACAACCATCTTTGGTCATGTAGGTGTCGCACCGGCTGAGCACCTGCTCCAGCGCACCCTTGATGAAGACTGACTCGGACGAGCGGGTACCACCATTCGCGCTGCCATTGCTCGCTGTAATCGTATCGAGGACGACTCCCATCCACTTCCTCTCCGAGCTAAACGGCGTTTCGGCCATTCGTCCACCCGCACTCTCTCGCACGTCTTCACTACCAAAACAATCGACGAGATCGAGCATGGCGACGTCGGTCGGCTGCCCAACCCATCGACTTCTGCCCTCTGACGGGCCGGCAGCAGCCTGCGGCGTCGAGGTTGATATCTGCGACTGCGCCTGGGGGTTGGATAAACGTGCATTGTTCGCGATATTTCCTACTCGGGTGATCTTCCGAACGACCGGATCAGAAGACCATCGACTCTCTTTGGTCACTTCCATCGGAGAAGGAAGATCCAGATGCCACATCCTCGTGACCGTCATGCGATTCGTAGTCAAGGTACCTTGTCACCAATTCATCAGCATTCTTCTAGCTCCCGACTTCAATCCATTGCGACATCGGCCAACCAACCTGTTTTGTCGCTGCAAATCACATTCACCGAACCAAGCGTCTCGACGCTCGGAAGTCGCCGGACGATGGCACCACGTCTGGCCATGCGCAGCACCCCGAGCGCCAAGGTGACCGTAACGATGATCGGCAATCCTTCGGGGATAGCAGCCACCGCTAACGAGACGCCAATCGTAAACATCTCCAACAGCCTCCGGCCTTGCCAGATCCCCACAATCACAATCACAAAAATGACCGCAAACGACATATAGCTCAGCTCCTGGCCCAACCGGTCCATGGACACCTGCAGCGGAGTCCGTGGGCTTTCAATCTCGGTCAAGGAGGCCGAGATGGCGCCGAACTCCGTCTGTGGTCCAGTCGCCACCACCAATCCTTGACCGTACCCTGAACGCACCAGTGTTCCCATAAAAGCAATATTCTTCTGATCATTGAGACGGAGATCGGACCCCACCGAGCCAGCAGGGGGAGACGCATATATGGGTGATTTGGCATGGCGCGACTCCTGGTCCGTCGTCGTTCCGTTGGGCATCGCTGAGGATCCCAAGGCTTCAGCATCCTTGCGCACGGGCTCGTTTTCACCCGTCAAATTGGACTCGTCGAGCGAGAGGTCGGCCGCCAAGGTGATTCGGATGTCGGCGGGAATGCGGTCTCCGGTCGAGAAGAGCACGAGATCCCCAGGGACGAGCTGCGAAGCTGGAACCACCGAAGATGCCTTTTCGATGGCTGCGAACTCATCTTGACTTGGCTTGGCGAGCGAATCCTGCTCGATGCCTGCGCTGGCGCCCCGAGTCGTTGCGAAATTGTGCGAGACCGCCTCGGCGTCCTTTTGACCGCGAATGAGATGCGCATAGTGGGGAACCAGCCGATTGAGCGCTTCCAACGACTTTTCCGAGCGATACTCTTGCACAAACCCAACGGACACCACAATCGTCACCGCGATGGCAATACTGATTGCATCGTCCCAATTGCCCATGAACGCTGATATCGATGCCGACGCAAGCAACAGCAAGATGAGTGTTTCTTTGAATTGTTTGAGAAAGCGGAGCCACAGCGCTTCCGGCTCCTCGTGAGGCAATTCATTGGGACCATGATTAATCAAACGCGTCCTGGCTTCCGTAGGCGATAACCCGTTGACTAGGGAGGTGTTCAAATGACTAGCGACTGCGTCGGAAGGAAGACGAGAGTAGGTAGATGTTATCGACTGCTACACAGTTAATCTCAAATGGAAACAGAGCTCCATGTTGATGTATATAACTCAGTCGGAGAACAATGAATTGGTCGTCGTACCGAATGAGGTGCTGCCCCTTGCCGTGTGGCCTGGCTCGAACCGGGTGGAACATCCTGCAGCGGGATCGCCCAAGTGGCCGATCCAGACATCTTCTCATGGTGGTTCCGTGCCACGAGCGAATGGTGACGACTGTGAGCTCAATAGGGCTGAGGCTCACGTCCTGAACGTCGATACAGCAGAGTTGCGCATGGAAGCTTGCAAGGTTGGACAAGTCGACGGAGACGGACGACGTCGCAAAAATGACGCCACAGGGGAAATCTTGCTGAGTAAGCTTGATGCGGCTTGAGATGTGGCTAAGGTTGAGCTCACGTGACTATTCACCAACCACCGGCGCTCTTCCGAAAGCGGCATGCGTCAACAACCCAACCTCCACTTTCCCAGCCTCGTTCGCGCATTTCCCTCACTCTCTCGTCATCACTGTCGCCACGCTCCATCTGTACTCGGACTCCATTTTATTTCCAGTGTTATGATCAGTCATGTTTGTCATTCATCCGACCTGCGATGATTGCGCATTCTTGCTGCTGCGCTGAACTCGTTTTGAGGCTGTACACGACCGTTGCGCCGCATTCCACCGCGTAGCGTATCACACGTCGACGATCCGCGCAAGTCGAACGCGCCCAAGTCGCGCCCAACACGTCGCTCGAGTCCCATCACATTCAAAACGAGCAAGATCGCGTTTCCATACTTACCAGTCCTTCTTGGATACATTAACTCTCACATCGTGATACTCGCGCCGACATGTTTTACTCCGAGGCGCTCCTCTCCAAGACCGGGCCTTTGGCCCGAGTTTGGCTGTCGGCCAACTTGGAGCGCAAACTGTCCAAGACCCATATCCTGCAATCGAACATCGAAAGTCACATCACGGCCATCGTGGACCAAGGTCAAGCGCCCATGGCGCTCCGTCTAAGCGGACAACTCTTGCTGGGCGTCGTGCGCATCTACAGTCGCAAGGCGCGATATCTACTCGATGACTGTAACGAGGCGCTCATGAAGCTGAAAATGGTACGAGAATACGTGTATGCTATCGGATAGGACTTCCTCTAATATTCCTAGGCCTTCCGTCCTGGAAATGTGGATCTGCCGGCAAACCATGCCCACGGCCACAACCCCGCAGCGCTGACCCTTCCGGACGTCCTAACGGATCTCGACCTGTTACCTTCCATGCCAGATGCGTCGCTACTGTTGGAACAGCCTTTGGACCTCGCGACGGGCTTCACTCCCAAGGGAGGCAGAATTGGTCGGACGGAAGACATCACCTTGTTGGACCAGAACACGCAGTTGTTGTCAGACGACATCGAAATGGGTCGAAATGCCCCGGAAGAGGTGGGTCGTCTTGAAGATGAGCCGTTGGAGCTCGACCTGGGATTCGACGAGGAGACAGCGGGCGACGCCGGCAACGAAACGAGTGTGCACGTCGGCCGAGAAGCGCCTCCACCTCGAGCCTTGGACGAAGAATTTGGAGATGATCTGAAGATGATGGACGACGAGCCTTTGGTTGACCACGGCGCCGACATATTTCCCGAGGATGTCACCGAAGCCATCGAGCGAGGTCGACGTGGCACGACGGCCGACGAAGACCGCATGGTCCTCGATCTGGCGCGAACTCCGGAGCAGCCACTCGATGATCTGGTGGACGATGCCCCCTTGCCAGAATTGACTCCGGACCGACGAGAGCGAGACTCCATGTCCCCATTGTCGGTCTTGCGACCGAGTGAGGAGCGGGAGTTGGAGGACGACTATCGGCGAAACATGGACTCCACTGCGTTCGAACCCGAGGTCGAAGATGAAGAATCAATGCACCAGCCTCGGCGCGTGAGGAAGGGCAAATTATTACAGCCGGACGCCGACACTACGCTGCCATCAAGTCACATCAAGCGGATGCAAGAGGACCGGTCTCGCATCCTCAAGCCAGCCTCGTTCCTGCCGCGAGACCCCGTTTTTATGGCGCTATTGGAGATGCAACAGAATGGCGGCTTTGTCTCCAGTATCCTGGGCGACGGACAAGGGAGGGGCTGGGCTCCGGAGCTGCGCGGTGTTCTCTCCCTCGAAGTGATTCGCAGGTCGGGTAACTTGAAGAGGAAGCAAGACGACCAACGGACGAACATGGAATCCGCTCCAGAAGAGGCTGGGCAGGATGCAGGCAAGAAACCGAGACTGGAGAACGATGATGACGATGTCGAGCGCATCCCCGAAGACGACATCCCAATGCTTCCGGATGCGACAGTGCTCACAGATGGCGAGATCATTGATCTCCCGGCGGATCATGAATTACGTCTGCCTACTGAAGAGCCGGAGACGGTCGAGCGGCGGGGTCCCATGGAGGAAGAGGAGGAAGAAGAAGAACGAGCCTCCCCCCTACCCCTCGACGCCTTTGACGACACCGTGGCGCCCAGGGTACATCCAGCCGATAGCGGGCCGGTCGCTCTAGGTACCAAACATGCGGTGCACATGCTACGGGATCGTTTTGGGCCATCGGCCGCGGAGAGCCCCTCGCAGCGCAACAAAGCGAGCGTCCTCTTCCAAGATCTTCTACCGGAAAAACGCACGACCAAGGCCGACGCCACCAAGATGTTCTTCGAGCTGCTCGTCCTGGCCACGAAGGATGCGGTCAAGGTCGAGCAAGAAGCGGACGAGCTGGGTGGTCCGATCCGTGTTCGCGGTCGAAGAGGCTTATGGGGTAGCTGGGCGGAGCATGAGGCTGCAGGAGAGATGGCCGAGCAAGATGATATTTCTCCTTCAATGCCGCAGGTTGCCGTGGAGGCTTGATGATTGTTTGTACCTTAGCATTTGTTTATCGAGTTTCTTTGTTGGTTATCGTTGATATTGTATAATCCACGTTTTCTCCAACCGACGCTATCTTTGTGCCCAGTCAAGTCAGTTGAGCAGCGATTAAGCTATCATTGAAGGCGTCTTTAGAAGCACTGGAGTGGACTGGGACAACAGTCTGGTACTCCCGGTGAAGGTAGTCTGTAATAAGGAGCGAAGAGAGCTTGGGCAGAGAAATCCTTTCCTTCTGCAGCATTCCGTAAGATGGTCATCCAGTTCAGTTGGTTGTGGCTTACTCGGTTTGCACATTCGTCGGTGCTGGATGAATCTTAGCATTTATTACACAATGCTTCAGCTCAGCTAGGAACAGCCTCCGTAACGAGATATTTTCAACGGAAGTATTCGACTGGTAAGTTTATTTCGCATAGATTGGTAACTGATAGATGATGGGAGGCATCTGAGGGACATTGAGAGTCGACGCAAGACTTTATTAGAGCCGAGTTGTTATACGCAGTCGCTATATAGTCAACTAGAGATTGTGTTGCTTTAACCGCAACGATCTCAGGGTCTTTTGGCGTTTCTAGTTGACCAACCCTGACACGAGTGAACATTCGAACACGATGTTCAATGATGATCGATTGAAAACCCTTTCGCATCCAGCCGCCAGCGCATCATCTCTGATAGAGGGATTTAGCAACATGGTTTGGCCTATTACTGGCCTACAGTGTCAAGTCGCATAAAGCTGGACGGGAATACTTGGGGGCCGGTTATAAATGGAGGCGGGAGGAAAGGGGGTAAGAAATTTGTGAGAAGAAGCTCCTATATCATGGGAGCGTGATTCCAGTCTCGAAGGTCAGTCCTCAACTTGCTGTTCATCATGTTGCGAGCTAATAGAGCTGTGAGCATTCCAGCTTCTTGGGAGTCGTTGGTAGCGTTTGAAGACAATCCGGAATGGCCTTCCCCCTCCCGCATGGCAGTTCGACGAGAAGCTGCACAATATCCAGCAGCTCAGCTGCCCTATCGCACTCGAGTGCAGATCCGCAATCTTCGGCACCAAGCAAGCTAGTCTTTTGATTGAATTAGCGAGGCATTTGAGATTCCTCGTGCCACCGTTCATCGAGTAGCGCATCATCCAGCTACGCCTTGACCTCGTCGCCACTGGTCTGACCTTCTTCTGCAGACTCCCGATCGTCGCCGTCTTGTTGAGATATTGAACAGGTCAGCCGAGAACCAACGCATGTCTTGGGAAGAGCTAGGAAAACGTGTTGGAGTGTCAGCCACTTGCACAACAATTTAGCGCACCCTCAAAGCAGCCGGTTATTCTCGCTGCGTCGCCAAAAACAAACCCTTTATCAACAAGAAGACTCGCCAAGCACGCTTTGCATGGACGCAGACCTATCAAGACTGGAATGTGGAAGATTGGTCAAAGATCATCTTCACTGATGAATCGGCTATGCATGTTGGTGGGGCTCGTCGTACATGAGTTACTTGCCTTGCTGAAGAAGAGTTTGATGCCGACTGTCTGACTTTCAAATTCAAAAAGTTGACGTCATGCATGGTATGAAGGGTTACCAGCGGGTCTGGAAAGACTCCATTGCTCGATTGAGAGAAAGAAAATTGGGGGAATATGACCGCAACGGGATACATTGAACATGTGCTTCCTTCGCTGCACGACTTCCGGTTGAAGATGGTAGAACAAGAGGGAGGAAACACCAACTTGGCCGTTGTTATGCAAGATAATGCTTCAGTGCATACAGCAAAGATCACTAAAGCCTGATTCGTCAAAGAAGCCACTTGCATGTTAGTCATGGAGTGGCCATCCAATTCTCCCAACTTGATATCCATCGAGACAGTGTGGGCCATTATCAAATGTTGCATTTTTATAAAAGCAATCCAGCCATCTACTCGAGCTGAGATGCGTCAAACAGTTCAAAAAGAGTGGGTTGACATCTCAGACGATGAAATTGAAGCTATTATAGTTTTCATGCCTGACCGTGTCTAGACAGTTCTAGTTGCCAACGGTGGTTCTACTCGTTGGTAGCACGATAGCCCATTTATTGCATTGCTCTTTTCTTTTCGATCTCATTAGATTGCCCTATTGCCACATCCTGATCCTCTAATGCCACACCCCGCTGGTACCACTGCATGTAATTTGTATGGGAGTGATATCTAGCTGCATGAAAATATGGTACAAGGCTCGCCTTCTACCCAAAATATTGTACCAAAAAAGAACCAGCAGTCTATAT
>QQTW01002879.1_pt1 | contig 12631 bp, 18 predicted proteins | sample 1904831 | NCBI WGS metagenome assembly QQTW01 (sample SAMN09435610, study PRJNA476489) | Subsurface metagenome, whole genome shotgun sequencing project. | reverse complement strand
ATCTTCGACCGCTTGTTGCACATCTTGAATGATAAAAGGCACACGGTACCCAGCAAATCCGTGTATCTCGTGTTCATCCTCATGGAGACGAATGCGACGGCGGCTCCGGACACTCTGAATACTTGAATTGACCATGAAAACAACGAAAGCAACTGGTAAAATGACCGCGAGTGCAACATGGACCGGCAAGTTCTTCAGAAAGGATTGGCCACCTCCTGCAAGACGAGTATAGAATGTCGGCAAATGTTGATCTTTCCGCAACCTAAAAGGCGTATCGGGATCGAGCACTACCCTCTCAAAACCCTTGACAAAATTCAGATCTAAACTTTCCATTTGAGTAAAAGGATCAGTACGCGAAATCGCGGTAGTGTAGAAGACGGCGGATCTATCGTTGACTATATTCGTATACAGCGACCGGTTCTCGAACTTCTTCAGAGCGTGTATGAAGATGCTATCAGGATCAGCCAGAACGCTCAACAATGGCCGTCCAGTATCTCGGAAGTTGTCGATCATGAATAGCTGGCGCCCAGACATGCACAATGTCCGCGCTCCAAGAACATTCCAAACGTTGCTGGCGTAGCCTCTAAGAGGGGTTCGGACACCAAGGTGCGGAGAGGCAAATGTGGTGAAGTTGACAGGTCTAATCTTCTCGAACCAGCCTCGAGAGTGCAGCAGTCCAAGAGCATAACGAGCAACCAGACCCCCCAAAGAGTATCCTACCATGCTTAATTTCTTCACATTGTGTCCCTCCCGAGCTAGGTCATCGAGAGCCTCCTCAATCTCCTTGGCGACGCGCTCACCACCCGTCTGAATACCGTCGTAGGTATAACTTCCAGCATTGCGTTTGACAGCGAGAACAACCAGTTGATCTTCACCATATTTCTCACGAAGCGCCGATGCGATGTAGTTTAGATGTGAAGGATTACCCCAAAGACTACGCATTTTGTGTCAGACTTAAATCATCCCTTGCCGCCGTCCTGGGAGGTACAAGCCACATACCCGTGAACCAGGACACAAAGATGATCTGCTCTGCGAGACGCATTGCTAAGGCTTCTTCGAGTGTCTTCTTCCATGCTGTAGAGTGCTACCTGAAGGGTAATACTAGAGAAAGCGAAAGGATGATTTTTGGCAGCGGACTCGTGAACCTAAATGGTGATGCTTCAAGGTACTCGAGTACGTCAGCTGCTGCGCCAACAGGGATCTCGGACAGTCTCTGCTCCGAACGCCGATTGGTGCTGTCACCTGTGTGAGATTTGATCTCTGGGCTGGACTGGAGTCAACCTCGAATAGCCCCATCAGTACTGGATCATGTGAGATATCTTTGAAAGGGGGACTAATTATCATGATCGATCTCTCTACGCTGGAGAAGATGCTGATTAGCTGGTTCGCTTGTAAGGCGAGATATCTATAACAATTGTTCGTTTCACCTCATAATGTAGCTCAAAACTATTGGACACCACCAACGCTGGGAGGCATCTTCAATCGGATCAACACGCTGGCTTGGAATCACGCTGAGACGGAAATGGCTTATGGAAATGGCCTGCACAAACCAAACACATGACTAGGGATCCAGACGCTGCAATCATCTATCAGCCTGACACATAAGATAAGGCACATGGTGCAGGTCACATTCCAAATGTCACTACACAGTGTACCTGCCCTGCTTCGTGACCTTGGTCCTTCACTATGACTTTGTAGACTTGTAGTCCAGTTTTGTCCAACAATGTGCTTGATAGATGCGAGGCTGCTTGCGTACAAAGCACCTGTAAAAAAGGCCACAGAAACACAAAGTTGACAACTGCTAAATTTGCATCTGCCTATTCCATTCCTACTTAGTACTAACTCTCTGATGCACAAAAATACTGCACAGCATAGATCTCATTGCAATGTCTGAGTCATCATGTGCTGCGTGTTGATGCCTTCGTCCGACTAACAAACCACAAATTCTGTTGTTGCACAAGTACAATGTCCCACGGGACGCGAAGCTTCATCAACACTGTTAGCCAGAGTTGGTAGGCCGGAGTGCAACCATGTTCAATTCAAGCGGACTCTTCAAGGAAGTCAAATGCCCCCAGGGCACAAATTGCGCTTTACTGAGTTGCATCTTCTCTCATGCCCAAGTAAAGAACGATACAGAGGACGATGTTTTGGTAACACCGGTTTCCTATGATCCTACATCTACCAGGGAGTCTGACGAACCGCCCCACAAAAAGCGGCGTCTGTCTCCGGTTCGTCAAGGAACAAGTATCGATGGGGAAGAGACGAAATTGGTACCCGTAACACAATCAGCCGCTTTGAAGACTCATGCTTCTGCTCGAAAGACAGAGTTAGAGGCCAAGGCTGCGACTCACGAACAGCGAGATCAGACATTATCAAGGGTCCGTATTTCTCCGGCCTCGGTTGACCGAACTGTCTCTCCACCTCTAAGTCACTCTACTAGAAAGCTGGATGATGCCCAAGGAAAAAAGACTCCGCTAACTCAAAATGGCACGAGAATTGCGGCGAGGTTGGCAACCCTTCCCAAGGAGAGCCTGACTCCCCGACTTCTGAAACCCAATCCTGCACCACATCCGGTCCGCTTAGCTATTTTGAAGAAGATTCATGAGCAAGTTACCAGACTCAACGACGAGGCATTGAGGGACCAAGGAACGAAAAGAGAGCTGGTGCTCTCCGACAATGAAACTATCACTATTGCATTGGACGAAGAGGAGAAGATGGGCAAAGAGAACCCTCAGATCTACAAGAACGTGGTTGGTCATCGAATTCAGCGACTCAAGAAGATGAATCTCGAAGAATGGAAATCATCTGTTTTGGCAGAATTCGAGAAGAAGTATCTGCCGCCAAAGAAGCCTACAGTGCCGAAAGGTAAGACCATTGAGACAGGCTTGACAGCACAACAAGAAATCGCAGTCCTAGCCCATATCATCACACCCCTCAAAGGACTCGAGGCTCATGGCTACGTAACTGCTGCTCCAACAGCTGCAGAGATAAAGGCAGCAGAGGACGGCATTCAGGCGGCAGGTGGGTTCGAACGATGCGAACGATGTGGTACCAGATTCCGGGTATTCCCTGGCAGGAACTCTGACGATACATCAAGAACATTTGGTCGTTTGACTTCGACAGAGAACGGCTGCAAATACCATTGGTCAAAACCGTTCAGGCCACCCAAATCATCAGCAGGTGCTGGTGAACAAGAATCATACTACTTATGCTGTCGTGGAGCGATCGGCAGCACAGGCTGCACACAAGCGGGTGACCACGTTTTCAAAGCTTCGGATGTCAAGAGGATGGCATCTGTTCTGCAATTTGAAAAGACACCATGGCCGAAGGACTTGGACCGTCCACGAGGACCAGTTACCTTTGACTGCGAGATGGGATATACCACACTTGGATTGGAATTGATTCGACTTACTGCAGTCTCGTGGCCACAAAATCAACAACTACTAGACGTGCTAGTTCGCCCCATCGGAGAGGTGATTGACTACAATACTAGATTCTCAGGTGTCTCCCAGGAGCACTTCTCGAAAGCTTTACCATACGGTGCCGAAAACCCAAAGCAGGATGATTTGACCTTGGAGGATGGCGGGTTGGAAAAAGAGCCACTCCGTGTTGTTGAATCACCCAGGGTAGCTCGAAAGCTGCTCTTCGATCTATTAACTCCAGACACACCCTTAATTGGTCACGCAATTGACAACGACCTCAACACATGTCGTGTGATCCATCCAACCATCGTCGACACAGTTCTCCTCTTTCCACATCCACGAGGCCTACCCATCCGCTACGGCTTGAAGATGCTAACGGGTAAGTATCTGGAGCGCAGTATCCAGACAGGAGGTGCTCTGGGCCACGATTCGAAAGAGGATGCCATCGCCACGGGAGAGTTGGTCCGATTCAAGGTCGGAGAGAAATGGAAACATATGAAGCTTCAGGGATGGACGTTTGAGGATGCAAGATTGGTACCTCCAGCTGAACCGGCGAAGAAGTTACCGAGTGGCCCAAAGGTGTTGAAGAGGCCTGCGTCACAGCTTGATGATTCTATGGAAGAGAACGGAAGTAGTGTTGCATAGAGCAGTGACTGGATAGAAAGCTATTTCGACTTCTCAAATTTTCATCTCCATTCATTGTTTGGTGCAGGTTCGCTAATCTGATATCTTACGTGACAGAAGTTGACAGCGGCACCGGGGGGAAAGAGGGAAAAGCGCGAAAAGTCAGCAGACTATGAGTTGAACTGAAGAGCCTTCGCCTTCAAGCTTAGCTCTGGAGGTGAGAAGAGAGGTAAGAAGCATCTCCTGCTCAGAAGATCAGGTAGTGCCATGCTCCTCGACCCAGCCGGCAAATCTCTTTAGCCCTCAATCCGAGTTTCCTTTTTGTCTTCGTGCAGCCCCAAGATCCTGAACACTACTATACCATTCGAATGGCATTTGAAGGAGTCAGCAGCAATGGCCCCTTCTCGTCAAGCACTCTATCCGTGGCAGTAAATGTCCCAGTCTCGTCCACGCCACGCCTTCGTCGCATTCCACATCCATCTCCTTCCTTCCCAGCTTTCTCTCATAGCCCAACGTCTGCCTCCTTAACGAGCCCCTCTCAAAAACTGTGGAACGCAACCCCCTCACGTCCCAACCTGCTGGACAAGCAGGATGACCCATCATGCACTGACCGGATGGCACATGTCTACCATTTTCGACAACGCATTTTATCGTCTCCTCCTGATTAAATACCGGACATACGTTGCACAGAATTTCCTGCAGAAGCATAACTATCGGCCTCGACCTACAGGCTGCTCGGATATCTCTTTCTCCTCCTTCTTCCCCCCAATTGGCCGCGATGCTCATATAAAGTGCTAATGCATACCAAAAATCAACTCCTCAAACCTGTGAACCCGCTCTCTGCATCGCAACAAGCGCAGGTATCCCGCGACCTCTACTTACAAGACCTCCCTCTCTCCCTCTCTCTCCCTCTCCTATTAGTATCCCGTATCTCCTCTCCACATCCTCCCCTCCACCCACTCCGGATGCGCTCTCTGTTCTGCGAAACTCTTACTACTAATAACTCTTAAGTGGCCCGCTTCCTCCTCATTCTCAAAACCGACATCCAACATCCTGCACACACCTGAACGTCCCACATTTTGCTCCCGCTGGCATGGTACTCAGCGCACGATCCACTTACATGGATTGCAATCTTGGCATTTTTTTCTCTAATACTGGTGTGGGGGGTTGGGTGGGTAGATGACTGCAGAGTAGCGGGCTTGATGGTTTCGGTTGTGGAAGATGTGGCGGTGTGGGGATGGGAGGGGCGAGAAGGCTAGGAGGAAGAGGGGGAGGAGGGAGGGAGGGCATCAGTAAACTTACTCTTGGGCGGTCCGTAAAATGGCAGAGGGCAGAGAGGGAGATGGAGAGTCGAAGTAGTGTGAACTACTGGTATCAACATACCAGCTAAAAGGAGAGCTCCGTCGTCTCGCCCCCATTCACGCTATCTACCATTGAACATTATGACCTTAGAGAAGCATGTGAAAGAGGCGATGCGGGCTCACAACGAAATCAGAATAGCTTGGGTGAGAGAATCGGAGAGACGGATCTATCTGTGCTGGAGTTCAGGAAGAAGTGAATACGCTTGGAAGATAGGAGATGAGTATAGCCGTATATTATGCTTGGGGTGATTGGGCAGGAATGGAAGGATTAAGAAAGAAGCACCTGACTAGTAGGGATGAAGGGGTATGGGGAAACGGAAGTACTTTAGGATCTGCTGGGAAAGTTTGAGTTGCAACTAGTACTTGCTGCATTTCAACGAGGATCTGACGTCCTTGAGTAGTAGAGGGCCGTATCGCATACGATCTCCATATCAGATAGTATGGTGTTGAAGCAGCGTCCTGACTCCTGAGGAAGGCAGAAATAGAATAGGTCAGGAACATGGCTTTCGCGATAATGGGCCCCCAAATGTGGCCGCACGACGATCGTACAGGTGACTGTCTTCTAGCCCGAATCAAAGGGAAAACTCAAGGGAAAAGTAGCGGATAGGCCGACCCAGAGGAAAGAGACGATCGGATAGTCCTTTTATGTCGAGTACATCAAAATAAAGGAGGCACTGTGAAGTCTGGATTGTCGAAAGGAGAATGGTATGATTCCTACAAAAGCGCTGGTGAGTACACGCAAGCGTTAAGAACCCTACTCCATGCCACGCTTGTCTTCAAAGCAATTTTCGCCCTCACAGGGCGTGGCAATCAACTTCTCAGACCAAGCAACAAGCCTGTACTCTTTCCGCCTCCTTCCCCACCTTCTCCGCCTGGTAGGTAGGTAACGTTTGGATTTCCTGCCAGCGTTTGCGCAATGTCTCTACTGGCTTCGATTCTTCGGATTCGGATCAAGCCATCGCCTGCTTTCGCCACCGCCTTGCTGATGATATCGGCCGACTCTGCTTCTCCCTCAGCTCTGATGACGTTGGCTTGTCTTTCCTGTTCCGCCTTCTCGACGATGAACCTTGCTCTTTCTGCATCTTGTTGAGCAATCTGCTTCTGCTCGACTGCACGGGTGAATTCGCGACCAAAGGTCATGTGGGTGATGGAAACGTCTTCGAGAGCGATATTAAATTCTGACGCTCGACGCATAAGATCGGTCCGGATTCGTTGTGACACCGCCTCTCGTTGAGTGATGAGCTCTGCTGCGTCGAACTGTGCGACGATAGCCTTGAGGACTTCATTGCCAATGGAGGGAAGGACTCTTTCATCGTAATCTTGGCCAAGTGACTAAGAAGCGTCAGCATACAACTCTCCTCTCATTTGAAGACTAAGACGCCGTACCTGATAGATCTTTGGCAATTTCTGCACTTCTGGTCGATGAAGTACCCTCAAAGTCAAGCTGACCATCTGCAAGTCCTTGCTTCCGGTCGTCGTACTGATGTTTCGGGGTTTCGTCCTGACATCGTATATGATGCTCTTCTGTAGCCATGGGACGAGAAAATGTGTGCCTTCGTTGACAACGGTTTCCTGAACACCAGACAATCGATCGAAGATGACGGCTCGAGTGCCACCTCGGACATCGTACATAGCAGCCTGACCGAGTGCGAAGGCTATGCCAACAGGGACTGCCCACCGCGAGATAGCGTTCAGCGGAGCTGCCATGATGATAGGCAGCTAGACGTAGATGTGGTTGTGGTGTTCGGTGGTTGTTGCTGATGCAGCTCCTAGAGCTTCAACTGCATTTTCAAGATGGTCGCCCAATAGGGTTAAGTTTGTTCTATAATTATTTCTTGGCGATAGAATGTTCTCCAGCCTGCGTGGTCACAACTTTTACTCTATTTCCAGAGCAATAACTAACTAGAGACGAGAAACTATATGATGAGCTACATGCCTCCGCTTCGTTTCTTCGATATCTTTGTCTATTACATCACAGTATAACTTCGAACTGAAAATGTAAATAACACTCTACCGAAACTTATTTTCTGTTTATCCGTACATTGACGCGTTCTGCGCAAGAGCCTAAGCTCACGGAGTAGGAAGTCGTACTTCTATCGGCTTGGGAGGAGGAGAGTAAGACGGAGAGGACTGTATTGTTGATTGAGATTTTGCTTCCAATGGAACATGGACTCGTCGAGGAAGGTATAGGAATATATCGTCTATCGGATCCGGATGATTATCAGGTTAAGCCTCACTATCTTCAGACGGTGAACCCTCTTTTTACAAACGAGTCTTCTCTGACCAGGAGAGGAGAGTTTTGCCGAGACGGTGCTCGCTGGTAATGTGTCTAGTTACCTACTCGAAGCAGCTAGTGGTTACTGATTCTGGTCGTCATTCTACTTATGACTGACCCCTTTCATCTCTGGCCTTGGGTTGGTGTGACGGTAGAGGCGATGGCCGTGGTTGATTTTGGGACTGGGCTTGTTCAGTCCGTCGTCGAGCTCGACCTGGTATTGGTTGTCTTGAGCCAACCAGCGGTAAGTGCGGTTCTTGTGTGGTTTGCCTGGAGCGAGGAGGCTGTGGAGATCTGTCCTGCGTTGTTCCTCTTGTACCAGACTGCTGTTGAGCTCCGCCTGGCGCCGCTTGCTCAGGCCCCCGCTGGAACCCTTCTTGACCTGAAGTCGACTGTCTGGGTCCTCTTTCTTGTCTGACTTGACCTGATGGTCTTCGCGAGAAAATCCAGCCTTCCTGTCGAGCTGGAGATGTCGTTGCTTCTCGCGGTAGGCTTGCATTCACGTCCGAGTCATGACGAAGGCCGGATCGCAGACGTCGTGAACCATCCCGAGGAAGGTCTCCTTGATTTCTGACAACTCGCTCGGAACCCACTGGCTGTTGCTGGCTCTCAATATCAAAAGTTGCGAAGAATGGAGGCTGGACCTGGCTCGAATGCTGTCCTCGTCGTCTCTGATCCCTAGTTGGAGAAGGCTGCTGCACCCGTCTCGCACCTTCGTTATGGCTCCTGCTAGAGGACTGAGAGCTTGGGTTTGGCAGAGCTTGGGTCTGAGAGGGATTCTGTTGGATCGATGCTGTGCCTGGACTGCTACGCTCCAAAACTGTCTGTAATCGGTCCGCTCCTAGGAGATCACCCTGACTGCGCCAATACTGTTCCGCCTTAACTATTCTTTCACGAACTGCAGGGGTGTCCATTGCCATGCCTATCAGCTTGAATATGTCTTCAGTCGAGGCGCTGCCGTCAGCCACTGCATCAATCAATCTGTTCGTCTTTGTGAGAAGCCAGTGCAATACGGATAAGCCTGCAACACCCGCACATACCCCTGCGCCTGTCAGTCCTCGTCTATTTCGCAACGGAGACCATAACATTACCAGTCGCTGCACTAAGGTACGGGTCGATATCGTACGACATTTAGAGCTGATAGGAGAGTCGGGTTTAACGTTGAGACTGTTGAGGGCCTTACCAGGATGCAAGCATTAAAAGGTTGCCTGGGGGACTTGAATAAGAACCACTGATCTTGATGAAAGACTAGGCAAGGATATTCTCGACTATACCGTGAAGTGATGGATGTGAGTAAAGGGCGATATGAAGATGCTTCTGTTCCAGCAAGTGTCAACAGTGATATATATATGTGCTCCTTCATGTTGCCAAAACTGTGGTCTTGTTTCTTCAGACTCTGAACGCAATCCAGTTTCATTAAGTCTCAAACATCCATGGTATAATTGGCGTTGAGAAAAGTTTCCGGCAGTTACACAGCATTAAACACCGTCTTATTATCAAATAAGAATGCTCCATAGATATCCGTAAAAAAAACTGGATGTCAACTTGAGCCATTTTCATGAAACATCATTACTACAGTAGGTGCTCCGGCTCCGCTCTAGGATGTCAGGGTCCCAATGACACGGATAGTGTTACGAGTTCCGTATAGCTGCTGTATGCGGGATGATTCTTTAGATGAGCACTTGCAGAGGTCGCACAGGTGATTGTTTCTTGTTTACACCACATGCTGCAGATGTGGTAATCCAAAGGAGCCAAATGGGAGATCGCAACCTGATGGCGGACTTAGATCGCATATCCAGTATCACACAAAGGGCTGGAAGAAGTAGAGCGGAGTGCAGTGCGCCTTACAGACCGCCAAGTGTTGCTGCCTTTGGTACTTCGGAATCCCCGGGCCGCCGAGAGCTTGGCATTATCTCCGCCACTGCATTGGGAAGCATAACCTCAACTTGCACCATTTTCGACCAACTCTTCGAGCAACCTGCAGCTACCGTACGATTTCGCTTCCCACAAATCCCTTGAAGCTCGTCGATATGCGTGTCTCGCCACAACTTCGAATACAAGCCTCCAGAGTGCTTCGAGCGGGCGGCTTGGATCCGAAGCATGGAGTGTGAGTCTGACCTCCTCGAATTCCAAGCTTCCAACACACCCTTCCAAAGGCCCCGCCTCTGGAGGCGTAGATGGATGGACAGCGCTTCTGAAACACCATTGAGTGATGTGGAGTATTTCTGTCACTGACCCGTGTTCTACCAGATTCCTCGGCCCATGGGGCAACCTCGGTATGCAACCTCTCAACCATTTGCAACTCCCTCCACTCGAGTATCAATCCATCTCAACTATCCAGCTTGTCCCTCCTACACCCTTTCGCGCCTCAATCGCTTTCAAACCAAGCACTAATCCACCGGGCGAGTCCAGGCTCCCAACCGCAAAAAGGCGTGACCTCCTACACCCTCTCCCCCAACCGTCAACGACCCCTGGGTGGAGTCGTCCACGCCGCCATCTTCAACACCGCCCGGAGGACGAAGGATCAGATCCTGTTCTGGCTGATACCATTGGTACTTGGGTATGCGGCGATGGAGTGGGCGATCGAGAAGTAATTTATGCTTGCTTTTCTTTTAACGTGGCTTAGTGGCGGGGGGCTGATTGCGTGCAAAATAGGAATGAATACTACAACTCGAAACCGGGGAGGTTGGCAGCTGAGGAGCACGGAAAAGAGACCGAAATCAACATGAAAGGTTGATTGGGGAAGGTACTGGATTAGTTGAATGGTGAAGGAGGCAAGGGGACGCAGATTGCACATATTACCTGTAGGACCAGAAAAAGGAAATACAAGGCTTATCATTCGAAAATTCTCCAAGCCTGTGAAATCCCTATCATGACTACACACGACAAAATTACCGAACAAATCGCTCGACCATACTTTCCACACAAGCTACCTACAACAAACTCCCCGAAATAAGCTTACACCCTGCCCATCCATTGAATTTTAGGACATATTCCTCCCCTCCTGCAGAATCCCACGCAAGAGCAAAAAAAAGATGCCCGTATGGCGTGATGCTACCGTGGACCCGTCGCGTCGTAGGAGGGAACCCTTCCAATGCAACCCTTACCAACCATCCAGGCACGGCCCTGGATGACAGGTTTGGGAAGCAGGGTTTTGGTTTCTTTGCTATTGAATTTTTGAATTAACGGCCCTTAGGGAATGGGTTCGGGCCTGGGTTTGGGAGCGGGTTTTTCTGGTTTTTCGATTTTTGTTCTGTGTTCTTTTGGGGGCTTGCTTGGTGAGGGTAACCGGGGTTCGGAGGGGCTACGAGGGGCGACGTTTTGGTATCGGGGTGTTGATAGAGGGTCGGCTCTTTTTCACGTCTTTCTTGGTCTCTTGGAGATGGTTCAGATAGCCTGGTCTGTGGCATGCTGAAACTCTGCTTCTGAATTTCTGGCTCTGCCTTCGGTGCAATTGGATCGTTACCAATTCGAGACGTAAGAGGTGCTTGAGTGTGCGGGAGATGGTGATTTCGGTGAGTCGGGTGTAGAAGGTTCCACTCCCGTCTGTCCCAATGATCTAACATCTTTTTGGAACATATGAGCTCGTTGCCATGGCGGCACAAGAACCGCGCTCATGTGACGGCTGTAAGCATTGGTGCGATTACCATAATAGGTAGCCTTCAAGACCGGATGAAACCACATTTGCCCAGCTCCTTGAACGCCTTGCTATCACAATTGACATTTCCCCCCGCACTCTCCCTGAGCAAACGACCTCATATCTTGACATGCCGCCCCTCCCTCTCAATAACCTTCACCAATCCAGCGAAGGTCTCCTTCCACTCGCCTTCTCCTTCCTTTTCCTTCTCACCCTCTTTCTTCGCCTTCCCCCCTACACTACCCGTCACCATAACCACACTTGTTGGCCGCTTCGTTTGACCGGCCATCCCCAGCTCGGCCCTTGAGGCTACGTAGATGTAAGGAATGCTATGGTCCTCACAGAGAACCGGGATATGTGAGATGACATCCATTGGCGAGATATCGGCTGCCAGGACCACCACGCCAGGTGGAGGAGAAGAAGGTACTGTCGAAGACTTTCGAAGCGCTTTAACGACCTCTTTGACGCCACGTTTGAGAGATTTCGATGCTGCAGCTGCATAAGGAGAGTCAACACGTGTCTCCAAAAACGTACCTCAGAAGGTACGCATGCGACAGACAAACCCTTTTTCACCCCCCTAAAAACCTTCTTGGCGACCTTCTCATCCGCCAACGGATTCGCAAACGGCACCAACGCCCCTACCGGCCTCATTGATGGCTGTTTCTTCTCCTTGCTTTCATTCTCCTCCACATCACTTTTGACAACTACCTCTTCTTCACCCTCCGCCATCACTACTATCTTACCACTCTCAACTGCGTTGGCAACCTTCTCTGCAAGAACAGCCCGTTCTTTCTTCTTCTCCTTCTTGCTATCCTTTGATTTATGGACGCCGTTGGAGGACATCTGCTTTCCATTAAGCTACGCTGCAATAGGCCTTGGGTCATTCGAGGAATGCTCTTGGAGAGCTGTAAGATAGTCTCTGGTTAAGAGCAGGTCTGAGCGAACTTTGTAGCTTTTGAGAACAGTAGACAAGCTATCTATGTCCGATTGTCATTGATTCTCAACCACAGAGGTCATTCTGAAGTGTTTGTGAGACTTGGAGCCCCCTGTCCTGAAGCCTTACTAAGTACGTACTAGTATGATGGTGGTACACTTGCCAAGGCTAGCTACATGCATAAAAGTTAGCGCAGGGAGCTCGGGCCAAAATTTCGAGCTATCCACTTGAACAACTTGAATTTCTGATAAAATGTCAAAATTCAATTGAGGACCGTCTGACGAAACAAACTCGTACTCTTTCATCACTCTAGCTGCACGATTGCCCTATCACGTATTCGACTGCAAACCTTGGTACAATTAGGCCTAACCGTTTAGA
>QQTW01002878.1_pt1 | contig 12633 bp, 12 predicted proteins | sample 1904831 | NCBI WGS metagenome assembly QQTW01 (sample SAMN09435610, study PRJNA476489) | Subsurface metagenome, whole genome shotgun sequencing project. | reverse complement strand
CAACATCCCGACAAAAGCTTTGCCTACATCTACGCGTGCGTCAGCCATAGACGTACATCAGCCTTTTTTATGAACTAACGAGGTCGATATGAATAGTGTCTAAATTAAGCCCATAAAGGTCACAAATCTCCTGAAATACGCTGATGGCGTTGTATTTATTGATGGCCATGTACGCAAAGTGAACGACCCGTTCCAGTTCCTTCTGCATCAAGTTGCGTTCCAATTGAAACGTTGGGCTGTTGGGGTCGGCGCGGGGAATCACCACCAAATCATAGATGTAGGCAAAGCTTTTGTCGGGATGTTGGCGCAGAATCCGGCCCCGCCGCTGAATGAATTGCCGGGGATTACCCGTGCTTGAGCAGAAAATCGCCTGTTCCGTCCGGGGTATATCGACGCCCTCGTCTAAGCATTTCATCGACAGCAGGGCGTTGATGTGGCCCGCCTCAAACTGCTTCAATACCAGTTCTTTTTCGTCCGAATCGCTCGTGTACTGGGTAATCGTCGTGGTGGGCGAAACGCGCCGGACAATCGAGGCGTAGAAGTCGATGATGCGGTTGTCTTCGGAGAGGGCGGGAAACGTTTCTTCGTCTACTTCTTCATCGGTGTAGAACCCTTCGGGCGCGTAGACCAACGTGTAGTCGATGCGTCCGTGGGCGGTCAGGATGTCATGCAGGATGGTTTCAAACGCGGCCAACTTACCCTGCGCCTTGTGAATGATGCGTTTGCGTTGCATCAGCAACATCTCCACCGATTTTGACGCCTGATCGCTTCCCTTCGCCCGCGCATACAGCTTCGCCAGCTTGGCCGAGATCTCGGAGTAGGCCACCATTTCGTCGGGCGTCAGGCTCACGAGGCGAGGGTGATAGTAGTAGCGGCACAGGATACCTTCGGCAATCGCCCGCTCCATCGGGAAACTGTAGGTGTACGTTTGGTGGGCCGAGCGTTCGCCAAAAAACCGCTCCAATTGGTCGGAGCCTTCAGGATCGTAGACGCGTTTGGGCGTAGCCGACAGGCCGATGCGTTTCGTGAGTCGGAACTCGTCGAGCAGTTTGGCCACCGTCGGTGAGGCAATGTTGTGGGCTTCGTCGGCGATGAGCAGCGTTTGGGCGGGCAGGCGGCTCAGGTACGTCTGGAACGCCGCCTTCGCAAACGATTTGTAGGTCACAATCACCACAAAGGAGGTCGGCACACCAAAACTCAGTTTTGTCACGATGCCGCCCAGGTCAGTTTGCCAACCCTTCGAGGTTCCCGATACCGTAATAATCTCGCGAAAATTAAATCGGCGGGCCTCGTGCGTCCACTGATCGACCAACACCGTCGTCGGCACCACGATCACGGCCTGATACGTACCTGTTTTGGCCGCTTCGTTGAGCAGGCAGTTGAGAGCCGTGATTGTCTTGCCCGTGCCCGTTGCCATCGCGAAAATGCCCCGGTGGCCGTTGGCGACCCAATTAGCGTAGGCTTCCCGCTGATAGGGTCGTGGGCCGCTTTCGTAGGGGAAGCGGGGTGTGGTCAGGTACGTGTCGATGCGCTGCGTGAGTTTGGTAATGGCGGTTTGGTAGGCTGGGTTGGTGATTTGTGCCGCCCGTAGAGACGCAAGATGTTGCGTCTCTACCAACAGTTCGTCGAGGTCCCTGCCGCCGTATTCGCGCACGATCACCGACTCGATCTGCTCAAACGGAATCAGTTCGGCGTGGTCGGCGGTCCCGGCGAAAAGCTGCTCGTACTCGCGTTCGTAGGCCACAAACGCCTCGTCGCCCACTTTCCACGACGCTCGCATGTCCAGTTCTTCCAGGTTCTCCAGCAGCCCCGATGCCGTAAAGTTGCACGATCCTTTGAACCGCACTTTGTTCGTTCCGTCGGAGAAAACGCCCGATTTGTAATGGGCAATGCCGCGCCCGTGCTTAGGCTGGATCGCCCGGATCTGCAACCGCCCGGAGGCAATCAGCCACGCTACGCAGGCAAAGAAGTGATGCCCGTAACCGTCGAGCGTCCGGCGCAGGGCTTCAAAATCGTCGGCGTCGAACGTGTACTTGTCGGCAGTCGTAGTCGCGCCTTGTAGCAACGCCGCCTTGTCGCGCTCGGAGAGGACGTGGTTGATGATAAGCCGCATCCGCCCGCCGTTGCTGATGAATTTGGCAAAGCCCACCGCCAGCACGCTGATCGCTGAGGAGCTAAAATAACCCAGCAGCAGATCGGCGCGCCGACTCTCGGCCAGGGCTTCTAAGTAAAACGTCAGCGGTTCATATGCCGACCCGGTGCGGTACTCGTCGGTTTTGGGAAAGGCAATGTCGGTCAGCATGAACGGCAGTTTGCTTACCGGTAAAGATATTGGTTAGTGGCGATTTGTGCTGGTGGTGGGCTGACGTACGCGTAGAGACCGGTCCGCCTTTGCGTCTCTACAGACCCGGATGGTACACGCCCGGATGGCTTTTACGCAAACAAATCGGCCACGACAAACTGGAATTCGGGCAGAACGGGGGCGGCGGTGATAGTTTGCCCCTCTTTGTAAACCGTCGAATGATCGGGGGAGGTGTAGGCGTAAATTTTCTGCCGTTTGGGAACGATGTACCAGACCAACTGCGCGCCACCGTCGAAGTAGTCTTGAATCTTATCGAGTACGTCTTCGTGCGTTTCCGAATCGGATAAGATCTCGATGGCAAACAGCGTATTGACACGCTCGCCCCGCCGGATGGCCTGCCGTTGTTCGGCGGTAAAATAGGTTAAGTCGGGGATACGCTTGCGGCGACTGTCCACATACGAATCGAATTCGGGAAGAAGAACGTGTTTCGTCTGATAGACCGCCGTGTGAGCAAATTGGCGAACTAAAAAATCGGCGATGTCTAATTCGTCTTGCTTCATAGATTTAGGAGTGATCCGCCCATTGACAAACTCGTAGCTGCCGTCGTTACCCGGCAGACGTTGCCACTGCTCAAATTCATCTACCGTGCGGAGGTGCGTGGGCAAGCTGATTTCGGTCGTTGCGGTTGCTGACATAATGCGTTGCTGATTAGGGCGATTACCAAATATACACAGAGAACGACCGCTTCACTCAGCGGCGTAGCGGTCCTTAAGCCGCTATTTTCCCCAAATTCAGCTCCGTCGAGGGGGTGATGTCGGCTTTCAGCACGCGCTGCATGTACGCCAGGGCTTCCTGCTTGTGCTGCTCCTGCCCGGAGGCAACGCAGTCGGCGGGGATAATCAATTCGAGGTCGCGGACGTAGGCGTCGTTGGCGGTAAAGAGAATGCACGAATCGGCGCTGATGCCGGTCAGGATCAGGCGTTTGACGCGCAGGTACAGCAGCAGCGTTTCGAGCGTGGTTGAATAGAACGCCGAATTTTTGGGCTTGATCACGATGTAATCCTTCGGCGTGGGGCGGAGCAGCTCGGCGATGGGTTTGCCGCGCACGTCGTCGGTGAGGCAGTGGTTGAGCAGGTCGTCGAAGTTGGAGCGCCACCGGCCAAAGTTGTCGTTGACGTAGATCACCGGCAGACCCGCCTCGTCCATCCGCTGCCTCAGGGCCGCAATGTTACGCGCCGCCGCCAGCGTGGGTTCCAGAAAGTCCGCCGCGTCGGGAAACTCCAGGTCATTGATCATATCGACAATGACGAGCGCCACCGGGGCCGAGTCGGGTACGTTGCCGTGTAGGTCTTCGTTTTTCATGGGGTTACTGATGACCGTGCTTGTGCCCCGCCAGATCGGGCAGTTGTACGGTTTCGCCTTTCTGCCAGCTATCGGCACCGGGCTGAACGGGCGGGGCTTCGATGTCGGCGCGGTTTTTTCGTTTCTCGGCGGTGCTGACGCCGAAGCGGTTATCGCGGTCCCCTTCGAGTTGCTTCTTCAGTTGGCCGTCTTTCGTAAAGGCCATCATCAGTTGCGGGCTACCCATTGGTAGAGTCAGGTCCTGATCGGTATGCCAGGTGTGCCACGTCTTGCCGTAGGTCGAAACAACCTGCTCCATCAACTCGTGCTCGGCCACTTCGGGCAGGCCGGGGGTAATGAGCGAACCGCTTTTGACCTCGTAGCGGTGACTGTGCCACAACTTTTTCTCGGCGGTGGGCAGGGTTTTGAACAACTTCTCCGAGACGATGTATTCCACGCCCATGATCTTGGCGCTGTCGCCGTTACCGTCGAAAATCACGCACTGCGTCAGGTCTTCGTTGAGCTTGGTGCAGTAGTGATGCGCCTCCATCTGGCCCTGCATGTTGCCGTTGTAGAAATGAAAGCCGTCGAGGTAGATGTCGAGCTTCCCGACGGGACCTTTGGCCTGAATAGCCGCCGCGCCCGCTTCCAGCACCTCGGTCTTCGCCGATTTTTCGCCCCCCGGCGATTGTACGTTCGACGAGGTGTTGCTGCCGCCGCAGGCCAGCGCGGCCAGGGACGTACCCAGTATGAGCAAAAAGCGTTTCATTGCGTTGTTGAGGAAGTTTTTGGGTAAACAGCCCGCGACCGGCAACGTGTCGGAAAAATGAGGAAATGGAATAAGCCCGCTTCGCCAATCAGGTCAACGGCCAGGGCATTGTCAGTCGCGTACCCCCCGCCCCAAAGGGAGCTTTGCTTACGCAGGCGTATTGCTTACGCGTAAGCAAAGCTCCTTTCAGGGCGGGGGGTACGCGCCCGCTACACCTTGATAATGATCCGCCGCTTGTACATCACCCACAAAATCACGGCCCAGATGGCAACGAACGTGAGCGCCCCCACCAGCGACGCCAGTCTGGGGTCAGCCTGCGCGAAGGGCGGAACAATAAACGTTTGGTACAAATACTCTTTTAAACCTTGTTGCTCACCGTCGGCCCCTTTTACGTGAATAAGGTTGAACAGGCGTGGAATCAGGCCCGACAGAAAGAACACGGTAATGGCGTTGACGCCAAACGCCACGACGATGCCACTCCAGCGAAAGCTGCGGCGCACGTCGATCAGGTAATGGCAAAGGGCCAGGCCGCACATGGCCAGCCCACCCGCCAACAGCACGTAACTGCTCGTCCAGAGGGTTTTGTTGATGGGAAAAACGGCGTCGAGCAACGTACCTGACAGGGCCATCAGCGCCCCGGCCCCGAACAGGAAAAGAGCTTTTTGACTTTCGCGGACGGTGGAGCCGTAGCGCGTCGAGCGAAGCCACCGGCCCGCCAGCAGGCCCAACAGCCCCGTGGCGATGGCGGGCAGGGTGCTGAGCAGGCCTTCGGGGTCCCAGATTTTGGCGGGGCGGTAGCAGTGGGCGGGCGTCAGCATCGTGCTGTCGAGCCAGGCGGCGAGGTTGGTTTCGGGTTCCAGATTCGCGTAGCCTACGCCCGGCACCGGCACCGCCGTCATCAGTAGGTAGTAGCCAATCAGAATCAGCAGAATAAGGTTCACCTGCTGCCGGGGCGTCGTGCGGAGGTAGAGTAGCGAACAAGCGATGTAGACGAGGCCAATGCGCTGCAAGACGCCCATAATGCGCACGTTGGCGAAGTCGAAGCGGGGAAACAGATTCAGGAAAAAGCCCAGCAGAAACAGCGTCAGCCCCCGCCGGATAATCTTGCCAACAAGGCCCGGCTGCGCCCCGCGCCCCATGCCCCCGGCCCCCGGCCCGCTCAGCGCGAAGGTGATCGAGACGCCGACGATGAACAGGAAGAACGGAAAAATCAGGTCGGTGGGCGTCCAGCCGTGCCAGTGGGCGTGTTGCAGCGGCGGGTAGGTATGCGCCCAGTCGCCGGGGTTATTGACCAGGATCATGGCCGCGACGGTGATGCCGCGAAAGGCATCGAGCGAACGGAGGCGGGGAGTAGGGGATAGGGGGTTCAAGGTCTAACGTTCAAGGTTTAAGGTTGTCGTGCGAAGCTAAGCTTAAACCTTGAACGTTGGACCTTGAACTCCTTTCGCAAGCGCCCAGCCGCCCGCCGAGGCCAGCAGGCAACCCAGCACGTTCAGGCCGATGTTGAGCAGCGCAGTACCGGCTCGGCCCTGTTGCAGCAACGCGAGGTTGTCCTGGCTAAAGCTGGAAAAGGTACTCAGCCCGCCGCAAACGCCCACGCCAAGCAGCAACCGCCATGATTCGTTACCGCCCCGCCACGACAACCAGCCCGCGACAAACCCAAGCACCGCTGAAGCGAGCACGTTTACCAGCAGAATCGAGAGCGGAAAGGCCGTGCCGTTCAGCGTAGCGGGCAGGGTGCGGCCCAATCTATAACGCAGCAGGCTACCGAGGCCACCACCCAGAAAAACAAGCAGGTAATTCAACGACATACAGGTCAGTAAAAAGAGCTTCGCTAAACTAACGGAAAGTCAGTTAACGAAGCTCTTTTTGCCGTTGATGCAACCGGAAGCATCGGTACGGATCTACCCACTTAGTGCGTCACCATAATCTTTTTCACCTGCCGGGCGTCGCCCGCGCTGAGTTGCAGGAAGTACAACCCGCTGGGCAACTGACTTACGTCGAGCCGTTGGTCGATCCGCCGATTAGCCGGTATGGGCACCGGTACCTGCTGCACGAACTGACCACTGGGGCTGGTGAGAGTCAACGTACCTGACTCAGCGGCGGTGCGCAGTTCGCCAGTGACGCGTATGAAATTGATCGCCGGATTCGGAGACGCCGCAAACTCAACCATCAGGGCAGGCTCGTTGGCCAGGATAACTGGCCTTGCCTGCTGCACGTACAGGTTATCGACCAGCCAGCCCCAGCCGTGCGCCAGTTGGTCGGCAAACAGCCGGAACCGGATCAGCACCACGTCGTTGGGGCGAATCTGACCGTTATCCAAAAGGCTAATCTCGCGGGGCCGGAGCAGCGACGTGGTGCCCACGGCGGTCGAATTTACTTCCTGGGGTAGCCCAACGGCGGTCAGTGAATTGTAAGCCGTGAGCCATTCGGGGCGCGCCCGCGAGTTGTAGCCATCGATCAGCGGTAGCCAGGTCAGGCCGTTGTCTTTGCTGGCTTCCACGATGGCGTAATCGTAAAACCCCTCTCCACCAAAAACTGAATTAAGGTCGTTCGGCTCCACCAGCACGATCTCATCAAAGCGAATTTTGGCGCTGTCGGGGTTGGCTTTCACGCGAATGGGCGCCAGCAGCGTGTACGTATAGTTGCTTTCGTTGTTCAGGTCAGCGCCGTTGCGGTACGGGTGGTCGGAGTTGATGCTGGGATTAGAAAAACCCCTCGGCGTCTCGATGCGGAAGCCGTTCCCCCCAAAATCAGCCGCCGCCGTAGTGGCCGTAAAATCGCCGAAGTACTGTGGTCGAACCGTGGCCTGTGGTGCCAGGATGGTGATTTCGTAAAAACCCGTCGCCGGGTTGACGGCCTGATTGCGGGCAGCGGCCAAATCGCGGGCCACGATCCGGTAGCGGAGCACGTCGCCGCCCCGCAACGTACCACGCGGAATGGTAATCAGCCCGCCCCAGGTGCTGTCGGGGAAAAAGTCGGGGTTGAGCAAAAACAGCGGCACCGGCGGGCGATCCTGCCCGTTGATCTGGTATTGCACGAACACCGTGTCGATGCCCCGTTTGCGGGCGTTGCCAAGCTGCCGGTCGTCGGTCACGCGGGCAATGATGGGGATGGTATCGGCGGCAGCGGCGAAGAGCACGGTCTGCTCCGGCGTGTGCGTAATGGTGGGCGGTGTCCGGTCAAGGCCCGTCGTGAACGAGTAGACAGCCTGCCGGTCGTTGAGGTCACGTCCAGGGTTTGTGTAGACGCGGCCCGTCGCGTCGGTGGTGCGCAGAAAATAATTGATGGTGCCGGTCAGTTCCGCCGCCGGGAGGGTGTAGCTGTACACATTGGTCGTGCTCTGCCGGACCATGTCTACCTCGCGGAATGCAGTGTTGGTCTGCTGCCGGTAGAGTAGCTTGGGCGGTGCGGTGCCCAGCGTCGTATCGCTGAAGAGCCGGGCCGTTACGACCTGCGCCGTCACGGTTTCGAAATCGGTAAGGGGTTCGTGGAGCAGCGACGTCGTTTTCCACTCCATATCCTCAAAAAACGCCCGCACGATGGGGCCGGGGTCGTGAATGGCCTCGGCGTTGCTGAGGTTGGGTGTCATCAGCGCGTTGGGCGTTCCGGCGGGGTACGTTGCCTCGTTGAGGTGATAAAGCGACGAGCCGGTGCTGTAGGTAGCCGGGGCGAAGATTCTGGCGCGGTCACCGGTTCGCTGGCGCAGAATCGGCCCGTTGATGTACAGGTTATTGCCCGTAATCTGGTTGTAGATCGCCTGCACGGATGTGATGGCCGTCGGGTCGGTCAGGCGGGCACCGGCTGCATTTTCAATAAACCGGTCGTATACGATGGGCAGGTAGGTCGCTTGTCGGGTCGTGGCGTTGGCCCGCACCCCCCCCCGTGAAGCCCAGCCCGTGCCCCAGTTCGTGGAGGACCACCGATACGAGATCACTCTGCCCCGCCGTGGGCCGGGCGTCTAAGCCTAAATACCAGGTATTCTCGCTGTTGAACCGGGCGATGATGTCGGCGCTGTCGGGATGGTTGAACTGCCGCCGCGCCACCTTCTCGGCTAAGGCAATCGGATAATACGTATCGGCTTTCTGCGTACCATCGGGCGTAAAAATCAAATCCGTCGGCCCGGCGCTGCCTAAGACGATGGAGTTTTCATCAGTTCGTAGCGGTTGCCAGAACGCTTTGATCCGGATCGGCACGGGGCTGACGATGATCGTCTTCCAGATATCGACCGCCCGCTGAAACGCTGCCCGCGCCTCGGGGGGATAGCCCACGTAATCGACTTCGATCTGGGAGGTGGCGGCGCGGCGGGCGCGTTTGTCGTTGAACCCGGCGGGCGGACCAATCGAGGTGAAGGCGTTGGCTTTCAAGCCGTAGCAGATAATTGGGTCGGCTTTGACCTGCTTGTGCCGGAACGCAAACTCTTCATACGTCGAGCGGAACTTGGGTAAAGCCCCTTTCTTCTGCGCCAGCCCAGGCGAGGTCAGCAGGAGGAGGAAGGCCAGTAAACGTAGCGCGTATTGGTTGGTCATAAAAAGGGGATGCGGGATGCTGAACGTTAGATGCTGGACGATGGCCCGTGTATAATTGCAGGTCCAGCCGCACCGGCGGACCGGTGCGGTAGCCAACCGTTATTTTTTCAATACTAAAGATACCGAATTGAGGCAATAGCGCAAGCCCGTCGGTGCGGGGCCGTCGTCGAAGACGTGGCCGAGGTGGGCGTCGCAGATGTTACAGAGTACTTCCACGCGGTACATGCCGTAGCTGTAGTCTTTTTCGAGCCGGGTCCGCTCCGGGTCGATTGGGGCGGTAAAACTCGGCCAGCCCGTGCCCGACTCAAACTTGGTCGTGGCCTCGAACAGCTCCGTGCCGCAGCACACGCAGGCATACGTACCCGGCTCTTTGCTCTCGCAGTATTCGCCCGAAAAAGCCCGCTCGGTGCCTTTCTGCCGCGCCACCCGAAACTGCTCCGGCGTCAGCATCGCCCGCCATTCATCCTCCGTCTTGATTACTTTTTCCATGTGAGTATTAGAAGTACGCTGGTTTGGCACAGTGCGTTGCCTGAGCAGGGTGCCACCCGCCGACTCTTACAGAACCGGCCTTCTGGCGTTTAGTTTGCCACTGCGCTGTTTGGCCCATGTATGTACGCAGCAACCCCCAGCCGGGTTGCTGCTGTAATCCGTTCTATGCCCGCATTTTGATCGAACGGAGCATTCTCCGGGCGGCGAAGGCCTGGGCCAGCCAGTAACCTTTGCATCGGATTCTGGCCGTTGCCAAAACGGATGCTGACTAACCGGGTTATGATGACTAAACTTACCGGCCATATCGGCATCACTAAACATTCCTACAAGTCATGGGCATTCTGTATTCGATTATCGTGGGGGGCATCGCCGGTTTTCTGGCCAGCCGTTTCATGGGCAGCAGCAATTCAATGCTGATCAATATTATTCTGGGCATCGTGGGAGGCATTGTCGGCGGCTTTGTAGCCAAGCGGCTGGGTAACAACCCCGAAAACGACGGCCTGTTCATGAACCTGTTCATTGCCTTCATCGGGGCGGTCATCCTGATCTTTCTTGGAAGGCTGTTTTAAGTCAGGCCGTTCACTGTTTACTGTTACGTGTTCACCGTTGGCTGACGCAGAAGTGCGCTTGCGCCAGCCAACGGTGAACACGTAACAGTAAACAGTGAACCACCATACAGTTAACGTGGGCTTGCGGGATGGTTGCTATTTTTGTGTTGCCATGACCGCCCGCCAGATCTTACAGACGTACTGGGGTTACCCCAACTTCCGCCCCTTGCAGGAAGGTATCGTCAGCGCCCTCTTAGACGGTCAGGATGCGCTCGTGCTGCTGCCGACGGGCGGCGGCAAATCCATCTGCTTTCAAGTGCCCGCGCTCGGCGTACCGGGCGTCTGCATCGTCGTGACGCCGCTGATCGCCCTGATGAAAGATCAGGTCTATCAACTGCGGCGGCGGGGCATTCCGGCGGCGGCTTTGCATTCGGGTATGCACTACCGCGAAATCGACACGCTCTTAGATAACTGTATCTACGGCAATATCAAGTTTCTGTACGTCTCGCCCGAACGGCTGCGCACCGAACTACTGATCGAACGGGCTAAGCAGATGACCATTTGCCTGCTGGCCGTCGATGAAGCGCACTGCATCTCGGCCTGGGGCCACGACTTCCGCCCGCCGTATCTGCAAATCGCTGACTTCCGCACCGCCCTACAGGACCATTCGGGCCGGTCCATCCCGACCGTTGCGCTGACGGCCTCGGCCACGCCCGACGTGCAGCGCGAAATCGTGGAAAAGCTGGACTTCCGCACGGGCTTTCAGACATTCCGCCAAACGTTCGCGCGGGCCAACCTGTCGTATTCAGCCATGCCGGAAGAAGGCAAAGAAGCCCGGCTGCTGAAGATCCTGACCAACGTACCCAGCACCGGCATCGTCTACGTCCGCAGCCGCCGCCAGACGCAGCTCATCGCCGAGTGGCTCCAAACGCAGGGCATCAGTGCCGATTTTTACCACGCCGGCCTCACCACGCCCGAACGCTCGCAGAAGCAGGACGACTGGATTGCGGACAAAATCCGCGTGATGGTGGCGACCAACGCCTTCGGCATGGGCATCGACAAGCCCGACGTGCGGGTGGTGGTGCACCTCGAACCGCCCGATACCCTCGAAGCGTATTATCAGGAAGCGGGCCGCGCCGGGCGCGACGGGCAGAAAGCCTACGCCGTGCTGCTCTACACCGACGCTGACTGCGAAAAAGTCATCCGCCAGACCGAGCAGCAGTACCCGCCCGTTGAACTGATCCGCCGCACCTACCAGGCGCTGGCCAACTACACCGCCGTGCCCGTTGGCGGGGGTGAGTTCGCTTCGTTCGATTTTGATCTGGCGCAGTTTACCAAAACCTTCAACCTGCCGCCGCAGGACACGCACTACGCCCTGAAACAGCTTCAGTTGGCGGGCTACATTGATCTGAGTGAGGCGTATTTCCGCCCCAGCCGGGTCGTGATGAACCTGGACCACCGGGCGCTCTACGAATTTCAGGTGATGAACCCGCGCTACGACCCGTTCGTCAAACTGCTGATGCGGATGTACGGCGGCGAGCTGTTCACCGACTTTACCCCGATCTCGGAAGGCAACCTGTCGCGGGCGTTCTTAGTCTCGGAAAACGAGGTAATTCAACTTCTGGACCAGCTCGCCGAGCGAAACGTGCTGCTCTACGAAAAGCAGAAAGACAAGCCGCAACTCACGTACCTGACCGCCCGCCACGACGCCCGCTCGCTGCCCTTCGACGTGCAGGATCTGGAGCGCCGCCGACAATTCGCCCTGCGCAAAGCCGAAGCCGCCGTCGACTACGCCCGCCACCCGGCTCAGTGTCGGACGCGCCTGCTGCAAACTTATTTCGGCGAACAAACCGAGGCGGCCTGCGGCGTCTGCGATAATTGCCTGAAGTTCAAGCGGAGCCAGTCGCCGCCCGCCGATTCCGTCGTGCGCGAACAGGTGCGTGGGTACGTTGCGCTGGCGCAGGAGCAGGGCGTGACCCCGAAGCAACTCGCCCACTACTTCAGCAAAACCCCCACCGACAACCTCACCCAGACTTTGCAAATGATGCTGGCCGAGGACGAACTGCGCTACAACGCGGCGGGCAACCTTACCCTGAACCGGTAACCGACGTACTTTTAGGGTAAACTTTCGGCTCGCTATGGCTACGCAGGAAAAACCATTCGCGACGTGTACGCTCAAGTACATCGACAAGACGTTCAGCGCCCGCCGGGCGGAGCGGCTTTCCTCGCTGGACGCCTGGCTAACCCGCCCCGCCGCCATTTCGGCGTTTGAGCGGGAAGCGCTGCTACGCTTTCAGCGACTGCTGAATGTTAACGTGCACGACTGGAATGAGTACGAACTCAACACGCATTTCATCGGCCCTTTATTTTTCGCTCATTGATTTTTCAACCCTCGATTTCAATCACTTCGGCCAGCGCGAACTTTCTGCCGTTGTGGATGGTATCCTGCCCTATGGGGGGGGATGGTCTGGTGGCCAGTGGTTTCCGCGAACCCGAACAACCCTACTTCGCTTTTCAGCGGTCCGACGTATCGGAGTATAAGCGGAACCTCGATCCTAACGGCGACCCTGCCGGGCAGTGCTTAGCGGCAATGCTGGCTGGACAAACCCTGAATAGTGATCCGACATTATCCGTCTACGGTTGTTACGTCGTGGG
>QQTW01002877.1_pt1 | contig 12634 bp, 13 predicted proteins | sample 1904831 | NCBI WGS metagenome assembly QQTW01 (sample SAMN09435610, study PRJNA476489) | Subsurface metagenome, whole genome shotgun sequencing project. | reverse complement strand
ATAGATCACAAGGCGTCCAGAAATTTTGTGATTAATCATCTCCTGTAGGATTTTATGAGGGGAGCTAAGGGTTCCGCTCGTGAGATTAACCAGATTATCGGCTGGGGTATTGCTCATGTGTTATCTACTTGCCTTTCCAAGAAAGCAACCAGGTCTGCAGGAGGTAACTCTAGTTGTAAGTTGAAGGTTGTCGCGCTAGCCATCAGTTCCTCGTCCAGAACTGAAGTATTTAGGTTTACTTCAGCCAGATTTGGTATGCTGAAGATTACTCCCTCCGTGTTAGCTTGGCTCAAGTCTGTATAATTCAGATTTGCCTCACTCAGATTAGCTTGGCTCAGATCGGCATCTGTCAAGTCAGCCCCACGCAGGTCAGCCCCACGCAGGTCAGCCTCTGTCAAGATTGCCCCACGCAGGTCAGCGCCGCGCAGATCAGCTTTGAGCAAGTTTGCCCCAGACATAACTGTAGTATGCAAATTGGCAAAGCTCATATTGGCAAAACTTAGGTTAGCCTCGATTAAGTTTGCCCCACTCAGGTTAGCCTCTGTTAGGATGACTCCACGCAGGTCGGCCTCAGACAAGTTTGCCTTATACAAATCGGCTTCACTCAGTTTTGCCTTTAATAGTCTTGCCTTCCACAGATTTGCCTCTATCAGTTTTGCTTTGTGGAGATCGGCCTCGCGCAAGTTTGTCTTGCTCAGATCAGCCGCCGTCAGGATTGCTCTACGCAAGTGAGCCGCACACAGATCAGCTTCAACTAAGTGAGCCGCACACAAATCAGCCCCATTCAGGTAAGCTCTACGCAGGTCAGCACGACTCAAGTCTGTCCCATTCAGTTTTACCTTGTTCAAGATTGCTCGGCGCAGGCTTGCCCCATTTAAATCAGCACCACTTAGGTCCGCATTCGACAGATCCGCCTCACAAAAACTTCGTTTTCCCGATGCATAAAGCCTCAGAAGTTTAGCAGCATTCATAATAATCTGTATTTTTAACGGAACAGCCTAATACTTAATTCTTACAGATGTAGTAAGAACTATTAGTGCCTGCTATCATAAAAAAATCTGAGGACTTACGGAGAGAACACCCTGTAGATCCCTAATAAGCACCCAGCAGTAGCAGTAAGGTCTGTAGCAATCCCACCACAAGACCTAAAAGACCACCTAAATTGACGATCGCCTGCAATTCATTTTTCACAATTCCCTCGATCGCCACCTCCAACTCAGCAGCTGAGGTTGACTTGACACGGTCCACAATCACCTGATCAATCGCCAAAATCGGAATAGTCTGGGCCACAATAGCTTCTAAATCTCGCTCCAAATAGCGCTCTAGAATCGAAGCCAGTTCAATGCTCACTACTTGCAGTGAGGCGTTCACAGCAGCTGAACTGCGCAGACGATTGAGGGTTAAAGTGGCGATATTCTCCCAATCAAGCGAGCTACCCAAGCCTTGAATGAACTCAGTCCCGCGTGTTTGCAAATAACTGCGGATAGTTTCCCGTATCGTCTTACGCAACTGCCGCACCGTTGAAACTGGTAAATTCTGTAAGGATAAATTTTTCAACCACGTCTTCAAGCGATCGCGCACCGCCATAGATTGGAGCAACTCGCTCAGGCGAGTATTTGTTACCTCTTTCTCATCTAAACAGAAAGTCCGGAGGCGAGTTAGGGTATTGCGTAGACCAAACAAATTAGCGACTACCCAGTAAGTACCACTCGATTTTTCCCGAAAGCCCTCATCAATCAGCTGAATCGTGCGGTCAGTCAGTAAGTCAACTATTAGTTGCCGCATAACGTCTGGCGGTAACACTACTTGTAGCAGCCAATCAGCAAGTTTAGTGGCTTGGTCGTCACTGAGCTGGAAATCCAGCAATACCTGGTCAAAAATCTGATTAATCTGAGCTTCCAAGAAGTCTTCTCGGCGGGCTAGAACTTTAAGTAGACGTGGCAAAGATTGCCCTAGCAAATCTTGGAGAATAGCCGCGAGAATTTTGGCTGTCTTCTGTTCTTGATCCGATTGAACTTGCTCTAGTGCCAGTCGCAGTAGCCAGAGAATTCCTCCCTGGACACGCTCTGGCTGCAACAGCCGCCGCGCTAGGTTCTGCAATTCCCCCGGTGTCAGCAGCGAACCCATAATCGTATCAGAAACCCTTTTGGCCAAACGCTCCTGATTGCGAGGTATCAAGCCAGGAGTGAAGGGTAGCTGTCGCCCGGCGAGATAAATAGGACGATAGGGGCGAAATAGCATTTTGATCGCTAAATCGTTAGTGAAATAGCCAATGATTCCACCTACTACAGGAGGACCAACATAAAGCCAGAGTTTAGACAGATCCAAGGGGAAAAGTATGATGTCGGATAAATTGCTTACTACTTTTATTTTAAGCGCAGGTATAAGCTAGGTGTAACTTCACAGTTGCTACCCTATACGCTGCTGTTTGTCAATAGATATTACCGTGCTAGAACTAAAACCCCCATTATTCCCCCGGAAATAGGGTAGTGTATGGCTTCAGCAAACCCCGCTTGACGGGCTAGCTCCACCTGCTCTCGCCCTGTAGGAAATCGGTCTAAGCTGGGACTGATATAGGCATATTCTTCAGTTAGACCCAGATTATGAGCTATTGGCACCACAATGGTATCTAAATACCATTGCTGAAAGGCTCTCAGTTGCAAATTGCTAGGGCGATGGAAGTCTAAGATGGCGGCTTTGGCACCAAGCTTAAGAACACGGTGTAACTCTTTGAGGCTGTGGGGAATACTTGTCACATTTCGGAGGCCGTAGCCCATTGTAGCGGCATCGAAGTAGTTGTCACTAAAAGGCAAATGTAAGACATCGGCCTCAACCCAGCTGATCGGTGGACGGGGATACTGGCGTTGCGATCGCTCCCGCGCGATCGCCAACTGAGCGGGAGAAAAATCCACCCCATAGACATGACCTGTGGCACCCACCTGACGACCCAATCGCAAGGCCAAATCTCCACTACCACAACACAGATCTAGACAAGTATTTCCTGCTTGCGGTTGACTCCACTTCACCGCCATTTGCTTCCAAATCCGGTGTTGACCAAGGCTAAGCCAATCGTTCAATTGGTCATATACAGGCGCAATGCGGTCAAAGATAGTACGGATTTCAGTTGAATTCATTATTGCTACTTTGTTCCAGGACGTGCTCAACGGTACGTAGTCGATGGGTGAAGCGATCGCAGCGTTTGGAAAGACTGTCTTGAGTACCTTAGCGCAAATGGTAGCAGCAAACTTAGTAAAGTGTATTGGCAGCTTGTTTGGTAGTGCAAGCGGTGGCGATGCTACCGAGAGCATTGGTGTTAGTGGATTCCTCAGCGGACGTGACTGTAGTGCAAAACATCACCACGTCTGACGCTGCACTATTTTTGCCTTGATCAATACTGGTGATATTTTTCCCAGTTTAAATCGAAGTGCGATCGCGCAGTTGTACTTCAACTTGGTTTCAATCGTTAAGTTCCAAGACTTCAGCGACCTTTCGTATTACTTCTTTAACCTTTTCAGCCCGGAGGTATCCAACTTTCTTAACGACGATGTTAATGTCAACTGTAAACAGATGGCTTGGTCTAATTACGCAGGAATCCTGAGGTAAGTTACCAAATACAAAATCTTCGTTTCTTAGGGAGACTGCCGTTTTGTCCCCTTCGGCTTTGGTTGATATAGGGCAGATGACTAAGTCATCCCCCTCCAGCTTTTTAATAACTAGCGCTGGTCTGCGTTTTGAGCCACTCAAGTCAGCAAATGGGAAGGGGACACTAATAACGTCCCCTCTTGAGAGTCTTCCTACAGATCCTGCCAAGCCTCGTCTTCCTCTGGGTTAAGCCAAATTTTGTTGAGGGATGATTCGCTCAATTTAAGGAAGTGACTGTTTTCCTGACGAACACTTTCAGAATCGCTTTGTGTGACTTTGGATTGTTTTTGGATTCCACTTAGCGTTTTAGGTTTTAATCGTGTGCACCCTTGCTCGAAGATCCATACCTCTCCAGATCCGATTTCAGCACAAAAAGTTCTGTTTTTCATAGCCGTGTATTCTGCTCCAGGAAGTTACCTCTTGATCTGTCATCTACTCTCCATTTTCACATACCCCTAGTAAAAGTAATACTATTTTTCGCCTTCACTTGGCAAAAACTCAGAATTCAACACTTCTGACCCTAGATCGTACGGACAAACCAGGGGAAAGGTCTTTAATGGTAACCCTGTTTCATCTGCTGCATCTACACGAGCGTCCGTATAGCATTTGATCAATACCATTTCAGGATGTACGGCAAGACTAGGATGATCACGGGTCAACCGGAATATTTGCTTTCGAGAATCCCTAATACTGTTTGACCAACTCCTAGTGTGCTTCTCTGGTTGATACTGCCACTTGAGTAAATGCATAAGTAGCCAAGTCAGTTGACTCTCTAATGCATTCCTATATTGGCCTGCCACGTCCTGTACTTCCTCTATCAGGTTACCTAAGTCAAGTTCGCTCCAACGTCTTTGCTTGAGTAGCAGGGCTTGTTCGTCTGCCCAGGCCACTAGGTCTTTGTTGTACAAGTCTGTTTTGGGCATTATGAATTTTTCTGCTCTAAATACCTCAATATCTGGTTGTTCTCCAGCTGCGTTTCCCGCATATCGGCTTTCATGGCACGAATTTCTGCAAGAGTGTCATTGAACCCTTGTCGCGTACTACCTATTCCTCGCCGCATATCAATTATCTGCCGCATCGTAGTGTCAACAAAATCTGCCATTGCGTCAACCTTTCGGTTCGTCGCCAAGACTTGTTTGGTCAGGGCTTCTATAGCTTTTGCGTTAGACGCAACTAGTTTTTGGAGTTCTTCGTCAGTCATGCTTTCCCTCAACTTCTTGAAGCTTCTGCCGTAAGACTTCTTCTCCTTGTTTCAACCCCTCCGGTGTGAAAGGGAAAGAATCTTCAGGACCACTTAGTTTTAGTCGAGTGCGGTATTCCTCAAAGGCTACGTCATCATGTCGATGAGCTATCACATATGGCCTGAGTTCTTTGGTCGCCATTTCTTTAAAGTCAGGATTCATCGAATTTCCACGCTCCACTACTTGGTCCAATCACTTGGATGTCTTCTCCTATTATCGGGACCACTGATTTTAGACACGCAGAAGGATAGTTTTGATAGTGCGAAGGAGGTTTGACGGGGGAGTATTCCCCCGTCAACACTCCGCCTGTGCAGAAGCTTTTCTAGAACCCACGCTACTTGGTCAAGATTGTTTTGGTCTTCACTCAGGTGGTCTGCTAGGAGGGTAGCCAACGCTTGTCGTTCTGGATGTGACCAAAGCTTGACTGTGCCTAGTAGTACAGAGCGGTTGCAGTTCACAGAATCTGCAAATTCCGTCCAAGATGAGAATTTACGCTCTACAGGCTTTGGTGTTTGGACTAGCTGCTTCAGTTCTATTATTTCGCGCTGCATCCGGATGTGTTCATCCCGCATCTCAGTCACTGCCGATTGCATTTCTTCCTGGTGAGAAAGGCGCTTCAGTTCATTGATTGTCGGTTGCTCAGTGTAGGCGGTAACTGCTTCCTCAACTACTGTGATCGCTCTTACGCCTCGCTCCTGCGCCATCGCCTCAACTTTCATCGCCGCCTCTTCGTTGTACATCGGCGGTAGTTGGTAGTGACGTCCACCACCGCTCGGATCTTGCCGCCAACCTGATCTTGCTGGATCGGTAAGAGGCTTTTTCTTCCGCTCAACCTTAGCAGCGTCGCGTACTTCCTTGACTAAGTTTTTAACAAATTCCTTAGTTAGGTTAGCTGCCTCTCTTAATTGCCGAACAACTTCAGCAAATTTAGGGTGACACAGCGTGTAAAGACTCACCACACCGTTGACGATCAAAAGCCTTTCTTGCTCCCAGTCATTGCCGAACTGCTCATAAACCTTCATCGCCTTCCTGCCTTCTGCCGGAGTTATGGGCTGTTCTGCTTGGAACTTAGTGAATTCCTTGCGGCGGGTGTATTTTTCCTTCGCTTCTAGCCAATCGCGCCCGATTCGGAGAGTCGCTTCTATCTGGTTGAGTACGTTCTGCCTGATACTATCAAGCGTAAACACCTGGCAATTGCTATGCAAGGAAGGCGCAGTCAATGCCGGTTGGCTTTCTGGGTGATCTCGTAGTTCAGATGATGATTTTGTGAGTTCGTCAGTGAATACAGTTATCATAATGTTAACTCCTGTAAATGTTATTGGAGTGGCGGTTAGCTGTGGTTTGCCAGACTTAGAGCTGACCGCCTTTAGATTCTCCTATTCTACCTCTTACGTGTGTATGTGGTCAAGTAGTTGAATGATGATTATTGAGGTAAAGTTTAGTTAGATACCACATGTATTTATATGGCTACATCTATGTCAAGAGATAAATACGCGTCTCCACAAAAGTGGGGAGAATCAAAAAAACGAGTAAATATTATGCTGACACCATCTCTCACAAAACAAGTTGATGAGCTTGCAGAGCAGATGAAGATAACTCGTTCTGAGTATATTGAGCAGTTGCTACGGAGAGAAATTCCAAATGGGATAGCAGCGTCATAATTGCTCCAGTAGCTCCGGCGCAAAGGTGAGGTCTTCGGCAATCAGATAACGTGGGCGCAAAGCATTGTATTTTAAGACAATGCCCACCTTATCTGTAGAAACAAGTTTGACGCAGGCATCACACCTCGTGGAGCTGGTAGTATCAGATTCAAGACCATTCTCATCAAGAGCGGGGACGACTTTGAGTTGTCTGTATCTTTGTCATAGGTGAGGTATTCTGCAAAAGTCAGTTCTTGGGTGGTGGTCGTCAAGCTAGTACTCCTTTTGGCACCGATAAAGCTGATAAGGAACTCCAATGCGGTAATGCTGTGTGGGGTCGAGGGTGCAACTAAGTTGGTCTGAAATTGCCAAATGGCGAGGGTAATGCCGTCGTCTTAGTCCAGGAGCAACGATCCATAAGTTGAGCTTAGACGTTGCTGGTGAAGGCAAACGAGACAGCTTCTCCCAGATCAAGTCATATCCCTGTAACGCTTGAAAAAAAGCGAAGTTAGAGGTACTTTCAATTCTTTCTTTGTTTAATGCCAGGGCAAAACTCAACCCTAACGCCACATCCTGGTAGTCTTTGTATCCCATAATAACCATGAGAGGAACCGCAGGTTCTTGGTTCATCTTTTGAGCAACTTGCTGAGGCTCGAAAGGCTTTTGAAACACTAAATTAGAAACCACTAAGATAGAACTCAAGACCGAAAAAGCAAAAAACAACCAGAGCTTCCGCTGGTAGTTCTTGAGCATCTTATTCCCCATCTCTCTTCCCAAACTAGCTCCTATAAGGGCGCATATGCCAGGGTAGTAAACGAAGCTATAGCGCGGAGCAACAGTAATATCCTTGCCTAGCAGGTAGACAATAGCGAAGAATTCTAGCAAAACGCAAAGTATGAAACCCCCCAGCGTCAATGTAGATAAGTGAGTTTTTGGTGTGCGCCACAGCTGCTTTAGCCCTCTGAAGACGTGCCGTACCGTCCAGATACTAAATAAAACCATCACTAGCCCAAATGGAATTGCAATCCACAGAGGCTGATTTTCCAGTGGCAGAGCAATGACCATGAACACCCAGCTGATGAGAGTTTGAAATAGGGGAGCGATGTTGTTAGGCTGTGGCAACCAGCTATCAGAACGGGTAAATTGACTTAACATCATTGGTAACCACGGTATGAAGCTAACCACAACACCGATGACGGCTAGACCAACCATTACCCAACTTTTGCGACTCACCCTAGACCAGTACATCAGTGCAAATAGAGTAACCAACTCAGCGATGAAAGCCAGAAGAAAAAAGTAATGGACGTAAAGACCTATACTATTAACAATGGCCCACCCCAGACAAACGCTGGCTCGTAACTGTCTTCTCTGAAAAAGATCTTGTTGGATTTGAATCAACCCCAGGAGAGCCAAGGTTACCAAGAGTAGCGGTAAAGTGTAATGACGTGCTTCTTGAGACAGGTAAACGGCAAAAGGTGAAACCGCCATCACTGCTGCTCCTACCAGCCCAGCAACTGGAGAAAAGGCTTTGGCGTTAAGCCAGTAGATAGCCGCGATCGCACTTACACCAAACAAAGCCGGTAGCGATCGCAGCATCCAGACCCAGTTGGAAGCCATGACACCCATCAGAGGAGCCTCTACCCAGCTATGCATTAAGCAAAAAAATAGGGGGGGATGATTAGAGTGAGTGGCAAGGTTTCGGGCAATTTGCGAACAACTGACCGCTGGCTTGAGAGTAAAAATTGGCTCTAAACGGTTAAGGGAAAATATCTCTTCAAGTGGTATGTCATTGTAGCTCCGCCCCAGGCTGAATAGAGTAGTAATCACCTCATCCATCCACAGCGGCTTGAGGTCAAGATGCCAGAACCGCAAGATAGCTCCCAGAGCGATTATCCCAACCAGCGCCAAGTAATGTAGTTTCCGATTTGCCATTATTTAGCTAGTACAGCAGAAGATTCGAGCAAAGCGAGAGTGATGTGCCAGACGCTTATTTTACAGATCAAGTGCCTTCCCAATCTTTACCGTCCGAATTAGCATCGGCATCACTGTCAGCACTGCGGCAGCAAGCTTGGCAGCGGATCAGAAATAGCCTGCGCCCTGGACAACAGCAAATGGCAGACTGGCAGAGCGGACCGCTGGCTGTTTCAGCCGTTCCCGGTGCTGGAAAGTCCACTGGCATGGCAGCAGCAACTGCCCTGGCGATCGCCCATCACCAGCTGCATGCACGTCGAGCCCTGGTTGTTGTCACATTCACTCGCTCAGCTGCCGCTAATATCAAAGCTAAAATTCGCAAATACCTCCGAGAGGAATTATCCTTACCTCCGAGTGGGTTTGTTGTTCATACCCTACATGGACTTGCACTCAACATTGCCACCCGCCACCCAGAGCTATCGAGGTTGCGGCTAAATAGTTCCACATTGATCACACCCTCTCAGAGTCACCGATTAATCCGTACCTGTGTAGAGCAGTGGATTGCCATTAATCCACGGCGCTATTCCCAGCTACTGGAAGGGCGTCAGTTTGACGGGGAAGAAACAGAGCGATTGCGTCGCCAGTCAGTTCTGCGCACAGAAGTGTTACCCGATCTGGCTTCTAATGTGATCCACGAAGCAAAAAGCTCTGGTCTGTTTCCGGCATCGCTGTGGAAGTTAAGTGAAGAAACTGTAGACGAATATGGAATTTTGGCGATCGCGGCTGGGTTGTACGAGCAGTATCAAAATCTAATGCGATCGCGGGACTTCATTGACTACGACGACATGATTGTAGCTGCCTTGAGGGTTTTAGAAAATCCCAGTGCCTGCCGGATTGAGCAAAACCAAGTCTTTGCCGTCTTTGAAGATGAAGCCCAAGACTCTACCCCCCTCCAGACCAAGCTACTAGAAATTCTGGCCCGCGACCCAGACCACCCGAATGCACCTCCTCATTTTATCCGGGTGGGAGACCCGAACCAGGCGATCAACTCTACTTTCACCCCTGCTGACCCGATCTATTTCCGCCGATTCTGCGAAGACTGCAACACTCAAGGACGGCTGGCAACAATGGATCAGGCAGGTCGCAGTACCAGAATTATCATTGAAGCCGCCAATTTTGCCCTGGAATGGGTCAACAACGCCTATGGCAGAAGCCAGCAAAATTCCCCAGATCTCCTCCTCCCCTTCCATCCCCAGAAAATTCACTCAGTTAAAGAAGGCGACCCTCAAACCGATGCTAATCCCACCCCAGCGGGTCGAGGGCTAGAACTATACACACCCCGCGACATTCACCACACAGTCAGACTGATGGGAGAGCGGGTAATTTCGTTATTTGCCGAAGACCCAACTGGTATCAGTGCGGCTGTTTTAGTGCGGGAGAACCGACAAGGTCGGTGGCTGGCAGAGGCTCTGTTACCTGTTTGCCGCGAGCATCAAATCGAACTTTACGAAGTTTCGGAGAGCGATCGCCGCTCCCATGTACCCGCCGAAATTCTCGCCATGCTGCAATTACTCGACCGGCCTCATTCCCCTGATTGCTTGAAAGCTGCCCTGGAGGTACTCGTACAGCGCCAACTCATTCCCACTCAAGACCTCAATGCGCTTGTGGGTTTGCCAGAACAGTTCCTCTATCCTGGTCCCCTCGACCCACCTCAGCCAGAACCCGTACTAAAAGCCCGACACTTGTGTCGCAGTTTACTTCGCGCCCGAATGGAACTACCCCAATACCAGTTGATTTCCTTCCTAGCCCTGGCTTTAAACTACGACCAAGCAGAACTTGCCACAGCGGATAAACTGGCAGAACGGGTGGCGGCTCAAACAGCTGGGAATAGTTCAATGGGTGCGATTCTGACAGTGCTAAGTGAAATTGTCAGCTCAGAGCGGTTTGAACCAGTGGAAACTGAAAACATGGAGGCTCGTTACACCCGCTCTGGTCAACTCACCATTATTACTATGCACAAGGCCAAAGGACTAGATTGGGACTATGTTTTTATACCATTTTTGCACGACAACGTGATTCCCGGCAGCTTCCGGGTGCTCCCCCAGACTCAGTTTCTGGGCGACTTTACTCTAGCAGCAGTCGCCCGCGCCCAAATTCGCGCTGCTCTGCACGACCAATCTCCCTTACCCGGAGTGACAGATGCTTGGGAACAAGCGAAACATCTAAAGACCGCCGAGGAGTTCCGACTCCTTTACGTTGCTATGACACGGGCAAAACGTCTGCTGTGGATGTCCGCCGCCCAAAAAGCTCCTTTTACCTGGAGCAAACCAGAAAACCTGGACAATAGGCTCCCCTGTCCAGTTTTTCCAGCCTTGAAACACCGTTTTCCAGAAGCAGTGGTTTACTAGGGTAAAATTGTTTAGCGGGCGGCGGTGGTAGGAGTGGCTAAGAAAATCTCAGTGTCCTTACTGTCGGAGCGGCTCCAGACTATGTTTGAGTCGGAAATCCAGGGATCATCGTCGTTGAACTTGTTGCTCGTCAACTGCGTGGTAGTAGTGCCGTTGTAAAAGAAAATTTCATTATCCTTACCGTCGAAGCCACTCCAGACTACATTTGAGCCAGAAATCTGGGGATTGTCATCGTTAAAGCTGTTGTCCGTCAACTGAGTGGTAGTCCTACCGTTGTAAAAGAAAATTTCAGTATCCTCACCGTCGAAGCCACTCCAGACTACATTTGAGCCAGAAATCTGGGGAGCGCTGTCGTCGAAGCTGTTATTTGTTAGCTGGGTGGTAGTCTTACCATCGTAGTAGAAGATCTCGCTATCGTTGCTGTCGGAGGACTGCCAGGCTATATTTGAGCCGGAAATCTGAGGAGCGTTGTCGTCGAAGCTGTTATTTGTTAGCTGGGTGGTAGTCTTACCGTCGTAGTAAAAGATTTCTTTGGAGGAGTTATTTCCAGTGTAGCCACTCCAAACTACATTCGAGCCAGAAATCTGGGGCTCGGAGTCGTAGAATTTGTTATTTGTCAGTTTAGTGGTGGTCGTGCCATCGTAGTAGAAGATTTCTACGGCAGCGGCAGAGTTGGAGCCACCAGTGTAGCCACTCCAAACTACATTCGAACCAGAAATCTGAGGCTCGGAGTCGTAGAACTTGTTATTTGTTAGCTTAGTGGTGGTTGTGCCATTGTAGAAGAATATCTCGAAAGAGTTGCTCTCACTACCAGTAGAGCCCTGCCAAACCACGTTTGAGCCGGAAATTTGAGACCCAATATTGTTGAATTTGTTATTTTCTGGCTGAGTGCTAGTCGTGCCATTGTAGAAGAAGATCTCATAGTTGTCGTATTTGCCACTCTGCCAAACTACATTCGTACCGGAAATTTTGGGAGAAAAGTCGTCTAAGTTATTACGGGTTAGCTGGGTTGTAGTAAAAGTTACTACCTTGGGTTGGCAGCCTGTAAAAGCAACAAGCGGGCTCATCCCAACTAACACAGCGATAGACATCTTAGATTGCTTTATCTGTCCTAAGATAGTTGTCAAGAATGAAAGCCTAAAAAACAGGTTCGTCACCATGTTGCCCACAATTTGGTTTAATTTCATGGCTATTTTTCTTAAACGACGATAAGTGGTATACTTGTGGATCGTGTCGAATTAAAGCCAAGCCATGCCAAAACTAAAAACTCGCAAAGCTGCCTCGAAACGATTCCGAGCCACTGGCAGTGGTAAGATCGTTCGTCGCAAGGCGTTCAAGAATCACCTTCTAGAACATAAGTCTTCTGACAAGAAAAATCGTCTGTCCAAACTGGTACTTGTAGACGAACGTGATGAGAAAAACGTACGCTTGATGCTCCCATATTTATAAGGTTTTAAGGAAGTAAGTCATGACAAGGGTAAAACGCGGTAATGTTGCTCGCAAACATCGCAAGAAAATTCTCAAATTAGCTAAAGGGTTTCGCGGTTCACACTCTACCCTTTTCCGCACTGCCAATCAACAAGTGATGAAGGCGTTGCGGAGTGCCTACCGAGATCGCAAAAAGCGCAAACGTGATTTCCGTCGCCTTTGGATCACCCGGATCAACGCCGCTGCCCGGCAGCACGGTATGAATTATAGCCAACTGATAGGCAACTTGAAGAAAGCAAATATTCAACTGAATCGCAAAATGTTAGCCCAAATTGCAGTCCTCGATCCATCCAGCTTCACCAAA
>QQTW01002876.1_pt1 | contig 12638 bp, 7 predicted proteins | sample 1904831 | NCBI WGS metagenome assembly QQTW01 (sample SAMN09435610, study PRJNA476489) | Subsurface metagenome, whole genome shotgun sequencing project. | reverse complement strand
GGCACAAATAAGTTCCTGCTCCACATCGACGACCTACTGGAGCCGGCATAATCAGCAGAATCAGTCCCTACCTCGATCTAGCAAAGGAGATCGGCCACCCGGGTCCAGCACCTCCAGCCTGTCCACGGCGACCGAGGGCCAGATTGGATCTACGCTCGAGGGTGGACTTGATCAGATATCGTCTCAGGTCACTCGCACCGTCGGAGTGGGTGCGCTCCGTCTGGGCGCGTTTATGCGGCAAGAAAATGAGACGGAGCAAGTGATCCAGATCTGGTCCATGCCCAGAAAGGAAACGGAAAATGGGCAGCTAGCCGATGTGGAGCAGGAACTTATTTGTGCCATCTTGGACGGCCGGTCACAGCAGCTTCCTCCACCCAACCAGAACGAGCGGATGATCGTCCAGCTCAACTCGTTCGTACGTGCGGACGCGCAAGCGCTCATCAAGAATACTCCGACGTTACTATACGACGTCGTTTGCTCCGAGAAGATTGGATTTTCCAGCGAGCCCACCAAGAGCCGTTCGGACATCTACCTCACCTTGGCCAAACCTGTCGTCCCCCCTCAAGCGGCCATCGCTCTATCAAGAGGCGGCAATGTCTCCTTGCCCGGCAACGCCGAGCTTTCTGGGTTGGCGGTAACCGTCGAGGTTCGCAGATCATCAGGCGAACGAGTGGAAAACTGCATTTTTCCCGCTTCGAATAGCTCGGGCGTGACCGTCTGGCATTCATCCGCGGTGGGAAGAGGACAGAGCTGGAACGAAGTAGTCCGGCTAGCCTTGAGTCCCGAGTTGGTACCGGACTGTCATGTCGTGGTGGGACTGGCGGATGTTCCCCATGAGCCATTTGCGCTCTCGTGGATGCCCCTTTGGCATCGCCAGGCGTTCATCAAGGACGGACCGCATGAGCTGCTACTCTACACCAGCGACGAGAGGACGGCGTCTGCTATCCCCGTCGGTGCCGACAGTGGTGGATATCTCTCCCTCCCTTGGACCGAAGCAGACAGAGCAGAAACAAGCACCGTGCCACCAGCGACCATCCAGGTCCAGAGCTATCTCTGCAGCACCACCTTGTCCCAAGACCAAGTGATAATCGGACTTCTCTCCTGGCGAAATCAGCATCCCGAGGAACTGATGCAACTACTTCGAATGATCCCTTTCGTTCCTGAGATCGAGGTGGTCAAGCTGCTCCGGGAGATTTTCGAAGCTCTCTTCAGTCTCCTGGTCGACCAGACCGGCAACGAGGAAGCCGAAGATCTCATCTTTAATGCTCTCGTGACGATCCTGGGACTTGTGCATGACCGTCGGTTCAATGTGGGCCCCGCCGTGGATCAATACGTCAAGCAGGTCTTCTACTATCCGTTCGTTGCGCCGAGTCTTATCAAGAGCTTCACCCGACTGCTGTCCAACGGCGCAGATCCCGACACCTCGCGAAAGCTGCGGGCAACCTTCAAGGTCGGGCAGCACATCCTCGAGTTCATCGCCTTTGCACGCCAGCAGCAGACTGCCAAGGAGGCTGGGGTGGGCATCACCAGTACCCAGCCACATTTCGCCCGGGAACTGCAACCGTTATTGGTAGCATTACATGATCTGATGAGAAGTCCCGCTTCCGCCTTGGTCGGCACCCAGACTCTCGCGGTACAGCATTTCCATCACTGGATTCCCGTGCTGGAGGGATTCTTGCCGCCAGAAGATATATTGCACATCGCATTCGAGTTTGTCGACTCCTGCGTCGGTGTCAAGGGCAAGCTTGTCCTCTTCAAGTTGATCCTGATCAATAACTACTCTCATCTGAGCATCTTCAATCGACCGGGAGCACGTCGGACCTTCGTTTCGAGGACCGTCGGTTGGTTGTCACCCTACTGGGGAACGGAAGCAACGGGGAATCCGCAGCTTCGTGATCAAGTCCGCCTCTGCTGTTCCATCATCTCTTCCCAGATTACGGACCTCAGCACCCCCGAAATCTCACACTACGTTCCGAAACTCGTCCAGTCATACTGTTTACTCTCCTCCATCGCGCGGACGAACAAGGAGCAGTACTCTTTACTCTTCCCGACTACCTACCCCTTCCCAAGCAAATCGATCCCGAGCAACGCGACGTACGACGAGGCTTTGATCGAGCTGTCGGCCATTCTGGCTGCCTTCTGGAACACGTCGTCCGTACAGCTGGCCATCCACCCTCCCGACCGGGGCGATTTTCTTTTCAGTCTCTTACAGGTCCACATGTCGATTCTGCGATGTGAGGCGTTTCCAGCCAGCTGGATCAGTCTGCACATCTATCATCATCTCTCATCGCTCAAGGCGTTGGAGTACATTGCCGACCGTCTCGTCACATCTTATCTTCCTCAGCCCGACGATGCGGAGAGCTTCAATACGGACCTCTGGCGGACCTTTTTCAGCACGCTGATGAAATTGGTTGCCAGCAACGCGCTGGCCCTCGAGACGTTTCCCGAGCAGAAGCGGCGGGCCGTGTGGAAGATCGCAGGCGATGTTCGAGAACAAGGTGCGGACCTTCTTCGACGAACTTGGGACTCTATCGGTTGGGAGACAAGTCCTACCGATCGAAGACAGTACGGTCTCGACAAGATGGGTGGGTATCAAGTACAATACGTCCCGGCTCTCGTCTGCCCCATCGTGGAGCTTTGTTTGAGCGCGCACGAGGGTCTGCGAAGCGTCGCCGTCAAGATCTTCCAGACCATGATCGTGAGCGAGTGGACCCTGAGCCAGGACCTATCAGTGCTCCAAGCCGAGATGATCGATTCGTTGGACCACGTCTTCAAATCGAAACGCATGACCGAAGGGGCGATGCAGAAATCGTTCATCCGGGAACTGGTGCAGCTTTTTGAGTCCGTCACGATATCGGATACAGATCCGCTACACATCGCACTACAACGACTACTGGCGACGGGTGACGAGTTTATCGATCTGCTGGTCGGCGTGCAGAACGCGGACAGCACCGGCGAGGCATCCAGCATCATGCATACCCTTCAACTGCTGGAGTTCTTGAAGGATATGAACAAGCAAGACATCTTCATCCGGTACGTCCATCAGCTGGCGGACATTGCGGTTCAAGCACGCAACTTTACCGAAGCGGGTTTGGCCTTACGGCACCACGCCGATCTGTACGAGTGGGATTCCATGAGGGGGGTGCGAGCACACCTAGAACCAGCATTTCCGGAGCAGACTGCTTTTGAGCGGAAAGAACGGCTGTACCACGAGATGGTCAAGCATTACGAGCAGAGCAAATCGTGGCATCTCGCGCTGTCGACCTATCGAGAGCTGGCTCAGCAGTATCAAAGCAATACATTCGAACTGAGAAAGCTGGCCGAGGTGGAGCGGGCGGTGTCGGGGGTTCATGAAGCGGTGGCCAAGGGACCGCAACCCACGCATCGATACTTCCGAGTATGCTTCCAAGGTCTCGGATTCCCGGCGTCATTGCGCGACAAGCAGTTCATCTACGAAGCGTCGCCGTCGGAGAAGCTGGCTGGGTTCGGTGATCGTCTCCAGCAGATGTATCCCGCAGCGCAACTGATGTCGGGACACGAGCCCGATGACGTGGAAGGACAGTTCCTGCAAGTTTTCCCCGTGAGCCCGCACCGCAATCTATATCATGCGGTGTATCAGCAGATTCGGGTCCCTCCGTGGGTCCGGGAACATGTTTTGTCTTCTGTTCGAAACCAGTTCGTGTCAACCTCGCGACGATCGCCGCTGTCTCCTGGCTCGAAACAGCAGGTGATTGAGCGGACGATCTTCACGACGGCTGAGCCTTTCCCGACTATCCTCCAACGAAGCGAGATTATTGGGATGGCGGACATCACATTGTCGCCCGTCGAAGCGGCCGTTGAGCGGACGGTTCGAAAGACTCAGGAGCTAATCATAATAGAGCGGAAGGTGACTGATGGCGTGGAATCTTCTCCGTCGGTGTTGCTGGATGCAGTTGCGCCAAGCGTGGATATCCTGAGCGAGACGAGCATCGCTCGATACCGTGCGCTGCTGCCAGAGCAACGGAACCAGCAGGATGGTGAAGACGACTCGAGCCAGCCCCGGCCGCCACTCGACCAGATGAGCAATGCGTTGAGAGTAGCCTTGATCGACCACGGACTTGTCGTGAAGCGCTGTCTGGAGTGGTATGCAAGGATATACGGAGGTCAAGACTCGGGGAGGCTTCGGGATATTGTACAAAGTGAGTTCAGACATATGATCATTCAATGCAGCTTGCTAATGAGTACGTTCCGCAGGATTCGAATCAACTCTTGCACCCGAGCTTGTTCCCTTCACGGTATCAAGAGAGTCCACCAGACCACCTGCAGCCATTGACGATCGACCAATACCATTCTCCGACGGTAGTTCAGACCCGCGTGGTCCCGCCGTGACTTCACCACCGATGAGCCCGACGGGGCTTAGCCCACCTGTGATCGTGCATGAACCACCTCATCAAAGCCGTACGGAGCACAAGAACAGGCTCAGTCTAAATTTCCTGAAGAGGCCGCCTCAGCCCCACCCGCAATCTCACGCTGCGGATCACGTCGAGGAGACGACTATAAACCTGAACGGGCATCGAGATCCACCAATCTCGATCTCCGAGGACGACGGTCGATCGCAACTAGCAACCGCGCGAAGTCGAAGCAAGAGCAACACCGGCAAGAGCGTCTCGACAGGCGGAGGAGTAGCGGAGCGAGAGCGAACTCGATCGTCAGGTCGTCAGAGTCGCGACAGCTCGATCCAGGGACGGAGCATCCACAGTTTCCAACGACCACCGACGAGTCATAGTAATAGCGGCAACTTGGGGGAAGCGTTGAGCAACTCAGTCGTCAACATGACGAAACGGTTGAGTTTGTTGAGAATGGGGAGGAAGAATAGTAAAGCGAGTGTCAGGGTTGATAGTCTGCAGGAGGAGTAATATAATCCTGCAGTCAGTGAGGAGGAACATGGACTGGCTGAAGCGAGCGAAGGGTTACGGCGGAAGATAATTTCTTCGTCAGCGTTTCTAGTTTCCGTTGTGTTGGAACAGAGTGGTATACATCTCTGTCTGTTCTCTCATGGGTCGTTGTCTTGCTCGCCCATATCTACTTATTATGTCTCATATGTTTCCATTTATCGCGTGTTTTTGGACCTCTTGATATCCCTATTGGTGGTTTTCCTTGCGATGTATTTTATTTTATTTATCTCTCCATCTTGTGTTTGCATTTGTAGCTCTTTTAATATATATTTTTTAATATTTCCCGATATTATCCGCTGATTCTTTTACTTGCTTGTTTGTTTGGGCTCATCCGAGCTCGATATAACCACCACTTACATCTTTGCTTAAATCAATAATAAATACATGTCAAGATATTATAGTGTCAATTTCGATTAAATAACCCGTCAGATTCTCGGCCCAAGCCGGTCGCGGACTTGAGCCTCCCGCCCGCAGTTTACCGCGCCCGTGACATCAACCTCCCACTCAGAGCCGCACCACGACAGCAAAACCAGCTTTGGCTTAAATACCCTCCTTCCGCAGCTCATTTGAGAGCCTAAAAAGTAGTCCCCAATGATCAGTGGACTCAAGAGATTATCAGAAAAATTCGAAAGGGCTCAAACGATGCAGAAAAATTTAGGTGGTCACTTGGCTGGGATGTTCGACGAAAAAGTGGCACGCCTTTGACGCGCAAAAATTCACGTCGGGAACACGAAGAAATCATGGCTCCTCCCCGAAGTTGAAAAGACTGATTTAATATTGAATTATTCTTTTTTGGAAGGGCAGAGGAATTTAAATTAAATTCAGATTGAACCTTCGTCAACGTCATCGATTGAGCTTGCAGAGCCGCGTCGCGTCACCCTCGCTTTTGTATGTCCAGATCACCATCACCGAACAGACCCTCCTAATACACTACACCACCGCATCTGCCATCCACATCCACACCCATAGCCTCTTCATTAACATCAGTCATTATGGAGGAAATCGACACCAACGATGCCAAAACTAAAAGGAGGATAATAGATCACATGAATAAGGATCATAAATCTACTCTCCGTCGTTTCATGGAATACTACAACCGTCTCCCCCGCTCCTGGGCCCAGGACGCGGTTCTCGAAGACTTGACTCTCGAGCACATGATTCTCCACTCAGGCTCCCATCGGAACATCATCTACTTCGAACCACCATTATCCTCCTTCTCCGAGACCCGATCGCGGCTGATCAGCATGGACCAAGTCGCACTCGACAAACTCGGGCGGAGCTCCATCGTTATCGACCGCTACGTTCCTCCGCGGGGATTCCATCTCCTGGTCTTCATGGCGTGCGTACTCACCTTCGCGGCCTTTTGGCGAAGAGCGAATTTCGAACCCGGGAGCTTGTTGTACGAGAATCTTTTATGGAGAGTTCCTGGGTTTGCGGCGTTCTGCGGAAAGATTCAGCCGTGGTTGTTTTGGCCGATGGTCCTGTTGCATGCTACGGAGGCTGCCTGGTTGGATTTGAAAAGATTAAGGAGACATGAGGTCGAGAGGGGGACGAGATTGTGGTGGATGTGGGTGGGGAGTATGTTTATAGAGGGCCTGGGTGCTAAGGTGAGGTTTGACAGGTTGGTGGAGGCGAGGACGAGGGAGAAGGAGGAGAGGAAGGCGAAGGCGAAGGCGAAGGAGGCGGGAAGGTCTTGACGGAGGGATGTGTTGTTCACGGGTTCATTCTCCGCATGCGTTCTAGGCTGGACAATGGGATGAGCATGAGAATGAGAAGAGCATGATAGCGATTGACCGTTTGGGAGCATAGCGTTGCGAGGCTATTCCACATCTCCGGCCTTCAGGCCTGATCGAAAACGATGGCCTATTCGGCTTCTTACTTAATTAACTATGATGAAAGAGCTCTTGTTTACCATTTTGCATGGCGCCTAAGGCCAGACGAATGAGATATCCAGCAACCTCTCCGCTGCTCAGAGAATGTTGGCTGCTGGAACTGAATGCTCTCAGTCTGGAGCGGGATCCCTGTGCTCCTAATATGTATGGGATGGATGCTGGACAGATGTATGGAAAGAGATATTCCCTGCTGAAACGCAGCGTCCGAAATGCCCCAGGCGATGTCCGACGACAAAGTGGCCGACGATGTGATTACGTCAGCTTTCATTCGTCGACGAAACCGCAGAGCGGAGTTCTGGACGCAGGACTCCGTGTTGGATGTTCGATGAAAAAGTGACCACTTCAATTGACCGTCGAAAACGCAAGGTCGGCGTTGCTGCGCAGAACTCCGCGTTGGGCGTTCGATGAAACTTTGGCCCAGTATCAGGATTACGTAAGATTTCGTTCGTCGATGAACACGCAATGTAGAGAACTCCGTGGCTTGCGATGTTCGACGAAAGTCTGGCCACTTACGCACGTCACATGACTTAGAGTTAGGGCATACCCTCCTAGGGCTGCGCACGACAAGCTCCGCTGGCCGCAAATTGTCTACCACACAACCAACAGCGTCTTAGACCCTACTCGTCAACCTCAATCATCACGAGTCACCCCTTCATCCTCACTCGCATGGTGTCACGTCTCATTTGATTCAGTTAATCAACCGCCATCATGGGGTGAGTATACACACAAGGATATCATAAATTGAACGTCATACTAATTATCATTGTCAGTATCTCTCGAGACTCCCGTCACAAGAGAAATGCCACTGGCGCCAAACGGGCCGCCTATCGGTACATATCCCAACCACACCCTACTTTTCCACCGAAATTAACACTCTTCACAGCAAGAAGAGAGCATTCGAGCTCGGTCGTCAACCAGCCAATACCAGGATCGGCGTCAAGCGAATCCACGTAGTGCGCGTCCGAGGCGGCAATCGCAAGCACCGCGCCCTGCGTCTCGACTCGGGCAATTTCTCGTGGGGATCTGAAGCGGTCGCTCGCAAAGTGCGCGTCATCGGGGTCGTCTATCATCCGTCCAACAACGAACTCGTCCGCACCAACATCCTCACCAAATCGGCTGTCGTCCAGGTCGATGCTGCGCCCTTTCGACAGTGGTACGAGGCGCACTACGGTCAGAATCTAGGTCGTCGACGCCAGCAGCAGCAGAAGCCCGGACAGGAGACGACTGAAGAGGAAAAGAAGAAGAAGAGCAAGGCCGTGGAGAAGAAGCATGCTGCAAGATTCGCGGCGCACGGAAAAGTGGAACAAGCTCTGGAGAGACAGTTCGAGGCGGGTAGACTTTACGCGGTAGTCTCAAGTCGTCCGGGCCAGAGTGGACGTGTGGATGGGTATATTCTCGAGGGGGAGGAGCTTGCGTTTTATTCCAAGGCGATTCGGAAGTAGATGATGTCGGCGTGGTAGGACGGAGAGGAATCAACATTGTCCGTTGCTCTTTACGCTTTCTTTCAAATACGCAATTCTTGCTCCACACAATGGGCCTGTGATTTGTGGCCCGGCCTCCGTTCGGGTTGCTCAATCGACAACGAGCCACCCCGCTTTAGAACTCTACAGAGTAATCCAGCTTGCCCGTCCTGAATTCGTCCCCTCGTCGACAGCGTCTACTTTGTGTATCACCTTATGAAGGCGGCTCTCTATAGCTACTCCTCCAGTCCCAATGGGTTTTATATGTGCTGATCAAACGCAATATCAACTGCATGTTATAAACGATTATCTTTGAATAGAGTGCTGTATCTTCCCGCCAATGCCGCCACTAAATCCACTGCGCGGCAAACCAGCCGCCCTATGATGACATTATTCCCCGACACTGGATCTCCCCTGCGTCATCAACATCCAACCACCTCCACAGTCCATCAACCAGAAAACCGTCTCCACCGTCAATATGAACATCAATCCTCCAAGGCCAATCACTGCTCGACCATTTCGACTCTTTGAGCTTTCCGACCAACCATGGTCAGTGCCATACTCTTTCCTACCACCCCATTCTGACATGATAAACATACATAGTTGCTTATATCATATAGGTTCCCCTCTACCATCCGACAAAAGATCCAATCCATGCTCACCCACTTCTGGACCCTTCATTTACCCATCATCCAGTCTTCCTCACCAGCATCCTTGGCCGCCGAGATTGTTCTTTCGACCATCGACTCCATCGAGTCTCAACAAGCCCACTTCTCCCACCAACAACAAATTTCTCCCAAACCACGAGAAAGAAGAAGAATAGCGATAATCGATCTCTGTTCCGGCGGCGGTGGGCCCATCCCTGCCATTGCTCGAGCCGTGAATGCCTCCCGCAAGAAACACGACGCGGAACCTATAGACTTCATTTTATCCGACTTGCACCCGCACGTGGAAGCATGGAAAGTGCATTCCGCGGAAGATCCGCATGTGGGATATGTGCCTGTAAGTCTGGATGCGACGAGTCCCGCCGAGGAAAAAATCAAGGGGGCGTTGAAGGCGCTCAGAAAGCGGAGGAGGGAGTTAGAGGAGGAGGATGATGACGACGATTATGACGAAGAGACGATGGTGTTACGAATGTTTTGTTTAGCATTTCACCATTTCGATGATCCCCTGGCGAAAAAGATCTTGGTGGACGCAATGACGAATGCGGATGGGTTGATGTACGTATATATTTTGTTTCACTCCCTTCTTCTCATTCCACCCTTTCTTTCGTGGTATCCATACGGTCTACCCTACACCTATGTCACTCCATTTCCTGCCTGCTGGCCTAAATTATAATCAACGACTTGGTTTTGTTCAAAGAATGCTTGAGTCGGTCGATTCACCAAATCAATGCAATCTACTCCTCCACCTATCTTCGACCATCAAGGATTCAACGAACCAATGGACGCAGAATAGAAGCAGTCAACCGACCAAAGAAGAAAACCAGCGAATCGACCAACGAAACAATAAACACAAGAACCCATCAGCTAACTAAGACCAACCAATGAAATAGAATCCTAGAACTCCAATCCCGCGACATCCCCACCTTACTCCTCATGCTCATCCTCTACCCCCTCCTCATTCTCGCGAGCAGTATATTCTTCGCCCTCCCCCCCTTCGCGCCCTTGGACCCTACTTTACTCTTCTTCACATACATCATCCCTCTCATTCCTTTCTCCTTGGTGTTCGACGGGGTGGTTAGCGCATTGAGGACGCGGACGGGGGATGAGATCTTACGACTTATTTATGGCGAGGGAGTTAAGTTTGGGATGGGGAATAAGGTATATGGATATGCACCTGCTCCTGCTCCTGCAAGGGAGAAAGAAGGAGAAGGCGGGGAAGGGAGGAAGAGGAAGTGGATGTTTGAAAGACGATATCAAATGCATTCATGGCCTTTGGGATGGATGAATACCTTTGGTGGACGACGATTGGAATGATTTTTTATGATTGGGTCAATATCTGAGATGTCACGCGGGAACGACCAGCATCATGAGTGTGGTGGAGATTGGGGTAAATCTTCGTCATGAGTCCGATAAAAAGGAAGCTATTTCACCATCATCAGTATGATGAAGATTGGATAATCTTCGTCATGAGTTCGATGAAAAGGAAGGTTTTCATCATCATAAGTGCGATGAAGATTGGGGTAACCTTCATCATGAGTCCGATGAAAAGGAAGCTAGTCTCACCATCATCAGTGTGATGAAGATTGGGTAATCTTCATCATGAGTCCGTTGAAAATGAAGCTGTTTCATCATCATCAGTATGATAAAGGTTAGGTCATTCGTCGTAAAGATGATGAGGCTGTTACTGCATAGCAATATTCATCGTCACCCTTACGATGAAGATTGCCTCTACCTTCATTGTAGGGACGACATTGATCATTTTAACCTTCACCGAAGTGACAATGGGGCTTCTCTGAACCTTAGTTGTGGTTACGATGAAGAGTAACCATATCATCACCATCATTAGTGTGATGAAGATGGAGTCATTCGTTATGAGCGTAACGAGGGTTCGTTCCATCATCATAAAAATGATGAAGCTCCCCTTCGTCGTGAGGACGGTGGTGATACCTTCGTCGTGGGTATAATGAGGGTACCTTGTACTGTGTTGACGATGACATCTTCGTCGTAAGGGTGATGAAGCGGTTACTGTTACGCTGTTCCGCCTGTTTCGTCACCGGTGTGGTGTGGGCGGATGGTATACGGATGGTATCTTAGAGAATTACGATATCCAGGTGGTACCTCAGAATGAGAATATCCGGGTGGTATCTCAGATATTGACCTTTATGATTTGGTTTTGATGGAGGGGTGGAGATCAAGATGATTGAATGAAGCGATGCATGAATGTATGATGTGTGGCCGGATGAATGAATGAGCTAAAGTCCAACTAATGAGGGAACGGATTGATGGATGTGATGCATAAATAATATTAATGAATAAAAGAATGAATGAGGACATTGACTACGACTAAGATGAATGAGCCAACACTGGGGTGGCAATCGAGCGGGAGATTACTCATTACTCCCTGCGTCGCTTTTTTGTAGCCCGTTCTTCATCCTCTTCCTGTTCTTCATCATCGCCTTCCTCGTCACCAGGCTGATCGCCATCGCCATCGCCATCATCAGCCGAGACGTATTCCACCAGCGATTCATCATCACCGTCTTCATCTCCATCTCCGTCCCCCTCCGTCGGAACAACCGATTCCCTCGCTGTTACCGAGCCCTCCAATCCTACGTTCTGATTCCCACCAAAGAAACTGCTGTTATCAGCAAACGAAGCTGGCACAACAACCGTCGCTCTTTCCGCCTTCCGCCAATTTGCCACCATCTTTTCCACAGCCTCAAACATATCTCGGGTATCTCTGACTACGCCCCCCTCCACGTATTCATACCCATTCCCACCACCACCACCACCACCGTCTTCTCCATCCTCGGCATCGTCCTCTCCCTCATCATCCGCATCCTCATCCCCTTGATCGTCATCGTATTCAAGATATGGTCCCGGCGCCACTTCCTCTTCTACATTGTCCTCGTCGTCGGTATCGATATCCTCTTCAGCGAACCAGGGCCCGTTGACATATCTTCTTTTGCTGTTCCCATTGCCGATACCAATCACCCCGCCACCTTGGCTACCCTGACCTTCGACTTGATGGCGTTTATTAGATAGTCGAGAGAAGATGCCGCCGAATCCACCCTTCGGATCGGGATTGAACATCACCGCGTTGGCAAACATCCTCATCAATTCCTTTTCTAATTGCGCTGAGTTGACGATACCCTTGGGTGGGACGATATCTGGGGTGGCTTGTAACCACACAATGTTGTTGCCGCTGGTATTGCTGATGTTCGTAGTGTTGGTGGTGTTCACGGGGAATCGACTCGATGACGCTGGCGTTGGTGCTCCTCCACTAGGAGGAGCTGCTGGAGCGGGACTACCCTGAACTGAAGCCTCCGAAATAGCCGTGCTCGGTACTGCCGGGTTATAGGCATTGCCGGAACCACCACTGGACCCAAGAATCGCAGCAACGGCTTTACTCCCATGCACTATCGCCGATTTTATTGATTTGAGGTCCTGAGGACGGTAGATCGTCGATTTATATCCCGGGGCGTCCTTCTCTTTGACGGGTCCGGCGAACATAGAAGCGAAACGGTGCGTGGAGATATCGTGAAGCAAATGGGCGGTTGTGCGAGGGAAGTTGCGGGTTGTCATTACCATTTTAGCACCCCCTATTGGCATCGTCGGAGGAGCAGTAGAAGCTGGTGCAGGAGTGCGAGAAGATGGTTCGGGGATTTCTGGTGTCGGGGAAGGTTCAGG
>QQTW01002875.1_pt1 | contig 12643 bp, 8 predicted proteins | sample 1904831 | NCBI WGS metagenome assembly QQTW01 (sample SAMN09435610, study PRJNA476489) | Subsurface metagenome, whole genome shotgun sequencing project. | reverse complement strand
AAACTGTACTCGCGGCTCAGGTTCACCCGGCCCGTGAAGCGCAGTTCCTACTGCTGCCGGGATTCGGTACCGCCGGTCAGCAGTTGCTTGTTGCCGGTTCGGAGCAGGTTCACATCCAGTCCGTACTTGGGGTTGGCCCGGTTGTAAAACAGGGTCGTCCGCAGGGCTTCCTGCGCCGACAGCAGCGAAGAATCGGGGATCTGGCTACCGAAAGGTACGTAGCGGCTCAAAAAATCGCCCTCGGTAATCTTGCGGTTCAGCGTCCAGGAGGAAACGGAAGAGAGTTTGGCCAGGAAAGACTGCATTACTCCCCCATTCCGCCAGGCGGCGGGAGTGGTCAGGTTCAGGCGGTAGCTTACGTTCTGCGTGTACGCCCTTTCGTACTCGTCGGTGGGTACAAAAAACTTGGCGTAGTTTTTTTCATCCGGGTTGATGGCCTCGTAAAATTCGTCCAGTTCGGGGCGTCCGTTGCCATTGTCGTCCCGCCAGGTATGGGTGCCTTGTCCCGTGGGAACCAACAAATACACGTATTCCCGCCTCAATTCCCGGCCCGTAGCCGTTACGTAGGTAAGTTCGGACCGCACATTCCGGTCAAACCAGGCGCCGTTCCAGTCGAGTCGTCCCATCACGGTTTCTTCTTTGGGCAGGCTCCGGATCGGGTTCAGGTTCGCAAACGTGCGGTAAGTACCCGTCAGGGTAATGTCGTTGTTTCGGAACTGCGTCTGCCAGCCGGCATTGGCCATGCGGGAAAGCGAATTTTTCTGCATCCGTCCTTCCACCGGCGCATAATCCTGCCGGATACTGTAGTCGGCCTGCAAACGGGTTTTTAATGAATCATTGGTCCGCACGAAAAAGCGGTTTTCTTCAAAATGGATGGCGCTGCCGACAATGGAATCGGTTACGGTCCGGCTGGTTAAGCGGTTTTTGTCCAGACTGAACGTGTAGCCGGGCGAAAGAAATTTGTGCCGGAAAAAAGCCGTAGCCTGCCAACGGGTCCACTCCGAAACACTTTCCCGCCGCACCGACCGCATTCCGAAGGCATGGGTAGTTACTTGGAATTTTCCCAGGGTTTTAGCCCCGTCTACCCGTTGCTGCCAGCCATTGACGGCCTCTCCCCTTTCGCGGTAGCTGAACTGATACACCAGCCGGTCCACGGAAGGCGAAGGCGTGAAGGAAGACGAAGGGGCCGGATGATCGGCAGGAACGGCCGAGGGGGCCGCCAGCGGATGGTCAGTTACGGGAGTCTCGGCGACAGGGGTTACCGGGCTTTTGCGGATCCCGATGGTTACGTTGGCGATATGGTCATCCGCAGGCAGGGTGTCGCCCGGTTGCAGGCTCCAGTCGCGGTCAAATTCCACGCTGCGGAAGCGGTCAATGGGCTGGAAAAAACGGCTGTCGCGTTCCACGTCCACGCCGCCGATCCATTCGTACCGGGGCAGCAGGCGCAACCGTTTGCCGCGGTTCTGGTACCCTACTTTCAACGCCTGTCCGTGGTCGTCTTCCGAATCCAGCGGCGAATAGAGATTGAGGTCATTCTTGGAAAAAGCCGTTTCGGCAAATACACTTTCGGCCGCATTGAGGGCAAACTCCCCCCCCACCGTCAGTACCTGCCGCTGCGAAGGCAGGGGAATCAGCCGCACGGGTTCAAAGCTGCCCCGCCCCGGTCCTACCCATTCGTAAATCCGTCCATTCGCCGCCTGGCGCAGCAGTTGATAACTTCCCTTCTCAAACCCCACGTCCGTAAATTGCAGGCTGAAGCGGGCCTGTTCCGGGTTTTCGGCATACACGTATACGGTTTGCGCTTCCCCGTTCACCAGCGTGTCGGCCCGCCGGTACAGGACCAGGCTCGGATTGAAGCTTTCCACTTCCGCCGCTCCGGGCAAATAGGCCCCCAACGGATTGTCGCCGGTCTGGCTCAGGGCCATTTTGTCCGGCTCCGTTAGCTGCAGCGTTAAAGGATTACGGGGATTGTCGCGTTCCTGGTAGAAATTGGTAAAAAAGCGAAATTTCCCTGCGGTTTGTTCGTGGTTGCCGGTCAGAATGCTGCGGCTGTAATTGCGATCCGAATACTCAAAGTCCACTCGCACCCGCGAATATTGGGTAATGATTACGCGGGTCGTAAAGGTGATTTCAGCCGTGTTGTAATCAATTACGTAATCAAAATCAAAGCCCCGTTGCAGCAGTCTGCCGTCCAGATACACCCTTTCGGAATTGGCCAGAATAATGATAAACCGTTCATTGGCTGGTCCGCGCAGCCGGTAGGGACCTTGCACGCCTTCACTTACCTCCAGCATCGTAGAGGCAAACTTGCCCTTCGATACGGCAATTCCCGCCGAAGTTTGGGCTTTGGATTTCCCTACGGCAGTGTATTGTACCTGGGCCTGACCGCCCTGCACGTTGCGGTAGTAGCGGAGAAAATAGGACGGTTCCCGTCCACCGTACAGCCGGGCCGGGTTCCGGAACACGACGTCTCCCGCAGCGATATTCCAGCCTTTGCCCTTGAGCTGCACAAATACCCGGTCAAAATCCCGGATTTGCTGCGTATTGCCTTCGGGCTGGTAGGGCACATTCTGGTCGGAAATAACGGCGGTAAGGCTCACTTCATCCGTGAGCTGACCTTCCAATTGCAGATTCAAGGCCGAGTTCACGAATACACTCTGGGAGTTGCCAAACGAAATGCCGCGGGTAATACTGCCGGTTTTGGCAATGCCTTTGGTGGCGAAAAATTCCTCCCTTCGTTCCCGCAGTTCCCGGGCCGAATGGTCTCTGCCGCCGAAGTAAACTACCGTATCGTACTTGGCCGGGTCACGGTGAAACTGGGGTTTGGAGAAGTCTACGGGGAAAACCCGGTAAGAAATCAGCACGGAATCGGGCCGGTTATGCCCGCCTACCTGAATAGTATGTTTATCCGGATCATACTCCACCTTGAGCAGCGTATCGGCAGGGACCAGCACCCGGATACTGGCCGGTTCGATGGTCAGGGTATCCGTGAGTTCGCCGGAAGCCGTTTTGATCCATTTAGTCCGCAGGTTTCCGGTTTGCCCCTGCACCCGGAGTATGCATAGCAGCAGAAACGTACCCAAAAGCCAAACAGACCGGAGCCGCATGAAAAGAGAGACAAAGGGAAAAATAGGGGGAACCGCAGGCGTATTTTCAACACACTAAAATAGCCATTTTCCAAAGGATTTGACCGGAATGCATGACTGACAGTAGAGTAAGGTAAGATATTAGGAAAGATTATACTCGTTGCGCTGAGTTTTCCCCTATTTGTACCTGATACGGGAGCTACTGCTGCCGGTTGGCGCAACCGGTTTGAAAGAAGTGACTACCGTAAATTTTATTGTTCATCCGGATGAGCAGCGTACAGTACAGTCAAGTATAAGCCCCATACAGGTGGCCCTTACTGCATGATCCCAGCCTATTCCAGCACCAATGTTAGGATAATTTACCTTATTACGCGGGCAAAAAAGGGCATTAATGGAGCTAAATACATCAGCGGATATTCTTTTTACTTCACCGATGAGGTAAAAAGAATCTCCGCTGATACAAAAAGAATCAACAATGGTATAAAAAGAGTCTTCCGTGCTATAGAAACAATCAACGATGAGGTAAAAAGAATGTCCGTTGGCATAAAAAGAGTCAACGATGGAGTCATTCACCTCAGCGGTAATATCATTCAGCCCAGCGATACTGTTGAAATGGAACCTTTAATATTACGTCCTGTTTCCGCATTATCGCTTAAAGTACACCCGGAAGGCAGACCCTTTCCCTACCGTGCTTTCCACTTCGATTCTGCCCCGGGCATTTTCAATTATTTTCCTGACAATGTATAAACCTATTCCGGTTCCTTCCACATGGACATGCTGCCGTTTAAACATGCCAAAGATTTTTTCTGGGTCCCTGGTGTCCATGCCCAGACCATTATCCTGAACTTGAAGCACCAGGTAATCTCCTTGCTCATAGCAACTCAGGGTAATATGAGGGATTCGATGCGGATCCCGGTACTTAATAGCATTGGAAAGGAGGTTATAGACCACACTTTTGAGGTTTTTTCGGGGAAACAAAACCGTAGGACAGGCCTTGAGTTTCTGTTCAATCACGGCATTAGTCTCCTTGACCTGCTCGTGTAAATCCAGCAGGATAGTCGAAACGATTTCTCTAAGGTCTACCGGCTCACTCTCTCCTTCCAGTTGTTTCTGGATACGGGCAATATCAGTTAAATCCGAAATGGTCTCTTTGAAACGCACGACCGAAGCCTCCATTAGGGCAAAGATTTCCTTCACAGACTGATCTTTCTCACCTGGCGGAGAGATTTTGCGGGAAAGCACCTTGAGTAAGCCTTCTATGTTTAAAATAGGGGCTTTCAAGTCATGGGAAGCCGTATAGACAAAATTGTCTAAGTCCCGATTGGTCCGCTCCAAATCCATATTGGTGCGGGTAAGCTGGTCGTTGGTAAAAAGGAGTTCCTCATTGGTGGCCCTGATTTCCTCACTAGAGGCTTGCAGTTCTTCATTAGCGGTGGCTAATTCCTGATTTAGTTGTTCGACTTGGTGGCGGCTTACTACCTGCTCGGTGACTTCGATGGCTATGCAGGTAATGCCCGTTAGCTGTCCGTGCTGGTCACGCAGGGGTTGATAGACAAAATTGAAGTAGCCTTTTTCCCCGGGGCAGTGACGCGCTAGCTGCAACGGCTGCTCCTGAGCCACAAAGGCCACTCCCGTGAGCCGGACCTCATCAAGCAACTCGGCTAAGCCTTGCCCGATTAGTTCGGGCAAGGCTTCAAAAAAGGGTTTACCCAGGAGTTGATCCGGGGAGCGGCCTAACATCTGGCCCATGGGCGGGTTTACAATGTCCAGCACATAGGTATCCCCCTTAAAGAGACAGATAGCCACTGGGGCCTGCTCAAACAGGTCCTGTAATTGCTGCCGCTCCCGCTCCCGCTCTCGCCGGGCTTCGACTTGCCCGGTCACCTCATAAGCAAAGGTAGAGATGCCTACTATCTGGCCGCTCTCGCGGAAGGCTTGATAGGTAAAGGTGAAATATCGCTCGGTAGGTGGCCTGCCATCCGGCCCGGCAATCGTGAGCGGCACTTCGTAGCCAAAATACGTCTGACCAGTCTGATATACCTTGTCGAGCAGGGCTAGAATTCCCGCCGGCACAATTTCGGGCAGGGCTTCAGCCACCGGACGGTCCTGCAGTTGGCGGTCGGGAAAGAATTGTTGATAGGCTGCATTGTAATACTCGTATCGATATTCGGGTCCGCGCTGAATGCAAATCGCTGCCGGGGTTTGGGCAAACACCTGATAAAACGTTTCCCTTTACCTGGGCCTGACGCATCGCGGCCGTCAGTACTTCCGCTTGCAGCGCCTCCGCCTGCTTACGGGCGAGTACCTGCTCAGTCACATCGATGCCCACGGCGATAAGGCCCGCCGGCTGGCCGGGTGCCTCGGGCAGGGATTGATAGGTAAAGTTGTAGTAGCCCAGGGTAGGTGCCTCGCCCGGCTGGCGGACCATCGTCACGGGGGTTTCCAGAAACGAGCGGACTACGCCGTTGCGTAAGAGGTCGGCGAAAAGCGCCTCGAAGCCCTGCCCACGGGCGTCGGGCAAGGCCTCGAACAAGGGCCGGCCCAGGAGCGGGGCTACCGGCCGGCCCCACAGCTGGCCGATGGCCGGGTTGGCTAACTCGATTGCCAGTTCCGGCCCCCGGTAGATAGCAATGGCCACCGGCGCCTGTTCAAATATGCGCTGCAACTGGCCCCGTTGCGCTTCGGCTTCCTTTCGGGCTAGTTGGACCTCGTAGGTGCGCTCCGCCACCCGTTCTTCCAGCTGCTCATTGAGCTGCTGTAACGCCTGCTGGGTGTGGAGCAATTCTTCGTTCCCGGCTTGAATCTCCTCATTGGCTGATTGCAGCTCTTCATTGGTGGCAGCTAGTTCCCGGTTGAGTTCCTGCAGGATTTTTTCACTTTGCTCTACTTTCTGGCGGGAAAGTACCTGCTCACTGACATCACTAGCTGCAATGAGGATGCCGGTGATGGCTCCCGGCGCAGTGTAGAAGGGTTGGTAGACCACGTTGAAATACACTGTCTCCCATACGCCCCTTCGCAGTAAAGGAGTCGGTACTTCTTTTCCCCGGAAAGGGATGCCCGTTCGCCATACGCTTGCCAGTGCCTCTCCGAAGGCGGGCCCCTGGGCTTCGGGCAACACCTCCAGGAGGGGTCGACCCAGCAGGTCATCTCGCTGACGGCCCCACAGCTGGCAGATCTGCGGATTGGCTAATTCAATCTGATGGTCCGCTCCCTTCACAAAGGCCAGGGCCAGGGGGGCTTGTTCGAGGATGGCCTTGAGTTGGGCCCGTTGCCGCTCGATCTCGGCTAAGGCGGCGATTTCACGGTCCTGGCTGGCTTTCAGCTGGTGATGGGCCTGGATGGTGTCGGTGATGTTGGTGGCTAGCTGGATGATGTAACTCACTGCTCCCTGCTCATCCAGCACGGGGGTATGGGAAGGGAGCCAGTAGCGCTCTAAAAACTTGCCGGGTTGGGTGGGGTCAGGCACGTCATAGTGCTGCACCGGCATCTGGTCGGGCTTGCGGGTAGCCAGTACCCGCTGCAGAGAGGCGTGAATGTTCTTGACCCCATCGGCCTCCGGGGTAGCCGGATTGTCGGGAAAGGCTTCGAAGATGTGGCGGCCCATCAGCTTCTCCCGGGTAGTCTGGGTGGCTTCCAGGTAGAGGTCGCTGGCCGTAAGAATATGGAGGTCAGGGGAGAGAATCAGGTACATATTAGGCACCGTTTCAAACACCTTGAGCACGTCCGCAGAGGGTGCAGTAGCAGTGGGTGCAGTATTATACTTCATTCTTCATATTTCATTCTTCGTTAGGATAAAACCAGGCGGACTGGCGGTCCGCGGTAAAGTCTACTACTATGGTAGAGTCTACTAGTATACGCAGGAGTACCAAAAGGTTTCTCTCAGCTCAATACTACTGAGCATTTGGTCCGTTTGCTGGCAGAAACCCCATAGACAGGGGAAATCTGGTGGCTCCCAGGAGCCATTACCGCACACTCCCCTATTTGGGGTGTATCCACATGGGTACGTAATATTCCATCAAAGCGGCTTAATTCGTGGCAAAACAAGCAGAAACGACCTCGGCTTACAATTACGCCTTTTCCATTAAAAAAGCCTATTTGGTAAGGGTTAAATAACGGTTTTTGTTTATTGGCTTACATACACGATAGTTTTTTGCCCCTGATTTCCGGAAAGCTACCCCTGATTCCACCGGCAGCTTTGCATTATCCGATTTCTACCAGGACTTTTCCAGTCAGGGTTATCCCGGGGGCAGGAAAAGTACCTACCGGGAAAGTAGCGTAAAATCAGCGTTTACCGGGATTACCGGGAGTTTTACAAAGCGGCACCTTTACAGGAGACAGTCTCAGTCTGGCTTCTGGCTGTGAATAACCGGCTGGAACTACATGGAGACGCTTTAGAAGGACCAGCGCCAAAGCGGTCTGAGCAGTGGGTATTGTAAAACGAGTGTTGTAAAACAGGTGATACCATGAAATCGACAGGAGATATCGCATTTTTGAATTTGAATCCTGGTGAGGGGATTCAAATCAATTGGCTGAAATGTAAGTATAACCACTATGTGGTCAAACTGAACCATTTTATGACCGAAGCCCCGGAACAGCAGCTGCTGCTGGATACCTGCGCCAGGATTTTTCTTAAGATTCAGGAACTGGAGTTTGAACAGCGACTCAAGCAGGCTACTCACCCCCAAAGTATCCCCTCCTCCACTACGGATTAGGAAAACTTTCCCATTCGTCAGGCCGGAAGACAGTCCTATGATCCTATCTACTTTGAGCAACTATTGCACCAGTCCCTGTTGGGCGGCAAAGCGAATGAAGGCGGCTGTGTTATTGGAATGAGTCCTGGTAAGCAGGTTCTGCCGGTGGATTTCCACGGTACGTTTACTGGTGAAAAGCTGCTCGGCAATGTCAGTGGTAGTATAACCCTGGGCAATTAACCCGAGCACTTCCCGTTCCCGGGCCGTAATCCCAGCCGGTGGCTGCTTCGCCCACTACCTCAATTCTATCAGCGGAGGAATGGTTTTCCAATGGGGGAATGCCCTCCTACCGGAATATTGGTTGCGGACTGAAAAACGGATCACAAGCCATCCCTTACGATTTTATGGTCATCGACTAACAGTATCCGGATCATGGGGGTTCTTTTTTGGGTGTTAAGGGGCAATTTTTTCTTTTTTATGATTGGGGTGAAATTAGGTATTTCGAGTGAAACGGCAGGGTAATGGTAATCAGCGTACCCTTTCCCGGCGTGGAATCTATTTCCAATTGTCCACTGAGCAGGGTTACCCGGTCCTGGATCGTTTTTAAGCCAATCCCCTTGCCTGACTGTTCCGGATTAATCCCCTGGCCGTTATCCTGGGCTTCAATATAAATGAAGTGTTCATCCCGGGTCACTTCAATCCGGGCCCGGGTAGCTTTTGCGTGCCTGACAAGATTATTCACGAGTTCCTGGGCGATACGGTAAATGGCCGTCTCCAGGTAATCGAGTAATCTTTCCGTGAGGCCATGACAAGTGAAGGCAATACCGCTGCCGGAAAAGCGGTGGCAGAAATCCCCAATGGCTTTATCCAGCCCGTAGTCTTTGAGCAGGATGGGGACTAATTCATGGGATACTTTTCGGGTTTCTCCAATGGCCTCCGAAAGTAAGGTTTCCGTCTTTTCGACGGCTTCCAGCAAGGCCCCTTTTTTAACCGGCAGGAGTTGCTCGACCCGGTTGAGGTGGAGTTTGGTGGCATACAGAATCTGGCCTACTCCGTTGTGTAAGGATTCGGATATTCGTCTGCGTTCTTCTTCCTGGGCTTCCAGAATGGCATTAAGCAGTGCCTGCTGCTGCTGGAGGCGGATGCGGATATTTTCCTGCTCTAATCGTTTGATCTCGGAAATGTCCAGATCCACCCCTAGCATTTTCTCGGGCTGTCCCGCCTGATTGCATAAAAGTTGGGCCTGGATCTTTACCGTGCAGGTTTTACCGTTGATTCGCAAGCGTAAGGTTTCTTCCAGCGGTTGGTGGCTTTCTTTGAGTGCCTCTACGATCTTCCGGGCAATGGAGCGATCCTCGGCTAAGGCGTAGTCCAGGTAAATTTCCGGACGGATCGGGCTGCCCATGGGTAAGCCAAACAAGCCGTACATGCCTGCACTCCAGGTGAAACTTCCACTGGCAATATCGTACTCCCAGCTGCCCATCGGGGCTACCTGCTCGGCCTGCCGGAGAATATGATAGCTTTTAAACAGTTGCTCCTCGGCTTCTTTCCGGGCCGTCACCTCCTGCGCCACGCTCAGAAGCTGGGTGGCAGCACCCGTGACCGGGTCTCGCCCAAATACGCTGCCCCGCACGTCAAACCAGCGCCAGTGATCGGAGTTGAACCGGGTCCGGTAGCTGAAGGTAGCGATTTCATGGTCAGCTAGCGCGGCGACCCGAGCAAAGTAGTCCGGTAGCAAGGCCGCGTCGTCGGGGTGCATGCGCAGCAAGTCGGTCAGTGCCCCAAGCGGGATGTCTAGCAGCTTTTCGTGCTCAAAACCCGCCCCCTCGTGCGGGTCGCGGTTGGCGTACACTATCTGCCCCGAGGGCAGCTCCGTTACCGTTATCAGGTCGGGCAGGGTTTCGTTGACGCGGGCAATGAGGTGGGCCTGCTCCCGGATTTTCTCCTCGGCTAGCTTGCGCTCGGTGACGTCCAGGGTGGTAATGACCAAGCCGTCATCCAGCTTTACATATCGGCTGTCGAACCACGTATCAAAGCCGTTGTAGGGGTAGTAGTTATTCCATACCGACCGGTTCGCCGGTGGCCAGTACGCCCATCATCAACTCATACACGCCCGTAAGCTTGACGCCGGGGAATTCCTGGGAGTACCGCTTGCCCGCCAGGTCGGTCCGGCCGGTTTGTTTGGCCAGTTCCCGGTTGCCCATTACAATGCGAAAATCCTGCACCCCGCCCGCCTCGTCGCGCACAGCCCGCAGCACCAACACGGAAATCTGGCTGGTATCGAACACCGACTGCAACAGCTCCTGGCTTTCGCGCAGGGCCTGGGTTCGCTCAGCCACCAGCGCTTCCAGTGAAGTCGTAAAGGCCTGGAGCTGCCCTTCGGCCTGCTTGCGGTCGTGAATGTCAACCGAAGCCCCAAACCAGCGGCTGATCTGGCCGGTGTTTAGATCGCAGTAGGGCTCGGCGCGGACCAGGAACCAGCGGTAGTCGCCTGCTTTCGAACGGATGCGGTGTTCGACCCGGAAAGGGGTACCCGTTGCCCGCGCTTGCGTGAACGCGGCCATGGTAGCCGGCCCATCGTCCGGGTGAACGAAACTGGTGGCAACCTCGGCGGCAGTAGTCGGCTCATAAGGCGCTCCCGTATAAAGGAACCACTGCTTGTTGAAGAACTCGTTGTGTCCTTCCGGGTCGGTAATCCAAACAATTTGGGGCACGGCATCGGCCATCAGCCGGAACCGCTGCTCCGATTCACGCAACGCGGCTTCGGCGCGGGCACGTTCCAGGCGCGGGAAAATGCGGTTGGAGAGCTCGCCGAAAAGCTCGATTTCATCCTCCCGCCACTGGCGAGGCTCTGAATCGGTAATGGCCAGATTATTCGTCCACGCGCCCTGGCGGTGAAACGGAACGTTCACGTAGGCGGCGATTCCCAGGGTAGTGTGGTCTTTGCCCCCAATGCGCGGGTCGGTGCGCGTGTCGTTGACGACAAAAACCTCTCCGGCTCGGCTCGCGCGGGAGAGTTCTTCGCTGGCAAAATCGGAAAGGCGCAGCTTGTGGGAACGCAGACCCGGCACGTTGGCCGTGTTCCAGGCATCAAAAACTGTGATTTCGCCCCGCTTATCGTCCACATCCACAAACGAACAGGATTTGATCCGGAGATAGGCCCCGATTTTTGCGCCCACCGTAGCCATAATTTCTTCAATGGTGGAAAGACGCGACATGGCATCGGCGACATCGGCCAGGAAAGCCAGGTTCGCTTCCCGGCGTTTGCGCCCGGTGATGTCCCTGAAGATGACGGCCACCTTTCGAGCGTGCTCGCCACCCACTTTGAAAACGTAGAAAGTATACCATTTCTGCGCTGGCTCAGCGTAATGTTCGCCTCGTTCCGCCTGGCCGGAGAGGGCGACCCGGCCAAAAATTTCGTACCAATAGGCTTCATAGCCCGGATTTATTTCCTTTAATAACCGGCCGGTAAAACCTTCTCCGACCATTCGGGTAGCGGCCGGATTGGCTTCCCGGTAATGGATGTCAACCGGGGAACCGGTCTGGTCAAAAAGGACCTCACAGAGGAAAAAGCCTTCGTCCATGGCAGCAAACAGGATGTGGTACTTTTCTGCTGATTCCTGCAGGGCTTCTTCCGCCCGTTTTCGCTCCGTTCTATCGGTGGAAAGCACCAGGGCCGAATCCACCTCCCCCACCTCGTTGTACGGGGGTACCTGGTCATTTTTCTCCTGAAGGGAGTGGATCAGGTAGCGCACTTCCCCTGCCTGATCCAGCACAGGCTTGGTGCGAGACGACCCATACTGGGCTTTTAACACCCCATCCGCCGTAACTACCTCGTAGCGCACTACCGGCATGTGGGTAGGCTGTTTAGTCTCAATTGCTTTTTGCAGGGAGCCCCTCAGCGTAGCCGGTCCGGTGGCGGTGATCGTATCCGGAATTACTGAAAATAGGTCAAATACACTTTTCCCCACGATCTGTTCTCTTTCCCGGCCCGTGATCCGCAGCAACTCATCACTTATTGCCAGGATGGTGTAATCAGGGGCATCAGGCGCAAGAATTAAAAAATGACCGGGTAAGGCTTCACAAATAACTTTAAAATCCACGATCTTCTCTCTCACGAAACGCAAATATTTTGGTAGCTACTACGCTAAAGATGGAAGATACGGAATGGACGTTGAAGCACTTGGGTAGCTCTGCAAATAATCTTCGTAAGCGAACCTTTTTTGCCGGTAGTTGAACGGTGTCCCTGACTGGTAGCAGAGAAAGAGGGAGCACAGGCAGTGTAAGAGCCCCAGTTTTTCCGGCAGAGCCGAAATCGAAAAATAGACCCTTTTGCTTTCCGTCTTCTCAGCCCACTAGTTTCTCAGCACCGGATCGGCTGCAAAACGGTTCATCCACCTGTAAATATTCAAATCACTTACTTGAAATACTTCCGCGAGATGTTGTACTGAATAACCTTGATGGGACAAGAGAATGGCTTAACATCGGTTCCGGAACGGATGACTTTTACCCGTTTTATGGCCTGCTTCCAATGCCTGTTTCTGCCCTTGAATAAGTTCTTTCGTGTAGCGCATAGCTCAAAATCACCCTTTACTCTTTCTTATACCTAATGTTGAACCTCTACTCATTTGACTCATAAAACATGGAATGAAAAATTGAAAGGGATTGAACATGGATCAGCCAGGGGTATTGGCTAAAGCCGCCGGAGCCCTGGCCCTGGCCGGCATCAACATCATCAGCGCCGGGTTTTCGCTGAAAAAAGTAAATATCCAATTCATCATCGCCCGGCAGGATTTTAGGGAGGCCATTATTCACCTCAACCGTACCATGTATTTCTGATCCCTGTTCAATCCCTTTCAATTTTTC
>QQTW01002874.1_pt1 | contig 12649 bp, 10 predicted proteins | sample 1904831 | NCBI WGS metagenome assembly QQTW01 (sample SAMN09435610, study PRJNA476489) | Subsurface metagenome, whole genome shotgun sequencing project. | reverse complement strand
GCGGTAGTCGCTGGCATTGGTGTGTAGTCCCTATGTAGATAGCCCCTCAAGTCCTATTGTCATCTTCCAAAAACTAGTCTTTTCCATTCCTCGTCGGTATTAACCGGGCGCAAGTGCACTGTGCTTTTCTCGGAGCCATGATCGAAAGTTGAGTAATCGACCTCCCAAGATTTAATTACCCTCGTCAAGTCTTGCACCGTCTCTGCGCCTTGGCGGCCAAGTCACGGTACGATAATCCGTACCAATGGCTTCACCCATAGCGTCTGCACGGACGACACAAAGGTTATCAACACGTTTTGGAAGATGACAATAGGACTTGAGGGGCTATCTACATAGGGACTACACACCAATGCCAGCGACTACCGCATGCTCCCCACACATTATATTGGGTCTTCCCTTTGCTCACCCCCGCGATGACCCTTCGTTCCTTATCCACGGACGTGAGTGAACAGAACAGGCTAAATCGAAAAAGGCAGGCCAGGGATTCTTTGCCATCCAATGCTCCAACTCTATCGCAAACCCTTGTTGTACGCCCATACACAGCATTAACAGCGGCCGCAAGTCGCTGTGCCCGTATCATTCGAACACCATCCGCCTAATGCTCCAACAACCGCAAACTACCCTGGACCACCACGTTCTCCAGTATCGATCCCGGAGGCACATCGATCGTGCTGCCTTCCGTCGCCACAATGATGACGGTACCTTTGAGCACAACGCCACGGCCCAGATTGACCGCACCGGTGATGGTCAAGTGGTCCAACTCCAAGATCTTCGGGATGCTGGGTATCCGTTTCTGGAAGTCGCTAACCTTCTTGAAATCGTTGCCGAGCTTGATGAGGGGGGCAGGGCCGAAGCGGTCCTGGTGCATGACGAGCTGGCCGTGCTTCAGGCTGTAGAGATCCGATTTGACAAGCATGAGATCAGAGCAGGTCTTGACGGGCAAGAATCGTCTTCGGGGGACGTTGACGCCATGGGCGTTTTTGAAGTGACGGATGGCAGCGCCCACGGCGGTTTCGAGCTGGATGATGGACACATCGGATTCGCCTTTCTTGTCGGCCGGGATGCTCTTGCTATTGGGAATAATCTCCATCTCGAGTTCATTGTTCTCCACGACGCGCTTGATGGCTTGAAGGTTCAGCCAGATGTTGTTGGTGTTGAAGTACTTGAATTTCTTGATAGACTTGAACTCGTTTGTGTGCTCCTTGGGTACTTGAGCAATTTCGAGAAGGCGGACCGAGCCATCGTAGTTGATGATGGTACCACCCTTGACATCGGCCTTGGTCTTGTCTGTCAATTCCATGATATATTCCGCCTCTGTCTGGACCATGTGTTGCAAGATGCCAAGATCTACGACGGCGCCCAAGTTATCAGCGTTGGAGAGGAAGAGAACCTCGACGCCTCGCTCAATCAGCTTGTCTAGAATGCCCGAGTTGTAAAGTGATTCAAAAACGTCTCCGTGTCCGGGAGGGTACCAGTCTGAGAGCTGCGAGTTGGCGGTTTTCGGTGCGGGAAGAAGAGAGTCTTTAAGCACACGAGGATAGCGGGATTGGTTGAAGGTCATGATGTCGATGTTATGACCTTCATACTTCTTGATGATGTTTCCCGTGTCTTCGTCCGTGTTGAAAGAGTTCATGAGAACAAATGGGACGTTGACGTTGTAGGTGCGGTTCAGGTACTCAATCTGGCGAACGGAGAGGTCGAGGAAAGACATGCCGTCGCGGACCTCGATCACGGACTTGGGTCCTACGCAGCCCATCGAAGTACCGAGACCGCCATTGAGCTTTACCACCGCGAGCTTGTTGAGGTATTCGACCGAGTCCGAGTTGGCGAGGCTGCTGTACTCAACCACCTGTTCCGGCTGAGGTGGGGCGATTCGTTCCCACGACAAGGCATTGCCTTTGGCTTTGTCGTTCAAGTAGCGGCGGAAAAGGGCGAAGAAGTTGTCCATTTCGGTCTCAAACCGCTCCTTCTCTTGCGGGTCTTTGACCGTGTCTGTGAGGGCGTTGAGGGCATTTCGCATCTGGCCGGCGGCAACGGATGTGGAGGTATTCTCGAACGCCTGTGTATACGATCGGGTTCTAGTCAGCGTCGTTCTCAAGGACTCGGCAGGTTCATCCACCGCAATGGTCTGGCCGGACTTTGTGTTACATGTAGCCCCCATAGTGGTGTATGTTTGGTGTTCTAGGACATGCGTGTAGTGGCTAGGGAAGGGTTCTAGCAGCAAAGCCTAAGATATACAGACGTCCCGCGGCGTGACATAATTGCTGTAGATGATCGCAAGAGGGCGGCTTGATGTGTAGAAGCTGTTGCGGAGTCGATGACTGATATCATAAACAAGAAGAAGCTTTGGCCGCGTGGCCCCCCTATCATCACCGAAGGAAAGAGCGACCATTCACCACGAAGGTCAACACTTGTACCTAGCAAGACCTACCCACGTGCCAGACGCAGGTCATGGGATCAAGGGAAAGATGGGGAGGTGTCCGGGGAACCACGTTTCTTTGAACTTTAAGGCACGGTATGTCGCTTTCCAGCGGCAATGCGGCCTGGTCTATGCAAAGGTATGTTCAAAAGCGCACGGTATCTTACTCACCACATGCGATTGGGACTTTCCATGGTGTTTCTGCTGGAAGGCTCCGTCGGCGTCTCCATTACTCATGGCCGAGGACTTGAGGTGGGCGGGGAGGGCGTTGCGGGAGGCCATTATGCAGTAGGCCAGACGGCGGACTTTTGGTGTTCACTAAAAAATGATTCTGTCAGCAACGGTCACCAAATAAAGGTACGTCGACTGTGGTGTTTTAAGCCAAACAGAACTTAAGGTCGGAAGCAATGCGGCAGCTGTCGATGACGTAAAGCCTAGTTGGAAGGCAATTGGGAGGAAGTGACAGCCACCATCCCAAAATATTGGAATGACTTCCTTCATAAGCTTCAACGTCATCTTGAATCGAAGACAGGTTGGAGAAATAAGAGATCTCTTGTTGTGGTTTTGGATAAGGTAGCTCGAGAGGTTGGAAGGGATCCTTCACTCACAACTCGGTTGCAATTGCCCTTGGTAGAGGACTTGGGGAAGTCAATTGAACTGGCAATTGAAAAGGACGAGATGGGGTGTATAGTTTAAAAGGAAATATAGAAGGTCACAACACAGATACTTGACGAGATCCGGAAGCAGGAGCATGCAGCAAGTATTTGTAGCTCTGGGAAATTTCTTCTGGATGTTGAGACGACCCGGACCCTCGCAGCAACTATATCTGAACTGGCTAAGTTCCCGCATCCATGTTCGACTAAGAAGGCATAGTTGTAAAGAACCAAAAGGTGGCTTGCGTCTCTCCCGAAACGGTGCAGGATGTTTTCTCGGATCCTTTGCAGCATGAGAGTCTGCTGCACGTGTTTCCGAACCAAGGGTAGCACGACCGATGCAATATTCATCCCTCTCGAGATCCCTCTTGGAACCCCTGTAGGGCAGCTGAGTGCAAATTGACCAACTTGATCTCGAGAGTATGCCACCAATCTCTCGCTGCCTGAAAGGTACTCTTCTGAAAAGTACTCTACCGAAAGGAAGTCCGTACACAGACCAGCTCTAAAAACAACCAGGATCCAATTCGCCACCACCCAAAACATATACTGAAGTTATCCCGATCTGGTCACCTCTAATTTCGCCATGTTGCTCAATCCTCCAAACGACATCTATCTTCGGCCAGCCCTGGTGACCCCTTTTTCTTTCTGGCTTCCACGTGGGTCCTCATGGTCGGCAATCTTCAGCCTCAAACTGCCCAAAGCGGATGGGCGTCGGCATCTAGCCCGATGTTGAAATATATCGAGTATTGACAGCTCGGCTGACTTCCTGAACCATGGCCTTTTGATCCTTCCCATTGCCAGCTCTCAATGCTTACGATAGACAAGGATCCGTACATCTGTGCACCGACGATAAGCCCGTCTAGTCCTTCTTCGGAATAAATCCATTGCGTGAAAGAAACCGGACATAGGAGTAGTCCTCCTTTCGAACTCTCGGCTGGGGAACTTTGATGCTTATGCACCGAGAATAATCACAAATGAGTTCTCTATTGACCAAATTCCTTCGGCATATTCCTTTAGAGCAGAATGCTCCATGTTGATCCGATTTCTCTCTATACTCCCCGGTACATGTGAAGCATGGATTCTTTCTACTAAACAACCACGATGCAGTAAAGTTTCGTATGCTGGAAATAATAGTAACGTTCATCCTTTACGCAGAAAAAGCTCTAGATGATTTGAGATGCGATATCTAATACAATTCAAGCTTCATTTCCCCATCCCTCGATCCCCAGACAGCTTATACCTACTTCCTTTACCGCTAATCAGCTCCGTGGCCTTTGGTCTCGTCTTCAACTCTAGAGAATTTCTTGCCTTGAATTCCCAGTAGCTATAGCAACACCATTAATCTCGGGCCCAAAGATCTCTTCCAGTCTTGGTTCACCCGTGCATCTACGCGGGCAGGCCTAGGCCTTTTGCTGAAGAAAGCGAAGGCTATATTCATGGTAAGGAATTCACTTCGAAATATACCTGTGATTACGGCTGCGATTAGGAAGGCGCGTGCATCAGATGGTAGATGTTGTCATTATATTCCATCGGGTTCCTTTGGCCTGTTTATTGGTTCCACAGGAGAGCTGATGATTGCTACATTCGTTGTAAACAGATGCTAACGTTGCCACTATTCGGTAAGCCGAAGGAGACTGCATAAAAGGAAGAGACGTTGTAGATGTACTAATCATCTCATAAGCTTGCGATGAGACTACCGAGGAGGCGAGTGAGGCAGCCTTGTGAATGTAGCGCTCGACGATACCCCAGCTTCCTTGGTGATTCAGTCGGACCATCCTAACATTGGAAGTGTAGTATTATGATCACGTCAAGAGCCGTGAGCATCTTATAACGTTTGTTCCCGTGTGGTAGCTCTTCTGACGAGCAGATGCACATTTGATTGGTTGCTAGCACAGCTTGTAATCCATGTCCAGATGCGACATATGCGTCAAACGCAGCAATGCCGTCATGAAGGTCTCCCTCCACTGCATGCTCTGGGAATAAGGGCTAACAAGGAAACACCTATAACTCGAGCAACGGCACGAAGCTCGAACAGGAAGAAACAGAACGAGACAGTGATAGCCATCGCGGTCTTGAAAATAAGAGAGGGACGGTCACGAGCCTGCTGCTTCTGTCTGTCGTTAACATTCTCCATCTTCGAGATAACAGCGGGCATGTCACACGGAGCCGGATTTTAGTTGGGAGAGTGCGCATGCATGAAGGGCCTTCTTCTGGCTCCGGCCTTCATCGGGGCCAATAAGGATCCTAAAGTCATCAAGTCAGTGAGAACGAAATATATAGGTGGCAGCCATGGTTTGCAACCGGTGCTGGGAGCTCGACTCAGCCACGTTGTACATACCGCTTGTCTGCAGATAAAGCTATCGAATGAGGGAGCAAAAGTCTAGTTCACGTTGGGTTTGACAGACCTGCAAGCCCTTCGGGCGGTCTGGTGACTCTGTCTGCCTGGGTCGATTCTTTGCCTAGGCTCCGTGCTACCTGCTACCAATTCCCCTTTTGCGGTTGCCTCGATCGCTGTTATCGTTGCTTGTAGATAGACCTGCGCAGAGGGGTGCATTTGGACTGGCTACATGGATTAGCATACCGCTTCAGTCACACGCCCAAGGCCAGGAAGACGGAATAGACAATCGAATATAAACAGAGTGGTATCACGACATGTAAACAATAGGTATAGACAAAACCAAGCTCGATCCCACGTCTCCCTCCCCCTGTAACTCTTCGAGAGAATCATCCTGCCGGAGTCGTCGTCCCACGACTTGGCACCCGGTCGCGCTTGGTCAGAAAACTCTTTCTATGCACTGACTTGGGGCTCTCCTTCAAGCTCTCTTCTTTCCGGACGAACGTGGTCTTCAAGGTCACTTCCCCGTCCCCGATCTTGACAGGCTTCTCCACTCCGGCTGAAGAGTCATCGACAAAGAACAACGTCTCTCCTAACAGATCGTCTCCAAATAACTTATCATCCTTGACTGCCAACTGAAACTGGGTGTCGGCCGAGCAACTGACCTGAAACATCTCGTGGTCCCATTCAACCTGGCCAGTGGTAGATTTGAGAGCCTTGGTCTTGTGTACATCCTTACCACCTTTGGACCCCGTCACCTGCTTGACGTGTACCTGTATCTTAGCACCTGGGGGAAAGCCAGATGCTGCCAGGATGGTGAAAATGGCTGCCCCTGTCTCCGATTTGCTGGGGGTTCCGCCAGCAGCGCTGATGATAGACGCGCCGCCAAAGCTCCGTGATCGAGCATGAGGAGGAGTTTGTGGTGGCAGACCTGGGCTACCGTCGGCAACTGGTTCGGAGATTCGTGGCGTCTCTACACGCTCGCCGTTTGTCATCCGCTCGTTCTCCGGCGTTGTAGCAAGGCCAAGACCATCACTGGCCTCGCGGCTTGAGTCCTTTTTAGACTTGAAACCATGACGGAGGAAAGAAGCACCCTTGGCTACCCCACCGCCAACCATGCCAATCCCTTTGACTGGGGCGCCGATCACCTTACCCGGAGTAGCAAAAGTTCCGGAAAATGTTGAGGAACCTTGCCGTGACCGGGTAACGTAGTCTGGCTTGAACAATAGCTTCAGCCGTAGGACTCCCGACTTGCCGTCGAGGCCCAAGATCATCTCCTTGGGCTTGAATGGCTCGAGAAGTTCGAGGTTAATCTCTGCCGTACCAAGTAAATCTGCTTTGTCTCCAAAATCCCAATCCATCACCTTAACGCTGAACTTGGCCGCCGTCCTAGACCCTATGGGACATTCGAAATACTCATTCCATGCTGGATGAAGCGTCTTCTTCTATATCTTGGTCTTATAGATTTCTTTTCCGTTCAGGTCAAATTTACAGTACGGATCGCTATAACCGTTGCGATCAGCAGCGGGTAGATCGTCAGCGTCCAACACATCGACACGGAGGTTTCCTTGGTTGTTGATGCTCTCGCTTGGGTCTAAGTGCATCTTGACAGGGATGTATTTGAGGCTAACGGTGATCCTGCTGACAGACCCGTCAGAGCCCTTGAGAACTAGCTCGGTAGGTTTGTGCTGCGTAGGATCACTTGTCAGCAATAGCTTGAACTGTGCCAGGGTTTGGAAGCCTACCAAGCATCTTAGTAATGTATCCATCGTGCTACCTGTCAATTTGGCCGTAGTAGTATCCGATGTATCTTCTTCGCCTTTTTTATCCGTCTTCTCCCTCAAACGTAGGGTGATCTTAGAGAAGTCCAGCTCTCGCACGAAAGCGTCACCAATTTCGCCGAATTGCGTATGCTTTGACTTGACTTTTGCAGATGAGAAGGACGGGAAGACCATGTCGTCCATCACTACTTCGACCCGTACGTCCGAATGAGCCAAGGTTCCCTCGATGAGTTTGAAGATCAGAAGTCCAGATTCATGCTTGACCAGTTCTTCTGGGGACAAGCGTAGTTTAGGAGGCCTCTTAGCTTCCGTTGTGATTTCTCCCAGTTCTCCATCGTCCTTCGAAAGCTGACGACCCAGACTGGTGTCGATCTTCCCAGCTTCTCTGCCGTCTACTTCCTGTGGACTTGTTCCGTTTTCAAGACTGTCTTGGTTGGCCTCTAAGCTTCTCCGCGATCCCCCATCAAGGCCTGGTATCCCACCGTCAACAGAAGGCGTTCCCTCAACTTCACCAGTTGCAGCCTTCTCTTCAGCTTCTTCCTCAGGATCGGCAAGGTTGAGGGTCGGGTAAAATGCAATGGTGAAGTTGAGCTTGCCTTTGGGTGTTCCTTTTCCATGTATGCGAAGAGGCTCAGACATTGGTTTCCTAAGGTCATGGACCTCATACTCGCCATTCGCTGCTGTATGGACATAGTCTGCTGCCGAAATTTCCGTGAGACCAAGAGACCGATCCTTACCAAAATTCTCTTGATCCATGACTTCTAGCAAAAGCTTTTCTCTCGTCGAGTGCACCGGCACATATATTACTTCGTCCCAATCAGGATTGAGATTGTTCTGAAACGTGACGGTTCTGCCTTTTTCGATCCCGGAAAGCAGGACACGGGCATAGGCGTCTGATTTGCCAACAGTCTCCATGTTGCGAAGATCGCGGCCATTCTGAAAGTGGATCCGCATAACCCCGATCGGGGTGATGTAACCACCTGAACCGCCAGTAATGCCTCGCATAGACACGGGTTTCCATTGCAACATCATCTTGGCACGGCCAGTCTTCGCACCAGCAAGATGGTACCATTCTTGTCCTTTGTCCATCAATTGCATCATGTCGTCGACCTTGATTTGATAGGTGCCTAGGATAGGATCTGCAGCAATATCCCGATCATCTTTGATTACCAGGCCGAGGCGGGCGGCCTTGCGGTCGGTAACAAGGAATTCCTTGGAGCCATTATCCCAGATTGGATTGTTCGTCCTCTTGAGTTTCCTCGTTGTGTGTATCTCCTTGCCATTAAGCAACAGGACAGCATAAGGATTGAGGGCTCCAATAAGACTCTTCGTGCCGTCCAGGTCCTTTGCTTGTTCCACGGTGAAACGAGCTATGCCAGTGTTGGACTCGGGCGCTGGCTCCTCAGTCCCGTCCTCCAATTTCAGCGGTTCAAGAACCGGGAAGAACCGGACATCAGCTTGCACAACACCGCGAGGCTTACCATTGGCCATTACCTCCAACTGCAGGTTTTCATGTTCGGTGATTTCTTCGAGTTGTTCTAGAGCAAATGTAGCGGTTCCGAGCTCTTTGTCCTTTCGATATTCATTCCAGTCGTACAGTTGCAACGTCAATGAATCGTTTAACGAGGTGATGATAACGTACAATGTATCACCCCATCTGGGGTTCGCATTCTCCTTGACCGTCTTGGTCTTGCCAAGGGCGTCGCGGCCATTGAGCGAAACGACAGCGTAAGGATCTGGTGTCCCAGCTAATTTGTCTGGGTTCTTCAAACCTTGAGCCCCATGAATCGTGACAGCCAACACGCCAATAGCTTGATCGACAGGGTTACCTGCCAGCATCTTTGCAATTTCGATTGGGAACACGTTTGGTTCGTACATCATAGGCTGAAGATTGGCGTGGATCTGTTCTTGAATGAAAGATTCAAGACCGGGGATGAAATTGATATCAAATCCGAACGTCTCTCCACCCAGAGGCTTGCACACGTAGTCAATTTCAGGTCTCCCTATGAAGCAGACCTCGACTTTCTCGATATGTGGGAACGGTATCTGTAGCTTGACTTTGACCCTCATCAAGCCAGAGAACGCGAAGTCTTCTACAATAACGTCAAGACCTTTGCTGATCATGCCTTTGCCAATCCTGACTTCCAAAACTACCTTGGGGTTGACCTTGTTCTTCAGCTGGCGCGCGGTGAGATCCATGGTATCATTTGGGGTGAAACTGAACTTCCAATCCATAAGTACAGTGTCGTCTTCGGCTTTAGGATAAGTCTTGACGTGGTCCATCCGCGGTGGTTTTGAACCTAACGTAAAGAAGCGCATCCGCAAGCTGTCCAGGAAAGCTGGGGTGGCCGTGCTTAAGACCTGATCCACAGACGCAATAATCGTATCACAGAGCACTGGGGCGTATATAGGCCAGAATTTGACCAAGAAGCTGTTGATCCACTCCAAGCTCTCGGTGTCGGTTTCCAGCCTGTTTTTAGCCATTTCACGGTTTACGTCGTCTCGAAAATTCCGTCGAACTCGGCGAATGGAAGTCCGGTAATAGGTCGCGCAAACAGCCCCTATGATGAAAATCCAGGCGAGGCCGCCTCCTAGCAGAGCGACCACCCACGAAGCCAGGCATGCGAAGATGATGACTGCGGTATTGTGATACCAATCTGTGACCGCATCAGTTGTATCCTTCACTGCTACCAAGCAACCCATCGGTTGTAGACCTTACCACCAAAGAACTTGTCGTCAAGTTTACTCTCGACCCATGTTTGGTGATCGAGAGGGCTTTCTTCGGCTTCGGCCTCGGTGATGCTGCCCTGGCCAAATCTCGGCGCCCATCCAACGCGGTCTTCGTAGCGGCTCTTGTCATCTTGATGGATGTGACCATTGGCTTGAGCGGGGTTGTTATCAGTTATAGGAGAGGGTGGTATAGCACCACCTGTACTTGGAGCAGGGAGTTCGTATTGGTCTGGCGTTCCATCGCCCTGCAACCAATGCCCAGTCAGACGTGAAGGCTGTAAGAGGAAGGGGCTCTACGGACAATGTCTGTTACCACTCCGACGGCTTTGGGTTTCTTATCGTGATGGAACCCCGGCGGCACATGCTGCAGTCGATCATGTCAGCAGAGGGTTTCAAGAGCTGCTCGAAGACGTACTGAGCGAGCTTGAGCAGCCTTTGCTTCCGGTGAGGCATTGGGATCGAACTCGAAAGCGGCAACGCCAGCTTTCTTTGATTCTGTTGCCATGACATGTTGAGCGTCTCGTGAAGTCACATTGTAATCGGGATCCTGTGCTGCTTCGACGACGCCCTGTGACTTGAGCTCGGCAGCACGACCATGCAGATGAGAAAGCATTGTAAGGACTGTAGGAGGCGAATGGCTATCACAAGCTCACCACCTCACACATAGAGGCGTGCCCAAAGTGAGAAGAGCCTTGTGTGAGGGCCAGGCTGGGGATCGGCCAGTACACTTTAGCTGGCAATGGAATTACCTTCACTAAGGTAGGTACCTTAGGTAGGTGAAGCTCAGGGTCTTACTAGTGCAGAGTCGGCCAAGCTCGACACTAAGGTACAGCAAACATCTAAGAGTCTAAGGCCTTTTGAGGAGTAGATAAATAGAATCTAGCTGAAATTTATTTACTTTGCTCGGTTCATTAATATTATTTCATAGAGTAAAGCTCAGGAGTTTGAGATGGAGAATAGATACGTCTCATGGACTCATAGTAAGGTTATATCCATCACACATTGACGGGGTATGACCGAGCGAGGCGGCGCCTCTACAGAGCGCGGTGGTACTTAGCTGCATAGCCTCTGATTGTTCCGTCCTGGGTCTACGGATATCCTCGCATGTGGTGCGATTTCATCCAGGAGCTCTTGGCTTGTATCCGAGCTCTTCCGTACCTCATAACGCTGTATAAACTTTTATGAGTGTTTGATGCGGCATAGTCGCAGGGGCCTTGTGTGAATCAAACATCCTCAACTCCTCTCAGCCATATGAATTTCAATGGGAGCTTCTTCTCACAGAGGCGTAACAAGGAGAATGAGTGGGGAGAATATGGACAAGCAGTTGCAAGTATATGACCTGATCCTGAAGGCGGTGTTGTACAATCGGTATGCCGCTAAACTCGCTTGACTACTACCACCGCAATCATGGCACTATTCAAACGCTTCCTCCTATCTAGGTTCATTTCCTCACCTGATAGATTAGCGAGTCCTGATCACTCCGGCGGCGACTAATTTCTGGATCTATGAAGAGAGTCAATGAGGTAGCTAGAGGCGGAAAGCCAGAATAAGCTCACCTTGGATCTGATGTCTGCATTCTTCATATGGTCTTGTAGCGCCGCTGGATCGCTCTTGGCTTGTTGAAGAATGCTTTGCATGACTGGATCCTGCAAAATCGCCATGATCTGTCGGCTGTTAGTAGGGGCGCTCTGAGTGTAGAGTATGGAAAGGCAAGTCCGTACGTCTGGGTCTCTCTGGATTCTTTCCATCGTTTGCTCCTCGGTTTCACCTTCCCGGCCTGCGAATTGTGCTTGGAGTGCCTTCTGGGATTGCTGTTCGATCTCTCTAGCGTTCTTTCCTCCTTCATCATGAGCGCTCGCTTCCGCACACACGTCTATGCATTTGTTGTACTCCTTCATCGCGAACAGGGCTTGTGCCTTTCGTAGGTATGCTCGGATGAAATTGGGGTCTTTTTTGATGGCTTCATCACAGTCGCTGACTGCGCCAGGAAATGCCATCAGCTTGATCAAAGCGGCTGCCCGGTTGGAATAGCCTCGTGGGTCATCCGGTGCGCGTCTCGTCATCTCGCTGTAAGCCTCGACCGCACCGGGCCAATCCGCTTCCTTGAATTTCTGGTTTCCAAGTTCGCGAGCCTTGTCCGCCTCTTCGGGATTGATATAGCTCTCCTTTTCCGCCAGGATCTGAGCCTTCTCGGCTGCTCGCAGCTTATTGAGTATATCCGGAGTGCGGTGTTCGGTAAGGGATTTCTGATAGTTGACAATAGCCTTTGGCAGATCGCCAAGTTTCTCGTAAGCCGTGCCGATTCGGCCAAAGGCCCTAGAGAACGTAAGCATGTCTCTCAACCCGAGATAAGACCGACGCCAGCGTACTTTGCAATAATCTTGAAGTCTGCCAACACTTCGCGACCCTCCTCAATGGCCTTTTCGCAAGTTGTGATAGCGTCCTGATAAGCTCCCTTTTCGAATTGCGCAGCGCTGAGATTCGTCAGATAGGTGATGTCCTTGTATATCTCCCAAGCCTTGCTATAGTGTTCAATGGCTGCATCGAACTGGCGCTTCTTGTAATTCTCTGTTCCAAGCTTCTTCTCCGCTTCGGCCTCATCCTTTGCTTTTTTCTTCGCCAAAGCTTCTTCATCCTCTGGCTCCGGTTCCGGTTCCGGCTCTGGGGCTTTCGTTGGCTCTGCGGGCTTGGCTGATGAAGGACGGGCATCTGGCATAGGCACATCCTCTTC
>QQTW01002873.1_pt1 | contig 12650 bp, 13 predicted proteins | sample 1904831 | NCBI WGS metagenome assembly QQTW01 (sample SAMN09435610, study PRJNA476489) | Subsurface metagenome, whole genome shotgun sequencing project. | reverse complement strand
CCGGACTCGGATTAAAGATCCCACGGACCCGGCGAGTACCTCTATCATTCCACATCGGCTTCGTCATAACAGCGATAAAGCTTGACATTGCTCAGACCAAAATCACAGGCTTCCACTATGACTAATGCCACCAAGAACAAATCCCAAATCATACATATACTATGTATAATTACTATGTACATGAGCTCACTCTTTGCAGAGCCTCCTGCATGTTATAAGGTACTCTGATGAATAACGAACAAGCAAGGTGTTCAACTGGTAGGTACCGTATGTGTAAATGTCTTTGACTGACTGACTGAAATGGAAGCACATGTGCGAATCAGCAGACATGACTACCTATTGCCTGTGACAGTGACGCCCGTGACGCTTGTCTCTGTTACAGTAAGGTACTCTATCTTTCCGTGTGAAGCTCCCAGAATACTCGAGATATTCATTTGAGTATTGGATGTAATAAAACAATAGCAACATGTCATCATATGAGTAATTAAGGAATACAGTAGGTGATAGTTAACTTGTTCATCGATTCCCAAAGAGGACTCCATTTCTTTAACGGACAATGCTGTACGGTACTGTACTGTACTGTATAAATATATACTGTACTGTACAAGGATTGCTACCGAGGGACCGCTGCAGGTGATAGTATCTGTACAAGTACCTTACCTTACCTTGCTGAACCTCCCGTGCTCCATACTTGCTCTGACCCTACGCATCACTCTCCTGTTTTGGAGACACAGTAAGCTTTCTTCTGCTTGAATCATTTCGACCAGACAACTCCCTGAGAGAACAGTTCGTTATCTATCAAATCAAATATTGTGTCGAATCTGTCACGTCCTCAACATTGACCCTCAAATACCCAACTTACGAGACTAGTCCCTCAATCCCCCTCTACATGTCAAAAACCCCACCGAAGAAGGCGCGGACACATCGAAGAACTGTCACTGATCACAGGCTTGCGCGTTTGACGTGGTAGAGAGTGCAGTGGTGAGCGGTCTTGGTTGGACGAATAGCTCGCTCTCGACTCCTACAAGCGAAGCGTCATTACCTACTACCAACAAATAACTCTGCAACAAACGCTCCGACCAAGAATAGTTTCATTCAGTCTTCCGGTTCTTCATCTGCAAGACCTGATATTTGTGCAGAACAACTCGCCCGCCACCTGCAATATTGCCCGACTTCAAAGTCGAACAGTCCCATGCCAACTGGTGAACACCACAAGCTTCGATTACAGCTGTCCAGTGTACTATAGGACCGGAACATATCTTCGCTCATTGAACTTCATTCTTTGGGCTCTCACGATAGTCTCCGGGTTCTATTCCGGCTCATGCTTCGAGGCCTCCGTTACCGTTTCAGGACACGAAAACCTCGTTCCGAGCATCTCCTTGATAGCACGGTCTCTTAAAAGCAAGCTCGCACAAGCGCATACAGCAAGTCAGGCCCGATTGGGTTGACTTGCAGGCTACGCTGAGCTAGCTTCAGCGGCATCTTCGTCCTGGCAGACGAAGCCCCCCCAACCCGACAAACCCCACCCGCACCCGACCGCCCAGCCATTTCGACATCCCTAACCCCTTCTACGTACCAACCCCTCTCAGCCCCAAGAGCTACCTCGACTTCTCCCTCTCCAACTCATTCACCGACACCAGCAGGATTGGACGAGACCGAGAACGCTAACTCTGCCTCTGCTGCAGCGCACCTTGCGGAGGAACCTGCGCAAAGGCCGGTCAACCGTCGTCGGCGGCGGCGTTCTCGTTCGTCTTCATCACCGACAGACATTACCGAGCCCTCGAGAGTAGGAAGGAGTGCAGGTGCAAATACACGAAGAGCGGGGCGACTAAGGCAGGAGGTCGAGACCAGCACCAGCAGTCGCAGCGGAGAGCGACCGCCTTCGCCCAAGCGGAGACGCTTGACCGACAAGACGATGCGGCTGGATGGTGATACAACCAATTCGAACCCCCATAGTCCTCGGACCGTGTCGAACGGATCCTCTTTATCGCCGTTACATAAAGCCGCCCTGTCGAACACCGCCAACGGCGTCTCACAATCTCAAAGTACCACCAAAGGCGCGTCTTCATATGGGAATGGAACATCGACAGGGTTCAGGTCAGTTGCGCCAACATACTATGGTCACGACCGGGAAGAAGTGACGCGGATCTTGATTCAAAGTCTGAATGATTTGGGTTATAACGGTGCTGCAAGTACACTCAGCCGAGAAAGTGGTTACGAGCTGGAAAGTCCGGCTGTTGCTGCATTTCGAATTGCGGTGCTTCAAGGAGAATGGGCCGAAGCTGAGAGTTTACTCTTTGGTTCCCAATCCGGTGATGGTGGGGGCGTGAGGATCAGTAACGGCAGCTCAAATAAGAACGGAGGTCTTGTCCTGGCAGAAGGAGCGGATAAAGATCAGATGCTCTTCTGGCTAAGGCAGCAAAAGTTTCTTGAGTTGCTGGAAGAACGTGATTTGGGCAATGCTTTGATGGTCCTCAGACAGGAATTAACTCCGTTACATCAGGATATAGGAAAGCTGCACGCCCTGTCAAGGTAAGAAAGAAGTACTAAGATTCTAGAAGATATACCCATACCCAGCTTGAACCGTTCTGGGCTAATGTTTGTTCAGCCTCATCATGTGCCAGTCCGCCGAAGACCTCAAAGCTCAAGCTCAATGGGATGGTGCGGAAGGACAATCGCGGCACAATCTTCTGTCCGAAATCTCCAGTAAGTCTGCCTAGGATCATGTATGTACCAACTTCGTGACCAACGGAAACCCCAGGATCAATATCACCCACCGTGATGATACCCGAGCATCGCCTGGCCGTGCTACTCGACCAGGTCAAGCAGAATCAAATAGCGAATTGTCTCTATCATAACACCGCCACCTCACCCTCCTTATACTCCAATCACAGGTGTGACCGTAACCAGTTTCCAAGAAGTACTCTGCTCGAGCTGAGCCAGCACTCGGACGAGGTGTGGTACTTGGACTTCTCGCACAATGGTACGAGACTAGCAACAACTAGTAAAGACCGCACGGTCATCATCTACAACACTACCTCCTTTGAGGTGCTCCACAGGCTTTCCGAACATGAAGCTGCCGTTGCTTATGTCGCATGGAGCCCGGATGATTCTAAACTGGTCAGCTGCTCGCAAGACCGTAGAGCTAAGTTGTGGGACGCAGAAGTATGTCCAACCTCGCCATGAGATCTGCTGCTTGCTGACCTTCAAAGTCCGGACGCTGCATGCTTACAATCGAACATCATGCCGAACCCGTCACAACAGCGGCATGGGCTCCGGATGGACAGACGTTCGTGACGGGATCCATGGATATACAGGCACAACTTTGCGCCTGGGATCTCAACGGCCGCCATATGTACACCTGGCCAGGCGGATACCGTGTTTATGACTGTGCAATATCCCCCGATGGACACCGACTGATCACGATTACCACTGAGAAACGAATACATGTCTACAATTACAGAACCCGTGAAGAGGAGTACAACTTTGAGCTCAAGGTTCAGTTGACTTGCCTCAGTATCAGCCAAGATTCGAGATATATGTTGGTGAACATGGCCAACAACGAGATTCAGTTGCTCGACATCGAAAGTGCGGAGATAGTGCGGACCTTCGAGGGCCAAAAGCAGGGAACATATGTCATCCGAAGTAGTTTTGGAGGCGCAGCTGAGAACTTTGTCATCAGCGGGAGTCAAGGCAGGATGCTGTTGTCCTCTTCTGTGAGCGTTGCTAACTTAAACATTGCAGATTCACGCGTATATATATGGCACAAAGAGAACGGTCTACTAATCGAGACCTTGGAAGGACACCGGTCCGGCTGTGTCAACGCCGTGGCCTGGAATCCCAGGAATCCACGCATGTTCGCTTCTGCAGGCGATGACATGAAAGTTCGGATGTAAGCTGATCGTATCAATCACACCAAATATTGAGAGTGTTGACTAACCCCAAGTACGTAGCTGGACAAACAATCCTTCACCCGGTGGGAAGAGAAGATCCAGCACCAATGGCTCCTCCAGGCTCGGCATGATGCGATCCACCTTCGACCCCGCAGCAAGCCTAATCTGACCAAGTGGAACGCTTCCAAAGTTCAGACTGATATGCTTTCCTTTGTCTCATAGCATGCGTACCGGCGAACATGGAGAAGGGGAGGGGGTGTTCAACATCATTAACATGTAGAAGGCAATGCAACGCACCGGTGTTTTGATTCTCTTTTCATCCAATAGGAGAGTCTGTTTGCCCCTTTCCCCAGTTGGTGCATGATTTTTACGACTCTTCGTTCGGAGCGAGCACGGATTCGATGCAAATGCAGTGCATTGCACAGGGTGGCCAGGTATAGAATGATTTCACGATATAGGTGTTGGCGATGTCTTTCCCGAACCGGGGGCTCTTATCGCAAGGATGACTGCAAGGAGGGCGGATGGGGGATTGCGATGTTTGTAGGTAGGCTATGTAGATTAGCAATGGGAAACGGTATCACTATACAACCTGACATCAATGTATGGAGGTCCATTAGATGGAAAGTTCCAGTACGATGTTTGATCCAACTTGAAGTACGAGGTGTCCAGAGATGGAAAACGCCTCAACAACAAATTTCCATGGGGTTCTCAAGCTTCTTAGAATGGAATAATTGAGTTGATTAGGTGAAGGTCCTCTCAGTTACACATTCTGTTGAAAATATCCTGATATATATCTGGTCTATGGCCTTACCTCGTCCATTTCCGTGACGTGACAACAAGACCTCTCAAAATCACGTTGTACTTGACACACTTGATTGAGCGTATTCCATTATAATGTCCATGTTGCTTATAACTCTATATCTAGTGGATGTATTCAGTCCCGGCAATTTGCTGGAACTCTCTCTGTTCGACATGATCTTCTGTACGAAGCTACATGTGACGAGCATTTCATATGTGCTAGCCAAGCCCTTCTCTGCTACCACACAGTGTAGCTCTTCTCATTTGATTTGACAGCCTGTTACATAATTTGGGCTCCCGACATGATGCTTGAGGGAGACTGACCAGATTTGATTAAATCTCCCACTGAGTGTGTCTCCGTCTGCTGTGCCACAGCCCTGCATGGTCAATTCCCCAAAGCGGCCAGCGCTCACCACTCCAGCAACTATGTCTGGCTCTAGCCGCCCCCCAAAATGACAAAGTCCTTGGGATATATGTGGCACTGCCGCTTTCACATGTGGATCGTTCCAGTCATGATGCATGCCACCTAAGAGGAACCCAGCGCTGCTAAAAGGGCGGTCGGTGATTTGTCTCTATCGATGTTACTGTTACTTGTGTCTCCTGGCAGTACAACATCACCTTCAAGCCTCCAGTAGTCAGACATCTGGAGATGATTTCTCTGTTGCGCTGTTGTTGTCGTCGGCTTCCTTCATCTGATGGCTCTGTGTGGCTCTCATCTCGCTCATTTTGGTGGTCAGACCACCTTACTCGATTATCTACTTTGCTTGTTGCTTATCTTCATCCCGCATCAGGCCCAAGCAATCTGCTATTTCCCTGACACCATCACGGTGGCAGGTCAAGACACACCCTGCAACACTGATGGCAACTCAACTTGCTGTGGGGCTGGCTATGCATGCCTCTCGAACAGTATCTGCATGGCTACGGGCAGTGAAGCGCAGAAAGCGGGTGCTAGCTTGTATGTCCGAGGAAGCTGTACCGACAAGACTTGGAACAGCCCCAACTGTCCCTTGTTTTGCATCAATCCGAATCCGCCAAATTACAATTTGATCGCAGGTGGCAGTGGGATCGCCAAGTGTGCGAGAACCGACAAAGATATGTACTACTGCATTGATATGAACACAAATGCCGTCAATTGCACTCTGGAAGAGAATGTTTTGATCTTTCAAGGTACGTAAGGAGGATAGGACTGTTGGTTCCTGGACTGGAGAAAGAGCTAAGCGTGCAGCAGGGAGACCATCTGCGATTACAACCATTGGGGTCATAGCCTCAACGAGAAGGGTGTCAACAGTTTCAACTTCTGAGGTCGTCTCCATGCAGCGGTCCTCGTCCACCACCACAGCCACCACCTCAACCATCACTACAGTTTCTCTGACCACAACGACCGAGTCATTTGCACCAACTCTTGTTCCTACAACCACACAAGGCACCCCAGCCCCCAGTAGCAACCCCTCAAATTCTTTATCTTCCTCATCACGAAACATCGGCCTCGGCGCCGGCCTTGGTGCTGCTTTCGGGGCAATCGCAATCGCCCTTGCCCTCTACTTTGGCCTCCGGCAAAGACGTAAGTCTGTAGACGATGCCCCAAACATACAAGACCCGCTTTTCGGGCACAGTGCAGGCTATGAGGCACTTCCAGTGTACAAAGATCCCAGCCAGCAGCTTGTACAGCGAGTGGAACTGGCGAACAATCGAGAACCAGCTCATGAGCTAGCTGAGATGACGACACCGCGGATTCGATAGCGGGAGAAAGGGTAATGGGAAGATTGAGCTGTGTTGCATGGGGGCAGATTTGGCGATGGGCTGGGATGGACGGTTCTTGCATCAGTGTCCCAAGGCTGCAAAGCCTGTCGGGCTTGTATTACTGTTGCAGGTAAATCCTGGCCTTTCGAGAAAGGGAATCTAAGAAGCGTGAACGAGTTAATGAGACAGCATCTAAGTACTAGATTCATGTAATATCGTTGTCAGTTAAACAGTAAACCACGTAGCCAGTCATTTTCGAGTTCGAACATGGTGACCCTTAAGAAGGCACGAGAAGTACGACGTTAACGAAATTCGATTGTATCAGGCTATGCGCTCCAGGATGAAGGCCAAAGACTGCTAATATCTAAGAGTCCCTGACCGAACACTGCCCAGTCTCAGCGTTGACTCCAAAGCAAACCATGACTACATCATACTATAGTCTCCCACGAGGTCGTCTGAACGGATGAGCCTCTGTATTGAAAACATAGTCGTCCAGGCTGATCAGATCAGGCTCACTGAAGATGAGATATAAGTACTTCAGCGTCTCCGCCATCCAGAAGCTCTCCATACTATCTGATTTAGGCGGGTTATCCTTAATCGTCATGTCACTCAGCGCCGCGTTTCCGAACTCTGTTTTTGTGTATCGCTCGATGTTCTGAAACATCTCCCAGGCAGTATCCTGCAGATCTTGCCGGCCAGTCATTCGGTACAGTAAGAACACGCTCTCGATGGCTTCGGGACGGAGGATATATCTGTAGTCACCAATGGCGGTAAAGCCAGGAGGTAATCGACGGCGGGCAATATAATCAGTTGCTGACATGCCAACAGCGTCGTTCCCGCCCCGCTTCAGGGTTTCAGAGTGCCATCGAGATTCGTTCCAGGCGCAGCCAGCGCGGGACGGGCAGGGGATCATGTGGAAAGTCTCTGGCATTATTCCCAACGGGCACGCTCGATAGGTCCATACGCAGCCGTCGACAAGCTTCTGTGCGAGATGTACATGGGCTGGTTTCTGGAAGAGACGGCCACCCAGCGCCAACATTCCACCTGCAAAGCAAACGAGGTGCTGTCCCTGAGGTTCGAGTTCTGGAGGGGTGTTGACATCTTTATGAACCTGTCCCGACAAGAGAATGTCCTCATTCGAGGGCGTCATTGGACGAAACAGATTATGCTCGATGGCTGTGGCCATTGAATCTTGGTACAGCTTCTGGTATTCCGGTGATAAGCCACCGAGAAGAGCGTACATTTTCGGGAAATACTCATATAATGAATCCGACATCGCGCCCAAGGTGTAGGTTGTGTCCTGCGTGAAGTCCTGGTCCTTTGCATTGACCACCACAGGCCACATGCCTGGCAGCTTTGTCTTATTCTGTTGCTCATCGAATACCTTTGTAACGCGAGCAATCGCGTCATACCATTGTGGGTCGCGAGTCAGTTGTGAGAGACGAGTAAATTCTAGGCTGAGCGAGCCAATCTCAGCTACTAATACCCCTCCAGGTGCTTCCTGGGCTGCGCCGGCCGCAGCTTTTCGTGGCTCCCAGCGCGTTATTGGCATTCGGTTCGGGGTGTCAAACGCTGCATATAGCATTTCGCCAACTTCCACAGCTTTATGGAGTAGTCGTAGATCGTGGCTGAGATCATAAGCCGACAGAAACCCGCCCAAATAACGGATGGTCGTCTCAAACACGTTGATTTCTCCGTTGTGGGCTGCTTTGGGTCCAAAATCAAGCGTGCTGAGTGCAGTAACGGCCTCTTCAAAGTCAGTCTTCATGTCCATAATCCACAGCGAATCCAGACTATCCACAAGGGTAGCTGCCCAACCACCAAAGGTGTCCTTTGAGCCGCCTGAAACCGGAGCTAATTCATCATGTAACCAAGCGTGCTCCTTGTATGCCTTCCAACACCGGTCGAACGTGCTCTTCACTGCAGACCGACGGCTTGCTCTTGTAGAAGTGGCTGCCTTGGATTCTGGCAGGAAGCGCAGGAAGCTGTGCTGGACTGTAGGTAGCTTATGCGACACACCGGACGGTAAAGGTGACAATGAGCTGACTGGGTATCGTTGAGGTAAGTCTCTCCATCGGAGTCGATCATCCTGGGGTGCAACATATGGTTTGTCCCAATGATTGCGATTATCTCTGCTGGGTAGAAGCCTTGCGTTGAAGGTATAGAAGGAAATGATAACACAAACCACGAAAACAGCCAGAAAATGATAACGCCTGTTGAGTAAGGACGCCCTTAACCGCTTTGATATCCAAGACATTTCCATGCGTGAATATGTCCTGCGATGAACATGATGAGCTAGAGTACTGTGGGGATTGGACGCACTGTGAAGGACATTCAACTGCTGTGCCACAAGTGCTGTAAATTGGGGGTCCACCCCCAATCACGAATTGCAAAGCGGCCATCCGAGGATACCAAACAAACAGGGGTAACCCATTATTGATGTTACCCTATACCAATTAACAGTGCAAAAATAGCTATAACTGACAGTACACATTGAAACAACTATTCGTCCCACTTTGAATGTTGTGTCACAGTGTTCAATGGTTTGTCGCCATTATTATTGTGTTGATGTGACTACTCAGTTTCCATCTCACTGACCTACTCCTTACTAGCTTACAGCAGCTGAAGCATGAGTGCCTAGTTGTATACAACAACTAATATCTGGACAACGAGGAGTACAACCTTCCTTAACTGACATCTAACACAAGCCTATAGACCTAGGTCTGAAAACGAACTTAGGGTGCTCGCACCAGAGACCAGCCTACCAGATCTGTCATTGAGACATAGACGATTATCGGTGCACCATTAGGGGGAAGAGGCATAATCCTGCCAAATCGGTGCTTTTGAAAGGCCCTCCACCCATTAGATCTCTAGTAACCCAATTCAGATATCGAAGTTCAACTACATCTTGGGGCTTCAAGATCCATACCTGGCGCGATGCCATGAACCAGCCGCAAACCTACAGCTTAACCTGCCGCTACGAGTAAACAATGCTTGAGGTCACGCCCTAACTCTTACATGAATACAAGCTTAGATAGTAATGTCTTGACTAGAGAAATCGATGCTCAATAAAAGGTAAAAACCATGAACAGGGTCTAACGCAAGGAGCTGGGTTTTATATCCTGGTGAAAAGGAACCAGTATCCATTCAGAGACCTAGAACACATTGATTTCACGAAAATTGGCATTTCAAGCGTACGTTATGCCTTTCCGATGGCGGCCTGCCTGATGTTCTGTTGGGAAGCCTCGCCCTTCTCAACGATTCTCTCCACAGCATCCGGCTCAGCACCAGCATTCCCACCAGCCAAACGCCTATCATCGTCCCAAAGCGGTCTGCGATCGATCTCGAACTTGAACACCTCGGGTCTCTTGTAATGTCCAGCGGTATCAACCCAGACCTTGACGGCCGCAAGCTGCGCCAAGTCGATGTCCGCCGTAACCAACTTCTCCTCATCTCCTAGGTGCGGCCCGGCCGGAAGTGTACAGAACGGGTGGACAATGGCACTCCACCCTCCACCTCGCTTCACCAAGTCCTGGTCGCCGAGGTTCTTGTTCATCCATGTCAGACAAGTTTCATCTACGTAGCTGCTGGCACATATGACGAAGACCTGTGCCGACAACGCGTGAGCCTTCATCAACCCCTCTATCTGACTGTCGGCGCATGCTTCGAAGCCCGAAATTGCAGAGATGGCTGGCCAAACCGCGGCATGAACATGCTCTTGATCCTCGATAAGCGCCTGGCGTGGCCCGTTCATCGTATGCTCCCAACAGACCAAACCCCCGAGATTGTAGCCCATCTCCGTCCTCCACGTCCGCAGCGTGTGCCCACCGCCTCGGGCCCAGACAATGCGCTCAACGTGCGTAGGTTGCAGCTTGCGGTGAACGCCCAGGATGCTACCGTTCTTGTCGATATGAAGCTGCGAGTTGAAAAGTGTGTATCCGTGCTCCACGCGTTCGGAGATGCCAAGGGAGATGGTGACTGAGGACGAGCGGCAGGCGGTGCGAAGCGAGCTTATTTCTGCGGATGATGGGTTGACGACCAGAGATTGTTCGGCGTACTGCGCCAAGGCTGTGTTTTGCTTGAGGGTTGGGTAGCAATGAATGAAGTACTGTAGTTTGCTCACTGGTTAGGGGCCCAGAGGATCGTTTGTTAGTAGTACGTACAGGATATCCTGGAACGAATGTCTCTGGGAAGACTAGTAGATCGATTCCTTCCTCCCCTGCCTGCTTGATCAAGCGGATAACCTTCTGAAGAGTCGCAGTCTTATCCATATAAACGGGCGCTGCGTGCACGGCGGCCGCCTTGAACTTCGCTGGACCCATCGTGTCACGCCTAGAAACGATGATTATAACTGGATTTGGCTGACTCTCGCACCGACAACACCCTTGACGCGCGAGTACAGTCGCTCTGCCCTAGACACACACCAAGCCACCGACGCTGGCGAGTGGCTCCCCAAGATAAAGTCAAGTCTGGAAGCAAGTCCGTAGCCACACAACAGCATATACGCGGGTGAGCCGTTGACAGGAGCTAAGTTAGAAGGAAAGGGATGATGGCCGTTCATAAGACATCCAGCTCTCAGCTGGGTCTTGATATAGGGTAAGTTATATCACATCCGAGTTATTACCCTTATTCATATCATCGTCGAGGGAGGGTCAAAGGTGGGGTATCGTATTCTGGCAACTTCCGAGATGCGAACAGGTCTGATGGGCGAGCATGAAAGCGTCTGGTGGCTCAAAACCAAGTTGAACAGTATCCATTGGACTTCAATTTATTCAGAATTCTCCGTCTGTCTCCACTAGTATCAGCACGCAGTAGATATCAGGTCTGACGTTACTGCACGAACCTGCTAAGAAATAGCCCATTTCCTCCCGCATAGAGTACCCCGAGAGCACAGCTGCACATGGCAAGATCTCCATTCAATTTGCTCTGTCCCAACGGACGAAGCGCTTAGAGATCTGCCTCCATCCATCCTCCTTATCTCATCCAATTATCAAGTCACAGAATGCTCACGCCGACTTTAGGTAAGGAGATCAGCCACTACGAGCTGGTCAGCACATGATTGGGAAGACAGCGAGCAATCACATTAACTTACCATTCATGGGCATCTCATCAATCTGCGTAGAATAATACACTGCACACGTTAGCTGTTCATTGTCCATTGCAGAGGATTCGGAGTGCTCACATTCGATGTCCCGCAGAATTCTCACATCCTCGCTGGTCACAAAGTTGATAGCAACACCCTTGCGACCAAACCTTCCGCTTCGCCCGATCCTATGGATGTAGTTTTCACGGTTACTGGGTAAGTCGTAGTTGATGACAAGCGAGACTTGTTGTACGTCGATACCACGAGCCCAAACGTCGGTGGAGATCAATACGCGCGAATTGCCCTGGCGGAAATCCTGCATGATGCTATCTCGCTCTTTTTGTGGCATCTCCCCGTGCATCGATGAGACGGTGAAGTTGGCTTCACGCATCTTGTCAGTGAGCCAGTCCACCTTCCTCCGAGTATTGCAGAAGATGACAGCTTGTGTGATCGTCAAAGTGTCATAGAGATCACAGAGGGTGTCGAACTTCCACTCCTCTTTCTCCACAGCGATGAAATACTGCTTGAGCCCTTCCAGCGTCAATTCGTCACGCTTGACCAAGATTCTAACGGGGTCTGTCATAAACTTGGTGGTCATATCAAGAACATCGTATGGGAGTGTTGCCGACACCACAACAACCTGGGTCGCAGGCGGAAGATAGCGGTAGACATCATAGATCTGCTCTCTGAAGCCTCGGTTGAGAAGTTCGTCCGCCTCATCCAGAACTAGCATCTTGATGTGCCGGGTGCGAAGATTCCGCCGACGAATCATATCGGCAACACGACCGGGAGTACCTGATACGACATGCTGTCCGTAGTCGAGCTTACGGATGTCTTCGCCAACATTGGTGCCGCCAATACAGGCATGACACTGGATGTTCATGTAGTCTCCAAGGGCCATGACAACAGATTGGATCTGCGTTGCAAGTTCGCGGGTCGGGGATAGAACCAGAGCTGAACACTTTCTCAGTTCGAAAGCATAGGGGCCAGACCGTTGATTACATCTTACCTTGCGTCTCTCTCACAGCCGTGTCAATCACCTGGAGAATACTGATTGAAAACGTAGCCGTTTTGCCGGTTCCGGATTGCGCCTGAGCAATGGTATCACGACCTTTGCAGATTTGGACTATGGCCCT
>QQTW01002872.1_pt1 | contig 12651 bp, 11 predicted proteins | sample 1904831 | NCBI WGS metagenome assembly QQTW01 (sample SAMN09435610, study PRJNA476489) | Subsurface metagenome, whole genome shotgun sequencing project. | reverse complement strand
CTGCCAAGTTGTAAAGTGTAACTTGGCAGCTAGGAATTATTAAAACCACCAAGTCCAGCACGTGATCGCACTTTACTACTCTCTAATAGGGAAAAGACGAATAGACAGCGATCGCAGCTAAATAGCTAAATTACTTTTTGTCCCAACGCTATAACCCAAATATAGCTACGCCATCATATAGCCACATAACTAGATAATTAAAGAGTGCATGTAAGATGACAATTGATGAAGCAATAGAAATTTTGGAGACAGTTTTAGAAAAAGGACGCTTGAGTAAAGTTCAAGAAATCGTATTTCGCCAGTCTTGGGAAGGACTATCTTACTTAGAAATTGCTAAAAGTTCGGGTTACGATACAGGTTATCTTAAAGATGCTGGCTGCGGCTTATGGCGATCGCTTTCTCAGGCTTTTGGTGACAAAGTAACCAAAAATAATTTTCTCTTGGTTCTCAAGCGACACGCCCAAACAGCAGTTTATACAACAAATTCAGTTAATAGTAACGGCAAATACAACTCTACTTGCGATCGCCCAAATTACCCGCAAGATACCTATTACGATTGGGGAAGCGCAGCAGATACAGGTATTTTCTATGGACGCACTGCGGAACTCGCTACCTTAGAACAATGGATAGTAAGCGATCGCGCTCGTTTAGTCATGTTATTAGGTATGGGTGGAATTGGTAAAACTACCTTCTCAATAAAGCTAGCAGAACAAATCCAAGAAAAATTTACATACATAATATGGCGATCGCTGCGTAATGCTCCTACTATCCAAGATATTTTGACAGATTTACTTAATCATTTATCCACTGGGCAAGCAACTGATTTGCCAGAGAGTATAGACGGGAAAATTTCTTTACTAATTAGCTATCTACGTGCATCGCGCTGCTTAGTAATATTAGATAATGCCGAAACAATATTACGCAGTGGCGATCGCGCTGGGAGTTATTGTCAAGGGTATGAAGGTTACGAGCAATTGCTAAGATGCGTAGCAGAAACTACTCATCAAAGTTGCTTAGTGCTGACAAGTAGAGAAAAGCCCAGAGGTTTAGCCTCTAATGAAGGATTGAAATTACCCGTGCGATCGCTATATTTACTCGGTTTAACAGCAGTAGCAGTACAATACATTTTCCAAGCTAAGGGGCTTTCAATCTCCGCAGCACAAGCTAAAGTTTTAATAGAACGTTATGGTGGTAATCCTTTAGCTTTAAAGATAATTGCTACAAATATTCAAGAATTATTTGATGGCAACGTTTGTCAATTTATTAGCCAAGGCACAGTACTTTTTGGCGATATTTGGAATCTTTTAGAGCAACACTTTGAACGGCTGTCAGAATTAGAGAAAGATATTATGTACGCTCTAGCAATTAGCAAAGAATGGGTATCAATCCCAGAATTGCTTAAGGATATAGTGCTTGTATCGCCAAGAGAATTGTTAGAGGCATTGGAATCTCTAAGAGCGCGATCGCTGATTGAAAAAGCTACGCCAACAACACCTGAAAAAACTTTTCCCTGTTTCGTGCAGCAACCTGCGGTTATGGAGTATGTAACGAGTAAGCTGCTCGAACAAAAGTGTAAAGAAAATACTCATGAAGCAGCTAATTACAAATACGATTTGCGAATTGCTGATATTAGTGGATTGGCAGCATATAGCGCGTAAATAGATATCTGTGCAACAATCCCTGGACGCAGCCAGAAGGGAAGCATATCTACAGGCACTTTAAGCGTTATATCTTCTCCAGTCAACAAGCGGTGCATCAACAAACGCATATTTGCATCTCTACGCCGAACCAATCGCCACGATTGATGATTCCAGGGTTTAGGGCTACCGTTGCTATGCAATATCGTTGTCATGCGATCGCAATACTTGCACTCTAGCTTCTGCACATCAACAAGTTTAAACTCATAAAGGTTTTCGCGATAGACCTCTTCTTCAGGGGGTTGAAAAGCTAGTGCATGGGCAGGAATTTCGCTCATCAGCAGCGCGTTGAGAGCATCTTGATCGGCTTGGGCAGAAGGTTCGGTATTAGCAGCACCTTCAGCTAAGGTAGGATGAGAGAGAATGCGCTGGCAAGCCTGCCACCATTTTTCTAATAAATTTGACCAGTGGGAAGTAGAAAAGACAACAAAACCAGCATTTGCATAAATCTGGTGTCGCGGTGCGTTGGGTAAGTCGAATAGTTGCTGCCATTGGGCAAACCATCGATCGCTCTCAGGATCGGGGAAAACGCAGATTTTGCCAATACTTGCAAGATTAATAATTTCTGCAAGAAGTCGCGTCACAATCATATCGCTATCAATTAGGGCTACTATCCCAGTCGGGTGCAATTGGGAGGGAAATGGTTTAAATAACGTTGGATTGCTAGCTTGCTCGTTTGAGATTTCAACTAGCTTGCAGTGAGGAGCTAAAAGTTCGCGTTGAGTTGGAGTTAAACCACAGTCGAGTACAACCAAATCGCTATAGTTGTTAGTTAAGCGTAGGGAGTTGAGTAAGGTAACTACCCCTAGAAAATAGCGATTGTCGCCAATTGTGTAGAAGGTAACTTCTTGGTTTTTCGCCGTCACGCTTGAGTTTCCTTGAGTTGGAGAATTAATATCAGATTAGCTAACAAAAGCAGTTGCGGCGCGATCGCCCGATAATAAAAGTATTGCGCTTTACTTTGCCCATGAGCCAAACTTCCCTGAATTTAGTCGCTATTTCTATATTTTTAGTAACGCTTTCGACTTTAGCTGGACCATTATTTAACTTGTCGCCTACTATACCTGCGATCGCCACATTCTCTTTATTAGGGCTGGCAACTTTAGATAATTTCAGCTTGCAAGGCAAAGGCGGGGCGCTAGTAATAGACTTATTGGCGAGAACTTCACCACAATACCGCGATCGCATAGTCCACCACGAAGCCGGACATTTTTTAATTGCCCGTCTATTAGATATTCCCGTCACTGGATACGCCCTTAGTGCTTGGGAAGCTCTCCAGCAAAAACAGCCTGGACAAGGAGGCGTAAGCTTCACTGACGAAGAATTAGCCTCTCAACTACAGCAAGGGGCATTGAAAGCCCAACTACTAGACCGCTACTGCACGATTTGGATGGCAGGTATTGCCGCCGAAACCTTGGTTTACGATAATGCCGAAGGTGGAACCGACGACCTCAATAAACTACGCACTGTACTTTCACCTTTAGGTTTTTCTCCTCCCGCACAAGAGCAGAAACAGCGATTTTGCGCTTTGCAAGCTCGTACTTTACTGCAAGAGAATTGGACTGCTTACCAAGCCCTAGTTCAAGCAATGCAAGGACGTGCTTCGGTTGCTGAATGTTATTCAGTTATTGAGCAACATCAAGCCGATCAGATATTGGGGAAAGGATAAAGGATAAGAATAAACATCTTGCAAAAGCCCTAAATATCTAGGCTAATTCATTTAAAAATTCTCGCGAGTCCGCGCAGGCGGACTTTGTCTATGTAGCCGCGGTTTCTAACCGCCCCATAATCTAGGCTAATTCATTTAAAAATTCTCGCGAGTCCGCGCAGGCGGACTTTGTCTGTGTAGCCGCGGTTTCTAACCGCCCAATACTCTATCCTTTAACCCTTAACCCTTGCCCTTTCACTTCTTTACTAATTTTCTGTTTCAAGATTCTCTGGTTCAGGACTTTCTGGCGCAGGAGGATTTAAAAACCTCTCCCAAGTGGCAATTTGTTCTTGAGCGGCTCTATATGCCTCAGTATTTCGCGGCACTTGTTTAGCGATCGCAATTCCTCCAGGAATATCCGACGCTCCGCGATCTAGAGCAATATTCAAAATGCGGTTGCTCCAGTCAGCGATCGCCTGATTGACATCAAAACGCAACGGGCTGCTACTAGGGACGCGATTGGCGATGCGAATTGCTCTGGAGAGCGAATCTGGCGTTCCTTGCAAAGCTACTTGCCGCGCTTCTCGCCAGTTTTGCCGCGCGTCGATTTGTCCTTGCCAATCATTAATAGCTGCTTGCGCTTCACCAGATAGCGATCGCCCTAGTTGGATTTGTCTTGCTGTACCAATAGCCGCAGGCAAATTGCCATTACTAGCTAGCGATCGCGCTTCATCTAATATCGGCTGATCTTCAATGCGTTCAATCGCAGCGCGCCAAGCACTAATCTTTCTTCGGGCTTCTCTATATAGAGTGCGTCCCCTACTAATTTGGCTTGCTTCATTGATTGCTGCTTGCAAAGAACCCACATCTGCCATCGCTGCTAGTTCGTTGGCACGGTTTAGATACGGACGATCTTCAATTGTTTCTACTTTTGAGCGCCAGCGTTGGACTTCTCCATTCGCTTCTGCCCCACGCGGATTATCATCTGAAATTACTTCAGCTTGAGCGATCGCGGCTATTAAGTCTCCTACCGTTCCGCCTTTTGCTAGTTCCCGCGCTTTTTGCAGATTAGCTACATCTTCAATTTCTAACTGCCAACGGGCAATTAATGATTGTGCTTGGTTGTATGTTGGGCGATCCGAGGTGATTTTTTGGGCAATTGCGATCGCCCCTTCCAATCCTGGAATTGTATCTTGCCAAGCACTACGCCAAGCTCCGGCTATAGTTACAAGATCGTTTGCCTCAGCCTGCATATTTGTACTTGCCGGAATTTGGCTAGCAATAGAAATCGCTTCATCTGCATCTTTTCTATCTAAAGCATCTTGGGCTGAAGCTAGCATTGTTTGCCCAATTTCGGGAATTAAAGCTTGAGCATCTTGATAGCTGTAGCTGCTTGAACCTAGTGATTCAGCAATCTTGACTGCTGCCAATAAATTGTTTAAGCCACCTCTTTCTACAAGAATTTTGGCTTTGTCTATATTATTTGCATCTTCTTTAGCTGTCTCAATTAGCCGATTGAGTTCTTCATACTTTGTTGTTGCCCAGTATTCATTGCCTACATTTAGCAAGCGCACGGCAGCCATAAAAGCATCGTGCCAGTGGCGCTTGGGTAGTTGTGTCTCTGCTTCTTGATAAACTTCCTCTGCTTGCGCCCACGTCGCCTCCCAATCGGCAATTTGTTTGTCTACTGCCTGATAATTAGGAATATTTGTAGGAATTTGTTTGGCAATTGTGATCGCTGACTGCAACTTACCTGCTTGAAATGAGCGATCACCTATATCTAAAATATCTTGCGCCCACTGCTGAATTGAAGTATTAATTTCCGCATGCAAAGGATGATTTTGGGGTAAAGCTTGCACCAAAGCGATCGCTTCTAACAAATCTTTTACTGTCTGCTTATTTGCTGCTACTTCCGCGCAATGCAAGCGCACGGTAGCTGTCGCTAAAGGCCAAAATACCGCAGGACAGTTGGGGGCAGCAGGTAGTTTCAAAAGAATTGCGATCGCAACTATGCCTACTCCTGTTGTCGTTACGCCTGCTAGTCCCGCCCAAACTACCCAATTTCTCAACCAGGCAGGTAGTTTGTGCGCCGGAGGAATAGGCGGCTGAATGCTTGGTGGTAGGGTTGATTGAGTATCAAAGGCACTGTTATTATTGCCTTGGGTGATAGGCTGCTTTTGATCGCGCATTTGTAAAAATTGCTGGAGTTCTAGCTCTTGTGGATGCGGGGGTTCTAAATTATTTTCGGGCAAATGAGAGCCAGGATTTTTTGCAATGGGAACTTTTGATGTTTGTCTTTTCTCCCCCATATTTGCAAATTTACCAGACCAATTTTTAGGTATTCCTGGCTCTCTCATTGTTTGCACCTATATAGTATTACTACTACAGCAGCCATCAAGTCTAGTTACTGTCTATTCGTTGTCATCGTACCCTTCCACTTGACAAAAATCTATATTTTCTGGCAAATTTTCTCATCTTAGGCAGCAACAATTACATCTTCGCTTGAGGATAAAAGGCTATCTCAGCATTTATTTCGATCTAAGATTCTGCTTGCAAATCTAAAATCAACTGAGCGAGTTCATCGCTGCTAGCTTGATAGACTTCGCCGCAAAAGTGGCAAGTTGCTTCAGCACCGTTATCTTTTTCAATCATATCTTGCAATTCCGCCTCACCTAGCATTTTCAAAGCACCCATAACGCGATCGAAAGAGCAACCGCAGTGAAAGCGCACTAGTTGAGTTTCTGGTAATATCGCTAGCCCCATATCACCCAACAGTTGCTCAAATATTTCTGGCAAAGTTAAACCTGCTTGCAAAAGCGGTGTAAAACCAGCCAGCGATGCTACTCTCGACTCCAAAGTTTCGACTAAAGCTTCATCTCTTGCGGCTTTAGGCAATACTTGAATCAATATCCCACCAGCAGCGCTTACTCCTTCTGCACCTACAAATACACCCAAAACCAGCGCTGAAGGTGTTTGCTCTGAACTTACTAGGTAATGAGTTACATCTTCACCAATTTCCCCAGAAACTAGTTCAACCGTACTAGCATAAGGATAACCGTAGCCCACATCTCTAACTACGTATAAATAACCTTCTTTACCTACCGCACCACCGACATCTAGCTTGCCTTTATCATTTGGGGGCAATTCTACATCGGGATGATCGGCATAACCGCGTATCGTTCCATCTAAACCTGCATCTACTAAAAGCCCTCCCAAAGGACCGTTACCTTTAACGCGGATATTTACCCGCGAACCAGGACGCTTCATATTAGAAGCCAGCAATAGTCCAGCGGACATCGTGCGCCCCAAAGCAGCCGTAGCAACATAAGATAGCTTGTGCCGTCCTCTTGCTTCTTCCGTGAGGCGAGTTGTAATTACACCTACCGCCCGAATCCCACCATCGGCTGCTGTAGCACGTATTAACTGATCTGCCATGTAAAACCCTTACATTTCGTTACATCTCTATTTTAGATGGGGGGATGGGGAGATGAGGAGACAAGAGGGGCAGGGGAGACTAAGCGCGAAAATAGTACGTAGTTGCGCTTTAGCGCTAACTCATAACAGATGAGAAAATAATTATTTTTAACTTCGCTCTCCTACCTTCCTTGTCCCCTTGTCTCTCTTGCCGTAAGGTTTGTCATACTAAAGAAGTGCTATTAATTCAGTGCGATCGCGCTTTATTTAAAAATGCTGGGTACTTTTCAACAAAGCCAACTGAGAATCGAAGTGGGTGCTTCGATTGAAACTATTAGAGATAGCTTGCTGCGCCCCTTGCAGTTGCAACAATGGCTGTGGTTTCAGCGCCTCAATCCAGGAATGCCCGAACAGTTACAAGCAGGATTTAATTTTACAAGTTGGACAGGTCCTATCGCTATTCATCATCAAGTAGATGTAGCTACACCTGTGAGTTTGCGACTAATACTTAGTCAGGGTATTGATGGCTTTCACGAGTGGTACTGGGGAGAAGGCTGGGTGCAGTCCCGCCTTGAAGGCATATCACTGCTACCGCTAAATTTAGGACAAACTGAAAGCTTGCTGCGCTTGCGTCAATTTCTCCACAGCAAAAACCAAGCTAGTTCATAACTGTATCCGCAACGAATACAAGCTTGAACTTACTGGTTGACCTATAATTCTAAAAAATCAGACTTACTGCAAAAGCTTTAGATACCCGAACAAAATTTATCTAAAAATTCTTATAGTCCGCGCAGGCGGACTTTGTATGTGTAGCCGCGAATTCCATTCGCCCCATACGTTGGCTAGCAATTTTAGAATCTTACACCTACTTGCCCGTTGATCCCGCGCACCGAGTTGTAACCAACGCCAACAAAAACATTATCGGTTGCGCCTACTTGTACTCCCCCAGATACCGCAACACCCTTATCGGCTGAATACAGCCCTAATCCGACGTAAGGCGAAATAACTGGCAAACTAATAAACTTGAGTACGTCTACGCCTGTAGAACCATCAGGACCACTACCTAATTCAACCCCAACATCGAACGCTCTTGCGCCTACAGCAAAAGTAACATCGCTATCCTTGACCCCTACAGATGCCCAAGGCTGAGGTATAAGTTGACTATTGGCTCTACTAGGAGCAAGCAACACACATAAACTTACAGATGTAACTAATGTGCTTTTAATTAGCTTTACACTCACTTTACTACACTCCTAAAACAATGCTAACCACCACACTAAGATCTAATTCAGCATTCAATAGGCTGAATTCATCCATACTACAATAGCCGAAACTTGACTTATCCTGGCTTGACTACTAGGACAGAACAAGAAGCGTTCTCAACTACTTGACTGCTGACTGAGCCTTGGAGAATGCGTTTTACCCCAGTTAAACCGCGACTTGCGATCGCAATTAAATCGGCATGATAAATATTGGCAAGGCGAATAATCTCTTCTGAGGGGTCGCCGCTAACAATTTCTATTTCGCTTTCAAATGGTAAAATAGCTTGATAAGCTTGCAACTGCTTTTCAATCTGCCTGTAAGGCACTGGTTCTAAGTCACTGTGGGGACGATCGGCAGCTATTTCTAACTCTGATTCTGCCAAAGGAATGACGTGAGCTAGAATAATTTTTGTGCTTGGTAACAACTGCAAGTCTTTAACTGTCTCGATCGCGCGATCGCTAAGTTCTGAGCCATCAACAGCTACTACAATTGTTTTAAACACCGCCCTATCTCCTTTGCGCGTTACTTAGAGCCTTAAAGATTGGGGCTTTCCCCATCTTGTAATTCCCAGTCTTTATTATCGTTATTTTGAACGCGCATTCTCACAGATTGAGCGTGGGAGGGTAAACCTTCAGCAGTTGCTAGTACGTCAATTGCCCCTGCTACTTTCTCTAACGCTTCAGGAGAATACTCAATCAAGCTAGAGTGCTTGAGGAAAGTTTCTACGCCCAAAGCTGAGGCATAACGAGCAGCACCAGACGTAGGTAAAGTATGATTAGGTCCGGCTAAATAGTCTCCTACTGCTTCTGGGGTGGAGTAGCCAAGGAAGATTGCGCCAGCATGACGAATTTGGGGTACTAAGTCCCAAGGTTGGGCAACTTCTAGTTCTAAATGTTCTGGGGCAAATTCGTTTGATAATTGTACGGCTACTGCCAATGATTCGACGATCGCAATTAAGCCATAATGAGCGATCGCTTTTTCTGTCAGCGTCCGGCGCGGATGATCTAGTAGCTGTCTTTCTACCGCAGCTTGAACGTTTTTAGCTAGCTTGCTATCTGTTGTCAGCAATATTGCTGCTGCCATCGGATCGTGTTCGGCTTGAGCGAGCATATCGGCGGCGACGTGTTCGGGATTCGCATCTTCATCAGCAATTACTAATACTTCTGATGGTCCTGCCAATGAGTCAATGCCTACAGTGCCATAAACTAGCTTTTTCGCTAAAGTTACATAAATATTCCCTGGCCCTGTAATTACATTTACTTTGGGAATTGTCTCTGTGCCGTAAGCTAAAGCAGCGATCGCTTGCGCTCCCCCAACGCGATAAATTTCTTCTACTCCCGCCTCTTGCGCTGCTACTAGCACAGCTGGGTTAATAGTTTTTCCCATCCCTGGCGGCGTTACTATAATTCGGCGGGGGACTCCAGCAACTTTAGCTGGAATCGCGTTCATCAATACTGTACTAGGATAAGCTGCTCTACCGCCAGGAACGTATAGCCCAGCGCGATCTACTGGCGTATAGCGCTTGCCCAGCACTACACCCATATCTTCAAACTGAACCCACGATTTTGGCACGCGCTGGCGATGGAAGGCTTCGATTTGTTGGCAAGCTAACTTAATTGCGCCTAGCAACTCTGTCGAAATCTGTTGGTAAGCAGCATCTAATTCAGAACCACTCACGCGCAAATCTTCCGCTTTGAGAGTTTGCTGGTCAAATTCTGCTGTGTAGTGCAGTACGGCTTTGTCCCCCTGACGTTTTACCGCCTGAAGTACCTCGCGTACTGTCGCTTCTTTGTGCTGCACCTGGTCGTCCTGGGTGCGATCGCAGATCCTTTGTAGTTCTGCTTGTACCTCGGCTTGCTGAGTAATGATTCGCAGCATGAAGTTCGCAATGCAATCTTAGGAGTTACCACCTGAAAGGTAGCTAATACTAATTATCTCTTTATTTACTGCTGTTTGAGCAGATCGAGACAACTAATACTCGTTACCTTTATAGCTTAACCTGGATTTTTCCTTTCCATCGCAATTTTTGTCAAGATGAATGCTATATTAGTACATCTAGGATTTTGTCTGTATAACGGTAGTTTTCCCCTGAATTAATTGTGGCAAATATTAAGTCTGCTATTAAGCGCGTTAAAGTCGCTGAAAGAAACCGCCTTCGGAATAAGGCTTACAAGTCCGCCGTAAGAACGTTGATGAAAAAATATCTTACTGCGGTAGATGCTCACGCAGCTAACCCCAGTCCTGAAACCAGCCAACAAGTGCAGGAAAACATGGCAGCAGCTTTTAGTAAAATTGACAAAGCTGTAAAGTGCGGCGTACTGCATCGCAACAATGGTGCGAGGAAAAAATCTCGCCTTAGTAACGAGCTAAAGCGGAAAGAAGCAGTTACCGCCAAGTAAGGTTAATGAAAATTAAAGCTGTAAAAAGCAATTAGCGATCGCTGCGGGTAAGGTAATAATCATCCCTTTTCCTAGCAGCAACGGTTTGACAAGTCACAGCTAATAGCTAAATAAAGTCATGCAGCTAATAGACTCCCACGTTCATCTCAATTTTGATGTGTTTGCACCAGATTTAGAAGCAGTGCGATCGCGCTGGCAAGAAAATGGTGTAGTTGGGTTAGTACATTCTTGCGTTGAACCGCAGGAATTTGCCAATATTCAAGCAATTGCCCGCAAATTTCCTGAAATCGGTTTTGCTGTGGGTTTACACCCATTGGATGCCCAAAAATGGACGCAAACAATGGCAAGCGAAATCTTAGCTTTAGCGTCGTCGGATGCCAAAGTAGTAGCAATCGGGGAAACAGGGCTAGATTTGTATAAGGCAGATAACTACGAGCAACAGCAAAAAGTGTTTGAAGCACAACTTGCGATCGCATCCCAACTAGATCTACCAGTAATTATCCACTGTCGCGATGCTGCTGCCAAATTGCGGGAAATATTGGTAGATTGGCAAAAACGCCAGCAAAAAATTCGAGGTGTGATGCATTGTTGGGGTGGAACGCCAGAAGAAACCCAATGGTTTCTAGATTTAGGCTTCTATATCAGCTTTAGCGGTACAGTGACTTTTAAAAATGCTGTGCAAATACATCAAAGCGCCCAAATTGTCAATAAAGAGCGATTGCTAATTGAAACAGATTGCCCTTTTTTGGCTCCAGTGCCGAAAAGAGGACAAAAACGCAACGAACCTGCTTATGTATTGCACGTAGCTCAAGCGATCGCTCAATTGCGCGGCATAGCGCTAGAAGAAGTCGCCCAAACCACTACTGAAAATGCTTGCAAACTGTTCAATCTCTCAATTTGAGACTGCACAGTGGCGGCGAAAAACGTCATAATAGTTTAAGGAAGTACAGGCAAATGCATTATCTAAATTTCCTGGGAAAAACTTTAAAAGCTACTCGACCTAGACCCTGAATGCTCTACACCAAAGGGATGTAAACTCGTTAACAAAATTCGTCAAAAATTGTCAGAAGCGCTACTATTAATTTTCCGCTTAACCAAAATGTCTAGAACTTGCCTGAATAATATGACGGTTGATCGCCTAGACCTTTGTTTAAAAATATATTTCGCTAAAGATCGTCTGGGATGGAAGTAGCAACACATCCCAAAATCAGCAAAAGGCGACTAATTTATGCTGAACCCAAGTCAAAGAGGTTTAAAGTAATTGCCACCCATACCTAGCAATTTACAATCGCATATAGTTTGGCAGATGGCAACTATTGTACAAACAGTCACCCCCAAAAAGCAAAAAAGTTTCTTTTCAACAGTTGCCCTTACCGCAGAAGGTAAATAGGGCATAAGTTTAGATCCCTAGCTGATATTTATAACCAACAGCAACGAGTATAAAAACGCATGACAACTGAAACCTACATCGAACCCGCCTTTTTACTACCCGATTTAATTGAAATTCAGCGTTCTAGCTTCCGTTGGTTTTTAGAAGAAGGACTAATTGAAGAACTCAATAGTTTTTCGCCAATTTCTGACTACACAGGCAAATTGGAGCTACATTTTTTAGGGCAAAACTATAAATTAAAACAGCCGAAATACGATGTAGATGAAGCAAAACGGCGTGATAGCAGCTATGCGGTGCAGATGTACGTACCGACGCGCCTAATTAACAAAGAAACTGGGGAAATTAAAGAGCAAGAAGTATTTATCGGCGATTTGCCCTTGATGACCGATCGCGGTACGTTTATTATCAACGGAGCCGAAAGGGTAATTGTTAATCAAATCGTGCGATCGCCTGGAGTGTACTACAAATCAGAAGTAGACAAAAACGGTCGCCGCACTTACTCAGCAAGTTTAATTCCCAACCGAGGCGCGTGGCTAAAATTTGAAACCGACCGCAACGGCTTAGTTTGGGTAAGAATTGACAAAACCCGCAAATTGTCAGCACAAGTGCTACTCAAAGCTTTGGGCTTATCTGACAACGAAATTTTTGATGCCCTGCGTCACCCAGAATATTTCCAAAAAACAATTGAGAAAGAAGGGCAGTTTTCCGAAGACGAGGCGCTAATGGAGCTATACCGCAAGCTACGTCCAGGAGAACCCCCCACCGTATCCGGCGGAAATCAGCTACTAGAGTCGCGCTTTTTTGACCCCAAACGCTACGATTTGGGTCGGGTTGGACGTT
>QQTW01002871.1_pt1 | contig 12652 bp, 7 predicted proteins | sample 1904831 | NCBI WGS metagenome assembly QQTW01 (sample SAMN09435610, study PRJNA476489) | Subsurface metagenome, whole genome shotgun sequencing project. | reverse complement strand
TCCACGAGTGTATTGAAAACGCATTTCAAGCTCTTGCGCTTGACGAGGAGCGAGCCCCTTTCGCACCAGCGCTGTGGGAGAAGCCGAGAGGATCCACGACAAATCTCAAGCAAGTTTGGTTCCCGGGTGTGCATTCAAATGTCGGAGGTGGATACGACGATGCTGATCTTGCAAACATCACACTCGCATGGATGATGTCGAGCATGAAGCCGTTCATTGACTTCCGGCCAGATTACACGATGCAGCTTTTCCAAAAGAACAAAAAGTACTACCGGGCTACTGGGCAGAGATCGAGGCCATGGTCGTTCGGTGAGATTCCTGATAGCATGATGGGCATTTATGCTCTTGCTGGGAAGCGGACAAGGACGCCAGCCAATTACTTTCGAACGGATCCTCATACTGGCAGACCTACGTCGAAACGCTTGAAGAACACCCACGAATATATACATGCTTCGGTGAGATCAAGAGTAGGATTGGGCGGCCCGGGCGTGCAAGATAATGGAAGATACGATTGTAAAGCATTGGAGGACTGGAGTTTCGAGCTCCACCATCGGCGCACTGACGCTAGAGAGCCCTTGATTGTATGGAAGGACATGTCGGGCCGAGAGGAGGGCCAGGTCGTTATCCCAGAAGCTACTTTGCAGGAGGCGGAGAAACGCATGCTAGAAATGAGCTCCAAGGTTGAGGAGTACGTCTTGGACATGAGAGAGCAAGGAAAGTCACGAATCAGGCGATAGAGGCTAGAATGAGGGAGTTTAGGGATCTGCTTACCTTCTTTCCTGCATGATACCCTTGAAAATCGGTTGTTGTCCAGGGTATTTGAATGAATATGCCTTTTCAGGATGTCAATGGTACGGGGAGGGTATATAACCTTTCCCACCATCATGTTTCATGGGTTCGATCGTCCAAAAGATGTACATGAGGATCAATGCTATCGGATAATATACTCCATGGACTCGGTCATGGTTTGGGATGTGCCAGTAACGACGTGTTAACTATTACGGGGCAAACCTTGGCAGCAAAAGGGGCCTTCGGGCCAAAGTCGTAAATAAACTCACAGTTAAAGGCAGAATGATCGCCTATCTGACACTTTTTTGTTGCTGCACACAACTAAGTTGTCGCTAGATGTCTGAATTGATGACGCGCTTATTATCCTAAGGGAAGCCTCAACGATATTTGAAAAGCGCCGGTACGAAAAGAAGACGACGACCGCTTTCAGAGGTAATTGGTATCACTGATGGTAGTAACCTCCTCATTTCGTCCCCTACTAGTCTGCGGAGACAATGAATGACAAGCCTATGCCACCTGCACAGTGCCTGCCTCTCGATACATCGTGGCCTAATGAAGACACCTTCGTACAGTCCTTGTTGTCCTTTGCCACAGGGTGTGAGCTCTTCCGCAACCTTTGCGGTGGCGTACATATCCTTGACTTCCTGACACGAGAGCCGGGGCTCTATGCTACTCTTCTGCCTCAGGAGTGGCGTGACTGGTTCGATCAAGTGGATGTTCACGATGTTCTGCAACTTCTCCTCCGGGAGGACCTTGACCCACTGTTGGTATCGCTGAAACCCATGTCCTGGCGCAATGGGCCTGTCCCACCCGAGAGCCTCACAAGGTACACAGCTACTATTAGAAAGCACTGCCTAAAGCGTGACTACAATTCGCATCCGAGAGGTCCAGATTCGGTAGTGATGCCACGGCGGCTGGTGGCCGGAATGAAACCAAAGAAACTGCATGAGGTGCAGCATTTTTCGGCCTACATTGACAGACTCTCTCTCTTTGTAGCCGAGGAGACAGGGGAAGACGTTTCCTGGCTCGCAGATTTCGGCTCGGGTCAAAACTACCTTGGTAGGACTCTGGCAAGCCCGCCTTACTGTCAAGATGTGGTTGCGATTGAGCGAAAGCATCATAATGTGGCTGGAGCTAGAAGGAGAGATGTATATGCTAATTTGGCCAAAAAGGAGAAGATCATGCGAAACAAAAAGGAGTACAAGCGCCAGTTGGCGGAAGGTGGTACGATCGATGAACATTTCTCCCTTGCAAGCGACGCACAAAACGTGGATTGTTATACTGGTGATCGCGCTGTTGATGAAAAGAGCGATGTCGGTTTGAAAGGCTCAATCACCTATATTGAGCACGAAATAGAGAACGGCCAGATAGAAGAAGTCATCTATCCCCCTGTCCACACGCCGGTCATGTCATCTGCTCCATCCTCCGCTTCGCAAGACAACCTCTCTTTAAGTGCCCCCTCTGGTTCCATTCAGCCCGCTATTTCCCTACCCAGTTTGATGGTCATCTCACTTCATTCATGCGGTAACCTCTCCCATCACGGGCTGAGGACGCTTAATCCCACCCTCAACCCCTCCGTTTCTGCCGTTGCGGTGATCGGTTGCTGCTACAACCTTCTGACCGAACGTCTCGGGCCTGTAACATACAAGCACCCTCTGCTTCGTTCCCACCACCCGAGGCTGGAGTCCACAGGATCTGCCTATGACCCGCACGGCTTCCCCATGAGCAAGAAGCTCGAAGAATTTCCTACTTCTGACGGAAGCAAAGGAGTACGATTAAACATCACCGCCCGAATGATGGCCGTACAAGCGCCTTACAACTGGGGTAGAGATGACAGCGAAGCATTCTTCACCAGACACTACTACCGAGCACTCCTTCAGAAAATGCTCATGGATATGGGCATTGTGAAACAGTCCCCCAGCTCAAACTCTCCAAATGCTGCTGAGGATTCCCTTTCCGGCCATGATAAGCCTGGCACGCCACTCATTATTGGCTCGCTCAAGAAATCTGCTTTCACCTCTTTCCGCGCCTATGTCCACGCAGCATTGGAGAAGCTATCCCATGACCCTCAGGCTGACTGTCTAATTCAATCCGAAGCCATGAGCTTCAGCGAGGATGTAATCAGGTCCTACGAGATGCGATTTGCCTCTTCGAGGAAACAGCTGGCCGTCACTTGGAGCTTAATGGCATTCTCTGCTGGGGTGGTGGAGAGTATTATCGTAGTTGATCGATGGTTATGGCTGAAGGAGCAGGTCGGCTGGATTGGTAAATGCTGGGTCGAGCCGGTCTTCGAGTACAAGCACAGTCCGAGGAATCTCGTCGTGGTTGGAATCAGGAAGAGGCGAGAGAAGCAGAAAACCGCGAAAGAGGAGCCCATTACTGGTAGCAGTGAGACCAAGAAGACATAAAGAGGGCCCGATTGATCATTCCAGACCAATCCATTCATCTTCGTCACCATCATCATCCAGTTCCGAATGAGCCGTCCCGTTTGCTCCACCGATTTCAACATCGCCCTCTTCATTTGCATCATGACCATTGACCAATGCCATGGATTTGTTCATTGGAGAAGCGTCATGCTGACCCATTTCGCCCTGCCCAACCAAGAACTCGATCTCCCAGCTATTTCTCTCCGCCAGTCTCCGCACTGTCCTTCCCACCCCGTCCACTCCCCTCAAGACGCTGCGTAGGTCGGCTCCGAATGCGTTCTGATTTTCCTTAATCCACCTCCCGTGCACGCGCAACACCTCCTTCAACCACCGCAGATGGAACTCCAGATGCGGACTCTCATCCATTTGCTCCCCCAATAGCCGCAACATCCTTCCCAGATACACCCGAGGTAGATCTCTTACGAGTAATGGCACGATCTGATAGGGAACTGCTTCGTAGCATTCCTTGATCAGCGCTTTGTCATCCGAAAGACGAAAGGCCATGACCAATGCCTTGAGATACTCCTTTTCGGCAAGAACAACTCTCGTGTTCTGTGGCGTGACATCAATATCAAGCTCAAAGGGATCGAAATCTGCTAGCTGCGTGTCAAGGCTGTATATCAGGAGTCCCTCGGTAGAAGCAGCGCAAAAGCCCCGGCCCGTGGGACTGAACTCCAAACTCGTGACGCGGATTTCTGGTCTCTTGGCTTGCCTGCTCGTCGCATCACGCGTGCCGGTCCGTCTCGCTCCGGGCAGAGATCGGTCTATCCTATCCTCCAGATCGGAGGCTTCACCGTCAGTATCGATCATGTCCCTGGGCATGCCGTTCGACAAGATGGCAGACGAATTAAGGAATTCCTGAGTCCCATCCACTGACAGATTGACGGACACGGTGAACTTCTTGACCAGTGTCAATGTGCTGACAGCATAGAGGCATATGTATTTTGAGTTTCCTGCTGCGAGCAGGCAGGAGCCGTCCGCAGAGTATGTTATGGTGGTAAACTGCTTTGTTCCTGGAGAGTTGGCAGCTGTGCGGCGAGATCTGAGCGAACGGCCGCCCGAGATATCTCGACGAGCGTCGAGTACGGAGGACTGAGTTGAGGTGGAAAGAGTCCAGAATGTGAGTTGGCCATCTAGAGAGGCCGCCGCGAGCTCTGAAGAGTCTGGACGGATGGCGATGCATAGCAGATCGGAGGTTAACTGCAATGGCTCGGAGGATTGCATCCGAGAGAAGATGGACCAGAGGCGAATTGTGCGGTCCCACGATCCCGATGCCAGAGTACTGCCGTCAGGAGTGAATGCCAGGGTTGCAATAGGTCCTTCGTGGCCAGACAGACGGTCGAGTAGCTGACCAGTTTGCACGTTCCAAAGATGGATGTCGAAACTGTCATGCGAAGCGGCGCAGACGATTTCGGCGGAGGGATCAATTGCAAGGTCGGTAAATGAGAGGCGAGTTGGTGCTGCGAAGGTTCGAAAGTTGCGGTATCGAAGCATGTCCCATGCTCTGATAGAGCCGTCCAGAGAGGATGTGAAAAGGATGTTGCCTCGTTTCGAGTATCGCGAAGATGTCACCGCCGACGAATGCTCTGTAAATGTGGCAATATGGAATCCAGAGTGAAGGTCCCAGATCTTGATAAGACCGTCGTCCGAGCCGGTTATGATTCGGGTAGAGTCAAGTGAAAAAGCAAGGGTGGTCATTGTGTCAAGATGAGAAGATTGTTTCAAGATGTGAGATTCGGAGGCATGCTCCCAAACCAGTAGCTGACCTGTCTTTGAAGACCCGAAGGCCAGCCAAGCGCCATCTGGTGATGTTGCGATACATGATATCGGAGATGAGGCTAGTGAAAGCATGTGGATGTTTGTGAAGGAGGGCAGCTCGTACAAACAGAACAAGCCAGTCGAGAAGCCGACCGTAAGAAGATTGCTTGAAGCATGGAATGAAGCACATTTCAGTTTTGCGTTATTCTGCAAGAAATATTCTCTTTGGATAATTCTCCATCGTTCATCGTGCAAATCCACCATCTCGTCATCCACACCATTCTGCTGTGAGCTTGCTACATATTCCCATTTGAACAAGGCACCATCCTGGCTGACAGTGTACACAGCTTCCTGATTCGAGGAGAACCATGCACCTTTCACACCTTCACGGTGGCCAGAAAGAACGGTGGGCTCAAACCCTTCTTCCGGATCCAAGCTCCAGATCCTAGCAGTCATGTCCCTCGAGGCACTCACAAAGAATCGCGAATCACTGGACCACGAAAGGTTTTGTACATCATCGAAATGACCACCATATTCCCTGTGTAGCACAAACGGCGCAAAGTCCAGCTCTCCGTTGCCATTTGCGTCAGGGGTAGATGGTGTCCGCCATGCTTGGATCTTTCGACCAAGTCCGACGACAAAATGCTGCCCAGATGGAGAAAACGCGAGAGCGGTGACAGGTGACTTGAAGGAGAAGTGGTATATGGAGATCCTTCGGGGGACTATTGTGAGAATGGCACGACCATCTTCATCAATGGAGAGGAGGAGATTCCCCTTCGGACTGAGATCGATGCAACTTATGTTCTTGCGATGGGCGAAGGGGAAGGTATAGCTCGAATTCCTGGCAAATCAGCCTAATGAAGGGAGCGAGCCAGAAACAATCCGTACCGTGTCAAATTGAAGACCGAAACGCGATTTCCGACAGGAGACAATAGAGAATCACCGTCTGGAGTGAAGACTAGATTGCCTTTGCGATAGACGGTACCAAGGAGATTTGAGAACTATTGTGATCGTCAGAAGAGCCCCGGATACCTGTTCCAGGTGCAGCCGTACCTTGAAATCGGTTTTCATCCTTGCTGTGGTGTACTATCTCTCTGGGCGCATTCACAATAATAATAATAATAATAATACTGATCATGATCTATGGCAAAAAGTGTCGGCGATTCCGGGCTGAAGATTGTCCGGGCCGATGCTATAAAATTAAGATTCGGGAGCTAGGAAAGCCCCTGGGCGTTTCCTCTTTCAGGGGAATCTCTGGAAGGAGCCCCTAAGCCCCTAAACAGCGCAGCTGCAAACCTTGTCCATCACCAATATTCAATTTGCTGACCCTGCATCTCTGTTCGTGCTCTTGACTCTATTGCAACAGTAGCAATTCTGACCAGAGCTCGATCATCCTCCACAACTTCAATAATGGCGCCTGCGACAGTGGAATCAGCATCTCCGATTGGCATAGCTAATGTAAGTTTTGCTCACTCGCCAATCGCCTATGAAGCTGACAGGTCTCGTCTAGCTCCCCAACCAGAGGTACGCATTCGACGTGAGGAATGACATCGCTTTCTCAGTACCTGACAGTCCTGCAGACACAAGATTGTTGCAAAGCGAGGTGCAGCTTTCACAATTATGGTCAGTATCAATCCACCGCCAATACTCATTCAAGTGAATGCTGACAGCTTTCCAGGTTGCCGGAGAATCAGGACTTGGAAAGACAACTTTTATCAATACCCTCTTCTCAACAACTATCAAGAACTACGCCGATCACAAACGCCGCCATGCGAAGCAGGTTGACAAAACTGTGGAGATTGAGATCACTAAGGCTGAATTAGAGGAGAAATTCTTCAAAGGTACACAGCCAAACATTACTTTCGACGAATGAGTGCTCATATGCTGACACTTCCAGTCCGCCTAACCGTGATCGATACCCCTGGCTTCGGTGATTACGTGAATAATCGTGATTCCTGGATGCCTGTCATCGAATTCCTTGACGACCAACACGAGTCCTACATGTTGCAAGAGCAGCAGCCTCGCCGAGTAGACAAGATCGATCTCCGAGTCCACGCATGCCTCTACTTCATTCGCCCCACCGGCCACACCCTTAAACCTCTCGACATCGAAGTCATGAAGCGTCTGAGCTCGCGCGTTAACCTAATCCCTGTCGTGGCCAAAGCAGATACTCTCTCACCCGCGGACCTAGCTCGATTTAAGCATCGCATCCGAGACGTCATTGATGCGCAAGGAATCAAGATATACCAGCCTCCCATCGAGGAAGATGATGAGGCTGCTGCTACACACGCCAAGTCTTTGATGGCTGCCATGCCCTTCTCAGTCATCGGCAGCGAGAAAGACGTAAAGACTGCGGATGGACGCATATTGAAGGGCCGTCAATATTCATGGGGTGTGGCTGAGGTGGAAAACGAAGATCATTGCGACTTCAAGAAACTCCGCTCCATTCTCATCCGAACCCATATGCTTGATTTGATCCATACAACCGAAGAGATGCACTACGAGGCTTACCGTGCACAACAGATGGAGACTCGGAAGTTTGGCGAAGCAAGACCCAGAAAGTTGGACAATCCCAAATTCAAGGAGGAGGAGGAAAATTTGCGCAAAAGGTTCACGGAGCAAGTAAAAGTGGAGGAGCAGCGATTTAGGACTTGGGAGCTGAAGTTGATTGCGGAGAGAGATCGCTTGAATAAGGACCTGGAGAGTACTCACGCTGCGTATGTACTTCCTCTTTTCGCCACTTTTTCGTGCTAACGCTTTGGACAGCATCAAAACGCTAGAGCAGGAGATGGAGCAGATGCAAGGCTCTGCTGTCCGTAGCCATGGTCGTCGATAATTAGTGACCTGGTCGACGGGATAGGTGAGAGTTTGTGCTGGAATTGCTCGAGGAAGGTGGGAATTGTCTACGGATTCGAAACTTTTCGAACGCCATGCAGCTTTGCGAGTCCATGTTATAGGATTATCTTTGGGGTGTATAGCGAGCGCGTCAAGGGTAGGTCTCCCCATTGCTTTGGCCCGAGATTCATGCCTACCTAATACTCAATTTTGCAAGCCCTTGTCCTTTTTTTTAACAGTCCGTAGTAGCAACCTTCCATGACCACAGAAAGAGATCTGAAGGGCCAACAGTGTATTGGAACCACACAGGAGCAAACTATTCCATCACAATCACGACCATGACCCTGGCCCGAAGGCTGCAAGTAAGTAGGGCCTGCCAGATCACTACTCCCTGTTTCGTGCTGCGAAAGTGGTGCTGAAAACGAATCATAAGCCAATATAGGCAAGCATAATAGCTACGTATAAGTGAAGCTGCTCCATGACTATCTAGATTCTCACACACGAAAGCATAGTACTTTTGTCAACTTACTACACAGAAGAAGTAGAAATAGCAAGTTGTTCCATCTAAATAAGAGCGCGTGTAGAGAGCGTATATATACGTACAAAGAGTGCGTAGCGAGTGCGTAGCGCAGCGTAAAGTTGGTTCTAAAGATACGAAGGATCTGAGGCAAAACCGTAGCGTAAAACGTAGCCAAAACGCAACAAATACAACAGAAACGCAGCAAAATGGGGCCAACGACTCCTACAGAGTCCAACAACTTTCTAACCAAATGGCCTCGGAAATCAAGCTGTAATTCTGTTACAAAACTGCTCGAAAGAAGAGGGCGTTGGTTGTGCGCAACCCAGCATCACGTGACTTCGCGCACTGCAATTCACCTTGGCATTGTATTGCGTTGTCGAGTCGTTGATGTCAAACTTCCAAAGTACTATGACTCTTCAACCATGAGAGTACTCTTTTCTTTTGGTTGAACAAGCTCTGTCAGCCGGATGAATTGAGCCCTCTCCGGACTGGTTCAAATACACTCCGCGGCCATGCGCAACCAGATCTCAGCAGTCTGATGTCTCCCACGCTTCCCTCCACGCTCCTGCACACGATATCCTCGCACAGTGGCGCAGTGAATGCGCTTACCTTCTCTTCTCTCGGTGGCACTTACATCCTATCCGGCTCTTCTGATCGCCAAATCCACCTCTCCCGCAGCGAACCTACCTCTACCTCCACCCCCGACAAGCCGCGTTCGACGACTGCAAGTACAACACCGATTCAAAAGTATGCCGCGCACGGCTATCCAATCCTCGACATCTCCTGTTCGGCCGACAACCAGACGTTTGCGTCGGTAGGTGGGGACCGATCTGTCTTCTTGTGGGACGTCCAAGCCGCGTGTACGATCCGACGCCTTGGTGGAACGCAGCAAGGTCATACCAGTCGCATTAATGCTGTTTCATTTGCCGCTGTCGAGGACTCGGTGCTGGTCAGCGGCAGCGATGATAGGACTGTTCGAGTCTGGGATCTGAAGAGCAGAAATGCCAATCCGATCATGGTCTTCGAGGAGGCTGGTGATTCTGTCTCTGCCATCGTGGTAAGAGACGGGGAGATAATCGCGGGAAGCGTGGACGGGAGGGTCAGAAGCTATGATATCAGGATGGGCTTGTGTACGGAGGATACTATGCCCGCTGCAGTCACTAGTGTTCAGATCACTGGAGATGGACAAGCACTCCTTGTCGCATGCCTAGACTCTAAGATCCGACTGATTGATCGCAAGGATGGCACCTGCTTGCGGGCTTTCTGGGGCGACGGATTCAAGAATGAAGACCTGAGGATCAAGAGCTGCTTTGGCAGAGGCGAGGCAGTGGTAATAAGTGGTTCGGAAGGCGCTGGCACGGTTAATGCGTGGGATGTCATGACTGGACAGATTGTGGGCACTGTCAAGGCTGCAGACAAGGTTGTCAGCGTGGTCAAATGGCGAAACAAAGGCAGAGGAGTCAACGGCGTATGGGCTAGTGCTGGAGCAGATGGTGTGGTCCGCATCTGGGGCGATTGATGGCGTGGGTGGTGTCTTCAGGCGGAGCCGGAAGACTGGTCGGTCACATATTAACAATATCAATCGAGTGGGTTCGAAACCCATCAATGTTGGCTCTTTGGCGTAGTGACTGACGGATCCCTCTTCTGATGGTAGCCTGTACTGCCTGTGGTTGGTATGGTTTCCCAAGTTGCATCGTCACTCGTCAGCCCGTATCATGCAGGTCGTCAAATGCGGCGAATGGATCCATAAATCACTCTTTTAGCTAATTTGACCTGATTTAACAGCATTCCTTACTGATGTGAGGTTCTGCGCATATTATCTACCGTTCAATTCACCTAGGTCTTCAACCAAATAGTGATGCGAGTTTGTGGATGGCAAGGATGGCAAGGCGGCGAAAGAATTGAAAGACAGTATCCGTATAGTAGGGACACAAAATTCTACCAACGTAAGTCAAGTTCGGAGGTCTGTTCTTCAGACGTTCTTTGTTTTTGGCATTGATTCCTTGACAAGGTAATTATCCCACTCTGCCTGGAAGACAAGCACTCAACCAGCGCCATAACCTAGAAGCCTGTGATATCACTGACGGCTTCAATCCCAGAAAACCCCCTCAAGTGCAGTGGCGTCAGCTTGAATAATCAATCGGTCACGAGCTAGGTCTTTTGACGCTCTTTCAGGTACCATTTCATGCACTCTTCCAGAAATGCTTCCTTCCCTCCAGCTTGGCCTTTCCACGCTCCATTCTGGTCCCCTCGCGCGACCAACATGCTGACTGGTTTTTTGACTGCCAGGTCTAACAGATCGTCTGCGACGCTAGCGCGAAGCTCGCCGTAGCCACCACACTCATCGTCATCTTCATAGTCATCGTCCAAGCCTTTGATCCTCCTATCCCATGTTCGTGGGGGGTAGTCTTTCAGCGTCATGACATTCACATAGCCCCACATGAGGCATCGAATGAAGTGCTTTGAGAAGACCATCTTCCTTCGAACTATTTCCCGCATGAGTAGTTGATCTGGCCTGAGTAAGATTGTGCAGGGCTTTCCAGTGTCATGTGTTGACCTCTCCCCCCAGTATTCCATCTTCATCTTCCCTATCTGGTCACCCGGTACACCAAACATTGGCAGGCCTTCTTCGTCTGGAACTGGCATTGATTTTGTTGCAATATACATCATCAGTACTTCGGATCTCGTTGTCAAAGCGGTACGCTTTAAGACGCGCCAAAGTGGTAAAAGACTCCGTTGTGTTAAGAGCATCTTCCTTAAACCATGATGGCGATAAGCTGTCATAGGATCGTGGAAGCGCATATCAAGCTTGACCACAACGCACATCATGAAATAGAGATCGAGATCAGTGATTAGCTTTGCGGTATGTATGTATCCAATCCTTCTTGCATTGTCGGGGATGTCCATTAAGAACCACAATTTCTTTAAGACTAGCTCACATCGACTAGGTAGAGGAACGCCGTCTTCAGCCATCAAGGTCATGATTTCGTGACATACTTTCTCACGAAAGAGTATCATCTTCAACCACCTGAAGCTAGGAACCTTCCGAATCTCGCCAGCGGCTTGCTTGATAGGATGAGGATGTGGTATACGTGGTGAGGGGTCTGGACGGCACAAGTACCTGTAACATCGAGCTGGAAATATTCGCAAGCTTTCAGGACATTTTCGCATTGCCTGATTGCGAATTACAGTGGCAAAACGGGTATCGATGATGGTGTGAAAGTCTTTACTGATAGCGTATAGGCTGACCAAGTCATTGACAGGTAGATTTGCTGCTAATGCAAAGCAAAGTTCTGGATACAATAATATGCCGCCGAAGACGTTGAAGCTTGGACTATTTGTGCGCTTGTAGATGTAGGCAGGTGGAGGTAAAGCGGGCCAGCCACGTTTACGCTTTCGACTGGCAACTGTGGCAGCATTTTCAACACGAAATAGTGAAGTGTAATAATTTGGAGGATGAACAGGTGGCGATCTTGGGAATAGCCGGTCTTCGGATTTTTCCTGGATAGACATCGTTAGCGTTCGACCTAATAACATGAGAATATTACATACCTGAGGAAGAGGGTACATCGGCTGAGTGCCGGGACAGACAGTCGATTGACTACATGACGGATCTGCGTGAGACGAAGAATTGTGTACGTCACGCAGAGATTGTGGTTTCCGAGAGCCGTGAAGGGGAAGGTTGAAGGCTTGTAATCCATTTCTCGGCAGTAAGGATGCTCTCTGTGGATCATTCGGTGTTGTTGAGTGAGGGTGTCCTGCGACAGGAAAGCTTGAAGGTGGAGTAGGACCGAAAGCATTGTTTTTTTCGTGATTAAAGCTGAAATCTGAGCTTGGGGCTCCATCTCGAGGCAGAGAGGGCTGTGTCAAGAAGCTTGCAGACGGGGTTGAATTGGGAGTCTGTATGATAGGCGGCTGGCTGTCTTGGAAAGAAAATTTTTGCAAGGCGTTGGTTGCAGTAAGGACCCTCGCTGGAGACTTGGGGCCTGCTTGCACAGCGTCTTCTTCTGTAGTCGCCTCTTCTTGACCCAGGCCCTTTTTTCCATCTGCGGAGCGTACTCGCGTTCTCTTCTGCCGATGTTGGTCAATATCCATCAGGTTCAGCCTTCTTTGGATTCAGGTATGAGTGCTAGCCTTTTTGCAATTTCTTGTCGTTGTTGTGGATATTGTTGCGGAAACTGTTGTGAGTAGTCAGTTGCGAAGTACTATTGGCTGCTGCGAAAGTCTCTTATGACGTCTCCACAATAGGAACACAACAATGGTGACAACGCTATTCAGGGCCTTCAATCAATAAACACATAGCCGCAGCAGCACGTGACAAAAC
>QQTW01002870.1_pt1 | contig 12654 bp, 15 predicted proteins | sample 1904831 | NCBI WGS metagenome assembly QQTW01 (sample SAMN09435610, study PRJNA476489) | Subsurface metagenome, whole genome shotgun sequencing project. | reverse complement strand
GAATTTTAGGATTAATCTTTACTAGCCAAGTAGTCAACCCGAAAATAATTGCCGGATCCCCTAGAGATACTAAAGGAAATGTATTTTGGAAATTGCTGTTTAGTCCTCGCGTCCGAGTTCCCGCTTTGGTGCTGTTAATGGTAGGTTTGGCTTTTGGCACTTTGAGTACCTTTGTGCCATTATTTATTAGATCGGCAGGTGTAGACTTAAATGCTGGACTATTTTACACTGCTGCCGCGATCGCAAGTTTTAGCGTGAGATTAGTTGCGGGAAAGGCAAGCGATCGCTATGGGCGCGGTTTATTTATTACTATTAGCTTAGTCTTCTATACTGCATCCATGCTGTTGCTTTGGGTTGCCAATAGTCCTAGTAGCTTTTTAATCGCGGCGGTAATTGAAGGTGCGGGTGCGGGGACGCTAATCCCGATGATTGCAGCAATGATGGCTGACCGAGCAATGCCGACGGAGCGCGGTAAAATTTTCGGTGTATGTATGATAGGGTTTGATGTAGGAATTGCGATCGCAGGCCCAGTTTTGGGTTCGGTAGCCCAACAAGTCGGCTATCGTCACATCTTCGGCTTTGCTAGTAGTTTGACGTTTTTAGCAATTATTATTTTCCTCACCCAATCTAGTAAGGATTTACCTCATTCTTTGCGGTTTGCTTTGGGTAAAGGTAGAGATGTTTATGCTACAAAAATGTAGTAGAGAGACGTTGCAGTGCAACGTCTCTCTACACCGCGATACCCATTTTATAAATACGGGCGAGGAGGGATTCGAACCCCCGACACCGTGGTCCGTAGCCACGTGCTCTAGTCCACTGAGCTACACGCCCTCGCAGAATTCCTATCCTAGCATATTGATTTAGACAATGCAAGAATTTTTAAAAGAACCATCTTTGACTCATTTAGATGCCCTTGGACAAGCCCAAATGGTTGATGTGTCGGGCAAAGGGGCAACTATCCGCAAAGCCGTAGCTGAAGGTAGGATAAGGATGCAACAAACTACTTTTCAAGCAATTCAAGCGGGGAATGTATCAAAAGGCGATGTACTGGGAACGGCTAGACTAGCGGGAATTATGGCAGCAAAGCAGACATCGGCGTTAATTCCTTTATGCCATCCTTTGCCTATTCAGAAAATAGAAGTACAAATTATCCCGGATTTTTCGTTACCAGGTTATGTAATTAGCGCCGAAGTGAAAACAAAAGCCGAAACCGGGGTAGAAATGGAGGCGTTAACCGCCGTATCGGTTGCCGCGCTTACTTTGTACGATATGGCAAAAGCTTTAGAAAAGTCTATAGTAATTGAATCAATCCGCTTAATTAGCAAATCTGGCGGGAAATCTGGCGACTATAGCTAGTATTTGCTACGCGATCGCCTTTAAAATTAAGTTTAGTATCTAAAAACTCTACTCCATGCCTCCTCGTTGGCCGCGCAAACCAGACCGTAAAGACTCAGCTTATCGCAAGCTAGATGACCGAATGACTTTTGCAACTCATGTAGCAACTTTTAGCGCAATTAATTCTGGATTGTGGTTTTTTCACAACTTCAATTCTGCTACTTGGGAATGGTTGCCTTGGGTAACAGGTATTTGGCTTGTGGTGCTAATATCCCATTTAATTTATATTAGTGCGATCGCCGATTATTCCCCAGATACACCGCCCAAATCCACCTAAAGAGAGACTACGAGCAGTAGAAGAATCACAAACAAATAAGCGATAGTAGAAATATAAAACTATTATTTACTACCTATTATGGCTCTCAACACTACAGAAGTAATAGAAGAACTTGCTTCAGAAATTGGCGAAAATGTCTATCTAGATATTGCTAAATGGCATTTGTATCTATCCAATGCTCACTTACATACCCTACTTGCCGAACAACTTTATCCAATTCTCAGCGCCAAATCTTTAGATGAAGACAGAGTTTTACACATTCTGCAATCTATCCCGGTCAAAATTGGCGGTAGCAAAAAAGAAGTACCATTGATTGACTTTCTGCCCATGCAATGCCAGGTTACTTTGATGGATATTTTAGAAAAATATCAGCGTAACTTGTAGGTTTATAGCTAAATAAACAAAGTACCGCCTAGGATACAATTCCTAGGCGGGTTTTTCTTATCTACCCAACTTTTGCCGGATTCTAGACACAAAAATATCAACTTCTGGTAATTTCATCTGCATAGCAATCAAGGCAAAAATACCAATTCCTACCCCTCCAGCTAAACTAAGTTGTCCTAATTGCCCAATTAAGCCCTCATCAGTCCAAAACTGCTGTATTCCCCAAAGAGTTCCCCAACTAGCCAAACCTGCCAAAAAGCTGCTTCCAGTCAAAGCCAAAATCGGTAAACTCCATTCAATCCAAGGTAATCCGTGCAATTTGCGATGAAGCAGCCAAAATAATAGCAGCATTGAAATTAAATTTACTACCACCGTTGCTAAAACTAAACCCGGTGTGCCGAGCATTTTGAAAAATACGTAAGCAAAAATGATATTAAAAAAGATGCTTACCATGCTGATGCGAAAAGGCGTATCGCCATCGCCCAAAGCATAAAATACCCTAACTAAAACATCGCGCCCCAAGTAAACAAACATCCCAATCCCGTATACCACAAGTAAAGAAGATACTAATTGAGACGCATTGCGATCGAAAGCCCCGCGCTCGTATACTACGCGAACAATTGGTACAGCAAGGGCGATCGTAATTGCCCCTAATGGCAGCATTGTAATAGCTGTTAGTAATAATCCCTGACGGATGCGCCCTTTTAATTCATCCCAGTCTTGAGGATCGGCAAGTCGGGAAAAAATCGGCAGCATCGGTACTAATATCACATTAGAAAGAATGCCTAAAGGAGTTTGAATCAATAAACCCGCATACTGTAAGGCGGAAGCCGCTTGAGGAATGTAGGAAGCTAAAATCAAAATCACGTATAGATTAATATGCGTCATGCCCGACGAAAACGTCGCCGGAGCCATGATTTTTGTAACTTCTTTCACTCCTGGCTGATTGAAATTAAAGCGCAGGCGTAAAGTCCCCATACCCGACTTCCATTGTGCCGGAACTTGTATTAACCACTGTAAAACTGCTCCGGCTAAAGTTCCCCAAGCTAAAACCGCTCCCCCCAGCATCGCGTATTCGGGAGTCGTAACTTTTGAGCCTAGTTGCAACGCCAAAACTCCCAAGCCAATAATTACGGTAATGCTGGAGAATATTGGGCTAACCGATGGTAGCCAGTACAGATTTGCAGCATTGAGAGTACCGAAACCGATGCCAATTAACCCCGCTAATAGCGCCATCGGAGCCATAATTTGCATTTGCCCGATCGCAATTCCCCGAACTTCCAATCCGTGCGGTGTAGTACCTAATCCCGGCGCGACTAAGTCAATAATTCCCGGCGCGAAAAAAATTAAAGCGATCGTTACAAGCATTAGCAACCCGCCGACAAAAGTTGTCACCGTTTCCACTAGGGGCGCAGCTTCCGACTTTGGACGCTTGGCTAAAACGCTAACAATGGCGCTATGAAATGGCCCATTGATGCCACCTAGTAATACCAAAAGAAAGCCAGGGATGACATAAGCATAGTTAAAAGCATCCGCTACTACACCGACACCAAACACCGCCGCGATCGCTTGAGTGCGTACCAAACCAAAAACTTTACTAATTAACGTTGCCGCCGCAACAATTCCAGCAATTCCAGCTAGAGAGCGAGAAGGGGTTGATTTTGACACTGAATATGTTTAAAAAGTAAAAATACCTTGATTTCTATCCCTATTGGGATTTATAAATAATACCGCTCTCTAGCCCAAGCGTTTGAGGCGTTATTTATTGGGTGCTTGCAAACAAAGTATTGCACCTATTGCCATAAAACCCGCAGAAATTGCGATCGGGCAAAGTTATCGGTTCTCCTAAAAATACAGTAGAAATTGCTGCCCCCGCAAAAGGTGAAAGGGCAAAATAAGCCCCAGTCATCGCTGCACCCATTTGGCGCAATGCCAGCACAAAACAAACATAAGTTAGTCCAGAAGAAATAAACCCAATTCCTAATACTGTAAGTAAAATACTTGTGGGTGGTAAAACTTGCCCGATAAAAAGTGCGATCGCTACATTAGATCGGTAGTAAACCTAATCCGCCGCCCAAAAACAGTAACCCAGCTAACATCCAAGGTTGAACTTGAGCTAAAAAAATCTTAGTAATGGGAATACTAGCGCCAAAAAACAAAGCACTTCCCAAAGCAAAAATCGCTCCCTGTAACGCTTTATTTGATTGAATTTGAGTCACTAAGGCAGTACCAGATACGATACTTCAATCTCACCATAAAATGTTTCGCCAAGGCGATCGCCTTTTTCGTCTACAGCTTTGCCAAAGTTGAGTAAAAGCAGATTTAACCACCAGTAGCGCTGGGAAATTACCTGCTAGATGGCACAACGACGACAGAGAGGTTTGTTGAGCAAGGTTTGGGTTTAGTATAAAGCTATTTAGCTAAGGAGTTTAAGCGATCGCATTTATTAAAAATACCTTGCCAAAAACAAAAACATTAATTAAATAGAGTTATTTTATTTTCAGATTTTTTTCTCTGGACTTGCTGCGATCGCACGTGCGGCTTTGCTACTATCTGTCTTACCGATTGCATATATGCTAGGGAATAGCAACGCAGTGTAGATAACGGAATAATAGATGATGTTTGGCGCACCCCAACTTGACGGTAAAGAAAATAACTGGCGACACCAATTGAATAAGTTTGTTAAAGCCAATCAACGAGAATTGGCGGCTTTATCTTGGGGGTTTTGGCTGGCAAATAGCGATCGCCCTGATACATTAGCTATCGATCTTAAACCAACACCGCATTTTATTTCTTGTCCAAAAGCAGAGTTAGAAAAGCTCAATCAAAATGTTGATAACCACATCCAAGAAATTTTAGGTGTAATTGATGGCTACCAGGCGGATAAAGAAGTCGTTATTCTGGCGATTGGCAATAGTCAAATCAAGCTAATTCAATTTCTAAGCGAACCACCGCCACCAATTTGTTATGCAGAAATTGCCGCCGACGTTGGTACTTTAGTTCAATTATTAGAGCAGCGAATGATTGAGCAAATTAAAGAATAATTTTTAATTAGTAAATTAGTCCCTGATAGGTGCAACGCCAGTTATTTAACAAAACCTTGAGTAATTAAATACTTGTTTAATTTATCTATAACTAAGCTGTTTGACTGATAGACAAAACAAGAACTTGTAATAAAATTGTTGCAATCTAAGTTCAGTTATTGCCACTCCGCTTATATCAAAATATTATGAGGAGTTTAAAAAAGTGTGCATGAAATATCATCGGAAAGATTGCAGCAAGCCGAAAAACACGGAAAAATATCCGAACAACATGGCAAATTGGTTGAGGAGTTAGGTAAAAAACTAAAAAAATCTAGGTCTAATGCCGAACAACAGAGCAGCGTAATCGAGCAGTGCGGTAAAAATACCCAACAACACGCTAAATCATTACAAAAATATGCCCAATCTGCTCAAAAACCAGATGCGGATTCAACAGTAGAATACACTAAAGCGGGAGCAGAACACATAAAAGCTACATGGGAACATATCAAAGCTGTCAATGAATACCTCAAGCTAGTTCAACAACACCTACATAATTCTAAACAAGCCCATTACAGATACTTAGAGCAAGCTGAGGATAAATAACTTGCCTAAATACCCGATCCATCAAAAAACTCTTGAATTGCTTTATCTCTAATCTGACAGCTAGAGACAATAGCGGCGGAAACATCTTTTGCTGCCAAAATTGCCTCGTGAGAAGACAACTGTTGATGATGTAGGCTATCTACTTGTTGTTCTAGTGCTTCGATCCGATCTAGTAAAGCGCGAATTACCTCAGCCTCAGAATCTGGCAAACTACCGTGTTCTAGCGGATCTACTCGCACTCCTGCACGATAAATAATTCTACCGGGTACGCCCACTACCGTGCAGTTAGAAGGTACGCTTCGCAGCACTACTGAACCCGCGCCAATTCTGACATTGCTGCCAACTTCTATATTGCCTAATACTTTAGAGCCAGCACCAACTACAACGTTATCGCCTAAAGTAGGGTGACGTTTGCCGCTTTCTTTCCCCGTACCGCCAAGGGTGACACCTTGATAAATTAGCGCGTAGTCGCCCACAATCGCAGTTTCACCAATCACAACGCCCATGCCATGATCGATAAAAAAACCTTTGCCAATGACTGCGCCAGGGTGAATTTCAATTCCCGTTACAAACCGAGCAATAAAAGAAATCAACCGGGGGATAAACGGAATACCCTGACGGAAAAGCCAGTGGGAAAAACGATGCAATACGATCGCCTGCAAGCCAGGGTAGAAAAATACTACTTCTAACCAGTTGCGGGCAGCAGGATCGCGCTCAAATATAATGCGAAAATCAGCTAGCAGTGTAGATAGCACGCTATTATACCCACCTTGGGTAAAAGACTCCAGTTTTTATTTTAGCGTCAAGTGTGGCTACTCTTGTACAGAAAGGGTGTATTTATACTTTGCCCCAGCATCAATCGCCCCTACCCAAACTTGATAAGTTCCAGCTTGCCAGTTGGCACTCTCGATACTAGCATCTTTGTTACTACCACTATCGTCACCGCAGCTAATAGTATCTTTTGGTCCTTTAATAATTAAAGTAGTGTCATTACCTTCGCTATTTACTTGGACTTTTAAGCGCTCGAAGCCTTTATCTAGTACCAATATATGATCGGGATTGGTATCGCCAAAGCCAATGCAAGGGTTATTATTGCGATCGCGATTGGCTATGGTAGATAACGAATAAGAACCACCTGTAAAGCCTGTAGCCGTGCCTTGAGCGGGTTTAAAACCAGGTGACAAAGACAGAGTACCAAAATTAGCCGTTTGTGCTACTACAGGTAGCGCACTCATAGCTGCAAGCAGCACTAACAAATAGCTGTTTTTAAATCTAACTAAGGGACGAATAAACTTCATCACAACCCTGGGAATATTCCCTATAAATTATCTATCTATGTCTACTTTAACCAATAGAAATAGTAATTAGTTTTGGCGAGGGACACAGTTTAGTCTGGCATACAATAACCTTTAGCAGAAATTAATATTTCTGTTTTACTTATCCTCCTCAAACAAAGAGCTAATATTTACCTATAAAGACGTTGACTTTACACAAACTTTATTTAAAAATGCCTCCATTTGTCTTAATTATCTTTTTGTTAATCGCGGGAACTTTTTTTACTCAAGTATTGGTGCTAATCCCGCTCAATTTTATACGCAGCTTTAATTTTCCGGGGGGATTATTTTTAGCCTTGTTAGCGCTATTGCTAGTGTGGTGTTTTGGAGATTGATTTATTTAGTATTAAATTTGAACAAAATACCACCTGTAAGCAATTCTGCTTTATTGTCGTAGCTGCTAATAGTTAGCGATCGCAAATTACTAAAAAATGGTTTTCCTGCTACTTCTAGTAAGCTAATAATTGGTAACTGACGCTTTACCAGCGATTGATTTGCTTGCCAATCAACGTATACATAGCCTGCGTTTGGCTGCGGAAAAGCATCGGTACTAGCTAAAAACTGAGAATTGTTCGCTAAAGAGGCATTTTTGTTAGCTTTTAACACTTTTTCCATCGCATCAATTGAAGTGGTAAAAACTTCATAATTATCTATCGTAGTGTGTACGCCTTGGACTTTGGCATTCAGAGTAATTGGTGCGGAAGCATCTTTATTTTGTGCTGCTACAGGCGTTAATTGCGTCCACGCAGAGACTTTTTGATTTTCCAAAGGTAAAGAAGTAATAGTTAATTCTTTAGCAGAGGCGATCGCATTTAATTTTTCTATTCCTGCGGTGGCGCTGGGTGTTCTTTCTACGGCAAAAATCCAATCGTTATTTGGCAACTTTCCTAGGGCGTATTCTCCCTCTACCCAACTAAAAACATCATCTTTTAAGTTGATGCCCCAATTTGCTTGAAGTTCGGCTATTGGCTGTTCAATTAACTTGGCGATCGATAATCCTGGAGAAACTTGCGTCCAAAATTGCTGCAAATTACTATTAGGTAGCGCCCTTAAATCTACGCCAGAAATCGCCAAGCTAACGTTAGCCGGAAGATACTGTAAAGCTTTTGCTGGTTGCGACAAGGTAGGGATTGACGGCAAAATTTCTTTATCCAATCCTGCAACTACTGTAGTTTCCGCAAGTAACCCTTGAGAATTAAGTTCTAAAGCGACAATTTGACTTTCGTAAGTTTGGGGCGTTTCTACCTTCCCTGCCGCTAAACTAGGATAATTTAAAAAAGCTAAACCTACTTTTCGCTCTGGTAGTTGAGTAAGTGCTTGCTGATATTGGCTAGAAGTTGTGAGATTGAGATCGGGCGCTTGTACGTTGCTAATTGCTTCTTTTAAAACTTGCGGGTGATTGGCAAATAAAACAAACTCATCGCCGACAACACCCCCAGAAAACCCCCCTTCAGCTTTGGTTGACAAGTTTTCAGGTTGTAAACGAGGACTATTACTCAATAGCCGAACGCCGTTGTATTCTTCAATAACTAAATTTGCTCCAGCGATCGCCTTTTTGGCAAACAATAACTCAACAAAATCCCGGCTTTTTTGCGCGTCTTTGGTTGCAACCGCCAACAAATACCCTGGCTGTTGTCCATTACTAGGATCTCGATCGCGATCGCTGCTAGTTACAGCCGCCGTAACCTCATCTCCAATCCAAGGCTTAATATCTTGCTCGTAGTCAACGCTAGTATTCGCGAGTAAGCTAGTTTTAAGTTGGTTTAGTTCGTCCTTGGTTTTACGTCTTTCTTTGGAACTGGCGACGACTTGCGCCAAATCTTCTAAGCGATCGGGATTTACTAACATTGACACCATAATTGGCGCAAGCTTTGGTATAAATATCGCGGCGGTGGGGGTGTTTTGGCTACCAATTAACGCCCCGCTTCCCAAGCTTTTGCAACCGCTAATCCCAGTCAGAAATATAATTACAACCGCTAATATAGAAAAAAATGACTTTTGACTCATATCCGAGAACCACTTGCAAAAATTAATATTGACAAAACATCAACATCATGTATCCCCTTAAACATTACTGGGAATGCTAAAACTAAGTTTAGTACCCAGCAAGAGCAAGATGTCAGCCCAATTTCAACCGCCGATCGCTTCTGTGAGTGTAGAAGAACTTGCCCAACGGCTCAAAAGTGGTGCAATAGAAGGATTGCAGTTGATAGATGTGCGGGAATTAGAGGAAATTGCGATCGCTTCTATTCCTAGTTTCACGATTTTACCTTTGAGTCAATTTAACCAGTGGGCAGGAGAAATAACTACTCGTTTCGATCCACACCAAGAAACTTTGGTACTTTGTCATCATGGCATTCGTTCCGCCCAAATGTGTCAGTGGTTGGCAAGTCAAGGATTTACTAATGTTAAAAATATTACTGGTGGAATTGATGCGTATGCTAACGAGTGCGATGAGAGTATTGGCTTGTACTAATTCGTTAGGTTTAAAATACTAGCAAGCGATCGCGTCCAACCTCTGCAACTTATTTGTTATCTTGTATAAATAGATTCAAATATTTAATAAACTTTTAGTCAAAATCTTTGCAAGCTCATAATAAATTGTGCGTCACGTCTGCTTCAGCTATGCAAGTCCAGCTTACTAATAGACAACAACACATACTTTGGGCAACAATCCGCCATTACATCGCTACAGCCGAACCTGTGGGATCGAAAGCTTTAGTAGATGGCTACAAACTGCGCGTCAGCCCCGCGACAATTCGCAATGCAATGGGGGTACTCGAAAAAGCTGGATTGCTTTATCAGCCCCATACATCGGCGGGTAGAGTACCATCGGATTCTGGCTATCGCATTTATGTAGATGAATTGATTACTCCTGCTGAAGTTTCGGCGCGTCAATTAGAGCAAGTATTGCAATTACCCAAAGAAGATTGGAGTTTAGAAGCTTTATTGCAAGGCGCATCGCAAATTTTGGCAACCGTTAGCGGCTGTATTACGCTCATTACTATGCCGCAAACCAGTACCGCTAGTTTGCGTCATCTCCAGCTAGTACAGGTAGATCCGGGGCGAGTAATGGTAATTGTCGTTACCGATGGCTACGAGACACAATCGGCGTTGATGGAGTTACCAAGGGCGGAAGATTGCCCGATTGATGTTGAGGTAGTAGAAAGAGAATTGCAAATTCTTTCTAACTTTTTAAATAGTCAATTGCGGGGGCGGAGTTTGGCGCAATTAGCGGTACTAGATTGGAGTCAATTAGACTTAGAATTTCAGCGCTATGGAGATTTTCTAACTAATTTTTTAGCTGACTTGCATCGTCGCGCCAAACCCCCCGCAGCTACTCAAATTATGATTCGCGGCGTATCTGAAGTATTGCGTCAGCCAGAATTTTCGCAATTGCAGCAAGTAAAAACAATCATCCATCTGTTGGAAGAAGAACAAGAACAGCTTTGGCAGTTAATATTTACTGAGCCAGAGGTTGTAGGATTGGGCAGGCAGCGAGTAACGGTTAGAATTGGCGCGGAGAATCCTTTAGAACCAATTCGTAGTTGTACGCTCATTTCGTCTACTTATCGCCGGGGTACTGTACCTGTAGGCAGCGTAGGGGTACTTGGGCCGACGCGGATGGATTATGAAACTGCGATCGCTGTTGTGGAAGCTGCGGCGGATTATTTATCTGAAGCTTTAAGTTGATCGAGTCAAGGTTTTTCGCTTCAAAACTCTGGCGATTCGGAAAGTTTATGCAAAAAGTAACGTATTTATGAGTAAAAAGATTGCTTTTATAGTTTTGTGGCTGAGTTTCGTAACTTATGCTTTTTTCCTTGCTCCTCCAGAACAACCTGGTACGTTTGAATTAATCAAAAATCTCTCTACAGGTGTTTGGGATGGTGTTAATCCTCTAGTTATTTCTTTATTTAATATCATGGGGGTTTTGCCGATGATATATAGTTGCTTGCTATTTATTGATGGTAGAGGGCAAAAGATATCGGCGACTCCTTTTGCTTTAGTTTCTTTTGGAGTAGGAGCTTTTGCAATTTTACCCTATTTGTTTTTACGGCAACCAAATCGAGAGTTTCTAGGCAAGAAGAATTGGTTTATAAAATTATTAGATTCACGAATTACGGGAGCTTTTTTACTTATTAGCGGCGCAATTTTAATTGCTTATGGATTGGTAAATGGCGACTGGGCAGATTTTATACAGCAATGGCAAACCAATCGTTTTATTAATGTCATGAGTTTAGACTTTTGCTTACTTTGCTTGTTACCTGGGGTATTAATTGGCGATGATATGGCGCGGCGCAATATGAATAACCCTACTCTATTTTGGATTGCTACGCTGTTACCACTATTTGGAAGTTTGATTTATTTGTCTGTGCGATCGCCAATACCTGAAAAAGCCCAAATATCCACAAAACAACCAGTATCTACATAATTAGTCAGACGTTGTTTGAGTAGGTTATTCGCTTTAATTGCAATAGCCTACTCTTTTAGATAAATTATGCTCAGAAAAATTGCCCTTTGGTCAGTATGGGTAGGATTTATTACCTACATTTTACTGTTATCTCCGCCGCTACACTTGCCGGAAACAATCGGCTTATTAGTAAAAATATTGACTTTTCAATGGGGAAGCATCAATGCAATTATTCTCTCTTTATTTTCCCTGATCGGAGTTTGGATAGCAATTTACAGTTGCTTGCTGTTTTTTGATGGCAGAATGCAAAAAATTCCTTTTTGGATTTTTGCTGTAGCTTCTTTAGGATCGGGTGTAATTGGGTTAATACCTTATTTGGCATTACGAGAGCCAAATCAAAAATTTACAGGGAAAAAAGATAGTTTCCTTAACTTACTAGATTCTCGCTCTACAGGCATTATTTTGATAATATTTACAATTATCGTGGTAATTTACGGCGTATTTGCCGGAAATTGGACAGATTACATTTACCAATTTCAAAGCGATCGCTTTATCAATGGCATGAGTTTAGCATTTTGCTTATTTGCTGTGTTATTTCCAACAGTTTTAGGCGATGATATGGCAAGACGCGGTTGGTTGAGGGATTCTCCACTATTTTGGGTAGTGGCGCTAGTACCATTATTTGGGGCATTGCTGTACTTGTGTATCCGTCCGCCATTAATCGAATCTACAAGCTAGGGTGGAGATGCGCCTATTTTTAGCGGGAAATGATTAGTCGAAGAAATATTGTTAGATTAGTTAGACAAATATTTGCAGTATTTCAGTATAGTGGACGGGCGCTGGGATTAGTATGGGACACCAGCCGCACTCTAACAATAATTTTGGCAATTTTGACAGTTGTAGCTGGTTTGCTGCCTGGGGCGATCGCCTATATTGGTAAATTAATTGTCGATAGTGTCATACTTGCCTCTCAATCGGGATTAAATAGCGATCGCACTTCTGCATTTATTTATTTAGGATTAGAAGCTATTGTAGTTGCAATCCTTGCGGGAAGCCAAAGAGGGCTGAGTATTGCTCAATCTTTGCTGCGGGTACTATTAGGGCAAAAAGTTAATGTTTTAATTCTTGAAAAAGCCTTAACTTTAGATTTAGCTCACTTTGAAGACTCAGAATTTTATGACAAAATGAGTCGGGCGCGGCGAGAAGCTTCTAATCCTAAATAAATAA
>QQTW01002869.1_pt1 | contig 12654 bp, 13 predicted proteins | sample 1904831 | NCBI WGS metagenome assembly QQTW01 (sample SAMN09435610, study PRJNA476489) | Subsurface metagenome, whole genome shotgun sequencing project. | reverse complement strand
AGGGCAGGGATTGAGGAGTGCTTAGGAGAGTTGGTTTGAGGTATCACTTATCAACTTATCTAATGATACGTTTCGGTCCTTTGGAAGATCATTCGAGTATCTCGATATACATCAGGTTCCCCGTTCCATTCGGTTGTGAGGATCCCGTTTGTGTAAACTTCACATGTTCGAGTATTATCCGCGCTGTGATGCATGGACGGGAGATTTTGCCAAATAAAGCCTGCGCAAATGAGCCTCGATCTGTCTACCCTACCGTGCTGTACTGTACCAGTACCTTTGTCGCGATCCGCTCATGGAAACCCCTCCTCGACTATCGCTATGCCTTGCCTTGCCTTGTTTCGCCTCGCCTTATCTTGTCGCCTAAAGTCCTGACCTTCTGTTCCCGTCGCCCGCCAACCACTGACTCACTTACTTACTCCCACATGGCGCTGGTGATTACTGTCTCGTATATACCACGCAGGCGCCTAGGCACTTCGTCGCCGCCCGTCGCCGTTGCCGAGGTCCGCGAGGCGATTCTCGTAGCTCCCTCTCAGCCCCGACCTCCCCCATCATCTCTTGCCAATCCATCTTGCCGTCTGAAGTCCTTGTTGGGCTGGTCCGAGAAGTGGCGTTTCCTCTCCCTAGGACATCCAGCTTGAGTGTCGGCTTTGACAGCATTCTTGACGATGGAAGGGCTGTACTCTTGATTTGATGGACAAGCTCTGGAATGGTGTAGGCAGGATTTATGCTGCTGAAGATGGCCTATGAGCCTACTATGCTCAGGTGGGCAACTGGCACATAGATGTGATTAGGTATGTCTGACCTATGACAACCTTTTTATTGCATTCAGAGAGATGTTCCTGTTATCGAGCCAGTCTGCTTTGGTTGGTTGGACGTCGTTAGACCCGGTGGGAAGAAGTAGGAGACGACGTGTGTTTATGAGATATCGAGGGAAAGAATATGTTGATTTGTATTTGCTATGTGCTGTGTGATATGTTCTTTCGGTGACGAGCCTTCTTGAAGAGCCTTATCGAGAAGGAGACTTCATCCATGGCATTCGGGTTTCCCACGAATAGACAGAGTAGAGGTGACTTGGACGTACCTTAAATCGGGTGCAGTCAGGGGGAATGCTAACACTTGGGCCACCTGCCTTTACAACTTGCGGCTTCCAACACTGAACCTCTATCAGCAATATCTCTCAGCCTCACTTTGGTACGTTTCTACCGTTCAGGTAGAACCTCAAGACCGCCTTTGCCATGTCCCAATTACAAGACTTTAAGTAGATGATCAGCCTCAAGGGCAAGGCCAAACTTCGTCACTAGAGGCAAATCAGCACTCAATTTCGCGGTCGTTGAGGCCTACAAATCATTGTCAGGCTCTTAAGGAATCAGGGCTTTATAACCATAGAATTTCTAAGGTCAGGGGCACGGAAGGGATCAGTTCAGGGGGGGAAATAAGAAGGACCTCCGGACCCTATCTCATCAACTGGGCAGTCGAAGCTCAGTGCATTGCCTGGAATCATTGCCGTGGATTTTTGGAAGAGGTCAAGAAGACAGAAGCAAAGCTGAACATTCTGGTGGCCATTGTGTGAGCCACGCGAGGAGAACCACCTGCGCCAACACTAGAGAGGTCCAGCCAGAAGACATTGGATGTGAATATCTAAGGGATCTTCATTATTGTATTTAGTTTGTAATTTATTCTTGTATTATGCTACAAAAGATGATTGTCGTAATTCACACTCTATTATTTAGGACCCGTAACGCTAATATCACTAGGCCCTGAAAGCGTTAAAAACGGCGTTATCTGCCATTAAGAGTTGGCTATCTGATGTGAAAGTTCTTTAAAAACTAACCAGCTTCACGAGCCCGTGTATTTGATACTAGCTGGCTCTAGTGCTGTATTGACAATCATTGTGCCTGATACCGTATGGGGCAGCATTAATTTGACCCACCAATTAGTGGTGGATGGATCTCGCACTAAGGCCTGCCATTGTACTAACCATAACTGGTCTAAGTCCTCAAGCTAAGGATATTCACAGTTATTTTGTACTCAAAGCCTCATGACCCAACCCTCCATGTGTACAGTGCTACCATCCATGCACAAGCCAGTGTAAAACGCTACCAAATTAATGCTTCACAGACCTCAGAAAAGTGTGTTATGACGTTGGAACCTGGGATCTCTGACGACAATCGTGTTGCCCTGATAGACTAATTGATCTCTCACTCAATAAGTCATCTTGCCAAGTGGTGAACAGAGAGTATCAGTTGAATTTGATCCTTCAAGGTGTGAGACCGAGAGCCGCTCCTGCTCGAGAAAATTGGTCAGCTTCCTCTGAAGGGCTGTTGTTTACTTTCCGTGCTTCACGACCACAATGTGCCACTAGATACCCTGATGAAAAGCTAGGTTGACTAAGAAGAACATGCTGGAAGATGTGTATGCGTTTGTTTGAATACCAAGTCATTGTGTAAAATCTTCAGAAGGTGAAGACCTGCATCATCCATTCACGTTGTCAACGTCATCATCGTGGCCGGAGTGGTTCTTCCTCCAAAGCACAGGGTCTCAGCTTCAACCATATGCATCTACCTCAATTCAGACCATCTCAACAACGCGTCTTGATGTGATTTTTGATGACTTTAGGAGACTGCCCACTCACGATCAAGAGTCATCCATGAACGTCAACAAGTGCGGACCATGGCTTCCTTGAAGAAGTCCTTTTTCGGATCACTGTTTACGTTCCAGCCCACTGCGGTAAGTCTGAATACCAAAACTAGGTTCTGTATAAGCATGAATTGACAACATTTCTACAGGTGGAGGAAGTGCGTAGTGCATTCCGGAAGGAATTCGCTAAGTGTGCACTATCAACCTCATCCTATCACCCAGAACTAATTCTCAAAAAGCAACGACCTTGCAGGGGACGCTCCCCTTGTGAGCTATGATCAAGAGACGTTTGTAAGTGGTTTCTCCCACCTGTTCGGAAGTAAGACATGCCAATCATGGCCTTGACAGTCTTTTTCATTCCAATGCGATCGGAGCGATGTCAGGCTTAGACAGCTTTTCAGTGAGCTCTTGAAAACCTACATCAACGAGAATCAAGCGGAAGCGGATCTACTAGGGGTACATCCAGTTCGTGGTTGCGTGTCAAACTCGCTAACCTCGACAGAACCAACGCATCACTCCTTTGAAAGGGACCGTGATTGATGACTCTATTACATCCAATGACCTATTCTCACTTGACAACGGCGATGGTCTTGTCCCTTTCTTAGACGAGGAAGAGGGCGAGGAAGAAGGGAAGCTACTCGAACGGGTTGGCTATCAGACGGCGGTCTGGCAACCAAACAAAGCCAATGTGGGATTATTGACTTTCGATGTCGTGAAGGCTTTGTCAGACCATACAGGGAGCTCGTTCTACATTGATTCATACCGCAACGAAGCTCGCCTTTATGGCGGCAACTTGACCGATGCACTCACTCGGCTCAATGCTATGGAGCCGATGTTGGTAAGTACAAACCTCCACCTACACAGAGCACCGTCTTGACCTGTCTAAGATGTACCTCTATCGGCCTGCAAATGCCCATCTCCTGATGCTGTACGCCGCTACGGATCACACACGAATTGATTTCACCATTCCCTCTGACAGTGCTCTCCGTCGGATAATTGTTGACCCCGATGTCAAGCCTGTTGGAATTTGGCTGGGCAATAAACATATCGAACAGCTATCTACATACATCAAGGGCGCTAAGATAGAGCACGCTTTCAACACCCCGGCTAACTTGACAACTACAACTTCATGCAGCGTCAGTATCGCAACCTCAAGCGTCTGGTCAGAATTTACGTTTCCACAAATCGGCGACGTATGCAATCAGGCTTCATTGGGTGAAGTGTCTGGCTTCGATAAGGCCGAGAAGCTTGATCCTCTTCCCGTAAGTCATTATATGACCGAAACAGAGTCTCACATGATTGAGCAATGGGCTGGACATGTTGTTGAGGCAGCTGATCCCAATGAAATCATTCCTACTACACCTGTCCTGGAAGAACAGAAGAGAGTGGGCCGGACCAGGGTTGTCAAGCAAGTGGAGGATGACGAGGATGAAGATACCGAACCAGACGCGCCATTAGCCAAACCTTGTCTCACCTCAAAATCAATGAATGATGCCTTGAATTCCCATTTTAATGCACAGAAAGCAAGAGTCGGTCGAACGAGGATCAAGAGGATAGAGGAGGACGAAGACGAAGAAGAAGAAGATGAGGAGCTTCAAAACAACGCGTTGACTAATGGTGCCGAAAAGCGAGACAGTTGGACTTATCCACCATTACCAGAATCAAAAAGATTTGGTTCTTTCGGCATGCCGTCGAAGAGGAGATCAGGCAGGCAGCGAGTGGTGAAAGTGGATAGCGATGACGAGATCGAAGACGATGGGTCAAGCTGGGACGCCCGCAAAGAACAGCAGTCTCGCAAAAACGATAAATTTACTACAAAGTCCGCTCATATCAGCTCTGAAGAAGCTTCCATAATCAATGGATGGGGCGAAACTGTCTCTCCGCAGATATCTGGCGGCTGGGATGACAATGTTCATTCGGAAGTCTCTAATGGATGGGATGATACTATCTACCCAGAAATACCCTCCTTTGATGCTACAAATGGTTCTTCCGAGATAAATCAGAAGTCGGAGGGGGCTCGTGACGCAAAAACCTTGCAAGAAAATTCGGTCTCCCATCGAAACTTAGACAGAATTCCAGGTTCGGCTACAGAGGTGTATTCCAGTTCTGCAGCTGAGACCTCTGGGAGCAACCGCGAAAAGGAGACGCGAGGAAGAGGACGAGGCAGAGGCAAAGGCAGCAGAGGACAAAATCCAAAATCCCTTAGAGGAGCTTCGTTGACACAGGCTACGATGCCGGATGTTCATGATACGCGCATGAGTGGCCACACTCTGAAAACGTCAAAACAACAATATCGGGGTCAGTCACACAATCGAGGTAAGCGAGCTTCAAGGGGTACTACGTCCTCTGGGCAAAGTCGTGGCAGGGGCAGCCAGGCTCGACACAGTGGTAATAGGTTCGGAACGTTAGCTGCTGAAACCCTTGTTGATATTGCTGAGTCGGACGTCGTCAACCCACACACCACACCATCACCTCCCGGATTTGAACATCATCCTCATATAAACGGTGACACTTTGCAACGTGTACGGGCTCAGGGTAGAATCAGTGACGCACCGTCAAAAGCGGATCTGATCGATGTAACAACACCGGAAGTGAAGAAGAACACACGGGTGGCTCCACCTCCTGGATTCGAATCCTTAAGCAACCCTGGGACACAAACTCAGACCCATAATCAGCGCAATCTCACCCCTGTACATCGTTCTGGAAGCCCTTCAGATGGCCTGGGGGCTCAGAGTGCGCCTTGCGTGACGAACACTGGAGCGTTTTACGTCAACAGTTCAAACCCAGGCATGGACTTGATGGCGATGTCACGAAGACGTGTAAAGCAATTGCATAGGGTTCGTGCAGAAAAAGAGGCGCTTGAAGATGGGACGGAGAATCTTCAAGCTGTTGACGAGTCGAGTACTCGCATCTATCACAAAACAATGAAGCAGCAGGCTAAAAAGCCAGCTCCAAGGAAGAAGGAGGCTGATCAAAAGAAGGCAGAAGCACTGCAAGATGCCTGGGGTCCCGGTCCTGCATCCGACAAACCGCAAGCTAGTGATGCTACTGGAGCACGTTCCTCCGGTAGAACAGACAATTCTGACATGTCAACGGCGAAGAAAAGGCTGCTTCGAGCTCAAGAAAAGACAACCAACATTTATCCTACGAAGGTTAGTGAAGACCAAGTGATGATGCAGCATGAGCGTTTTGTAAACGCTCTGAAGCCTGTTTTTGCTGCTGCAAGGTCTTTTCCCGGCTCTCTCAATTTCGAGATTCAGCTTGGCCAGTTCTTATCACCGAGTCCTGAGGGGGCATACCAATCCAAATGTGTGACTGTCAATCAATGGCACAAACTATATGAATCCGCATCTGGTCGGTTGGCCAGTGCAGCGACCTTCACTAATATTTTGACGCGCAATGGTGCAGATATTGACCACATTCTCAATTTAAAGGCCCAAGATGGCGGCGCAAAGTTGTTCGATCCCGACAAACCAGGTCGTTTGGGGATACGCTTTGAGTTTCATTGTCAAGGGAAAGACAACGACGAGTTTAAGCTGGTGTTCAATTCTCGAGGCGACTATGAGATTGAGCGCCCATTTCGAAAGATTGGTCAAGTCAATATCCATGTGCCTGGGCAAATATGGGATGCGGCTGGCTTGCTCACCGGCTCTACTCGTTTTCCAGAAGAGCAGGTACTGAAGGATGCCGCTCACGAACTGGCCCGGTCAATCTACATTCCCGGAGGACGCAAGGAAGTTGAGATCTCATACCGCCTGCCATCGAACAATGAGTTTGCGGTGAAGAGAGTAGTGATGAGGCGTATCTCCCGCCATACGTGCTCCCTTCTGGACAAGCAGGATGTGCAACTCCAAATTACAGAGGTGCAAAGACTCTTTGTTGAACGTAGACCTGGTGGCATCTACTGCGCCTACGCTTCGAAATTCGAAAAGATGGTCGAACAAATGATGATCCACTTCGAGGTCTCTCTTGTCTCGGAGTATATCGAACACGCCCTGTCTGCCAACGCTCAGCTCACGGTTGGCGATGTCACAAGCGCATGGACAGAAGACTCCATCCTGCAAAAATGGCTAACAAGGCCCCTCCTGGAGCTCACGCAGACGGTCGTCAGCAAGATAGACGGCGTTGGTTTCTACAATGTCGGTTCCGCCGTCTTCTTCCTGGGACAAGACAGCGTGCTCGGCGGTGGCTCGGCCGTGGCGATCGGCAGTGCGATGCCGTTGCAACAACAGCCGAATCAGCAGTCGATGACGAAACTCGCGACACAGACCGCGCAGCAGGCCGCCGTGATCAATGTTCCGGGCGTCAGGGGTGGGCTAGCTCGGCCGGTCGAACAGGGCTACGCGCTAGGTTATGGGGGTGCGAGGATTCCGATTCCGGGATACGTGGAGCCAGATGCTGTGGTGCCGAACGACAGCGCGAGCCAGGCTCCGGAGAGAGAAAAGGTGGACAGTCAGCAGATTGTGCCAGGTTTCTGGTGAGGGTCTGAAAGGGTTCAGACATGGCTGAAAACTCGAAGGGTACTGTGTCTGCTGTGCGATGTGAAGAGTTGCTAGACGAAGATCAGGACGAGCTGAGTGCCTTTTCACCATGGCATACCGCATACTGTGAGGAATTGTGAAAGCACTGAAGTGCTACGCCATGAGCTTGCTAGTATTAAGCGTGACTGACACATCTACATTCATAATCAAGCTCTACACTCAGCTTCGAACAAAAGAGTCCCCGCTCCAGAACAATCAGCCACGCCATCCCTGCTGTAATATTATCGATTACCATTCCAGCGTAGTAGCAAAATCCCAAAGCGCAACCTGCTCGCTCGCCCATACTGCGCGCCAGAGCTTAGGATCGCGTCTATGATAGGTAGCGATCATACAGCCCCCTTCATTACGTCTGCACGTCCGAACTGAGAACCCAGCCGTACTTACATCATAGCCCCTTGTTGAGAATCGTTCTTGATTATAGCTCCGCATAAAGGAGCTTGAATTCGGCTGTTCGGCATTGTTGGGCCCATCTCATCTTCGAAGAGTAAGGCGGTGTGGCAGCGCGTTGGGCTTGTCGTGGTGGTAGCAACACATAAGGTTCTCAGATTGTTTTTTTTTTCAGGCTGACTTGGAGGGTGCGAGGGCTGTGGTGTCGATATCGTTGTGAGCCCAAGCACGTCTTTCGTTTTCGGTTCGGAGAGGCCTTCTTGCTTGGCGTAGTTGTGGTTGTGGGTTGTTGTCGTGTGTCTGTTGTGTACTCGCATGGGTTCTAGGCGTGGACTGGTTGTGATTTTGTTCGGTGTGGTTGTTGGTTCGTGTTTTCATGATCGCGGTTTAGTGGTTGTTTTTTTCAGACCTCCAGCTTGTTAGATGGTGCTGCTTGTTCCAGGTGTATCTTCCAGGCATCTGTGATCCATGGAATCAAGGCCCCAACTTCGGCATCATACCGACTCCTGCTCCTCCCTACTTGTTCCTTCTCTTCAACCACTGGCGCTATACCCCTTCCTCACGCCCCCAAAACGCCCTTCAAAACCCAAATCTCCCCATTTTCAGCCTTTGAAACAACCTCGTCAACCTCCACGCCCTGCGGCATGATAAACTTCTTCTTCCCCTCCCCGTCCTCTTTCTCCTTCTCCTCCCACCACACCTCCCTCCCACCCAATTTCCTCACCGTCTCTCCCATCCCCCACGGACTCTTGGAGACGACGTGTCTTTCAACAAAAGCCTTTAGATTCCCCTTCGCCCTCTCCTCCCCACCTTGACCATCGTAGGCCTGCTCGCCGAACGTCGCGTAGTCGTTGCCATCTTCCCAGGGTTTGTGCTCAAGGGATTGGAGGGCGGAGTTCAAGGGAGCGAGGATCGTGAAATTGGTAGGCTGTTTCTGGTCGTTGTGGTCATCGTTTTTGGGCGAGGAGAGTAGGGTGGGGATATTGGGGTGGTCGCGGAGGAGGGAGGAGAAGATGTTTATGCGCCGGGTTAGGGGCAGGGTGTCGTAGAGGGTTGGTTTGTTGGGGTTTTGCGTACTCTCGCTGCCGCTGTTGTCGGTAGAGGGGATGACGGGCATGATGGGTGCTTGGACGGTGTCTTGTATTGGTAGCGGGTTAAGAGACGATGGAGCCTGCCGGAAGAGGTTTGGAAGGACCAGTTGGCAAGTTGAGATCGGAGCAAGGGCTGTGAACAGTAGTGCGCAGCGAACTATGGATATCTGCATCTCGGCAGCGTGGAATGGATGAATCGAGGGAAGATCCTGTAAGAGACAGGATGGATGTGATGTTGTGGTATGCTACGTAGTAGTATGAGCGGGAGGCCGCCAGTCACTTGCGTCATTACTTGGCGATATTCTACACTAGCACCAATCAGGCTATAGTGCTTCGCGGTGGGGAGGAACGCGCCTGGAAGTGGAAGCTTGTAATATGTATACTGCAATTCACAGCCGGCGCACAAACGTCCTGTCTTCATCCTGCAACTCCTTTCTTGGCTACTTAATCGTCCCTACCAGCCTTTTATTCATCGGCCCTCCACCGATACCTCACAACAATGTCAGTTTCGCAAATCCCAGGATCTATCTATGATGCTGATGTTGCTTGCACAGGGAGACGTTTGAGAACATCTATCTCGACCTTTCGAAACAGTCCGGCAAGTGCAGGTTTGCAGAAAGTGGTTTAGGATGGAAGCCTAGCGGCGGCGGCGACACATTCACACTCGATGCCGGTCAAATAGACGGGGCGCAATGGAGCAGAGCATCAAAAGGCCATGAGCTGAAGATCCTCTCAAGAAACGTTGGAGTGATACAGCTGGATGGCTTTGAGCAGGAGGTGAGGATTGGAGGAGTTTGCATGATTAGTGAAGTCGCAGACTGATCAAAGTAGGACTTCGATCGAGCCAGCAAATGCTTCAAGATCTGGTATGGAGTCAATCTGGAAAATAGAGAGCACGCGCTACGAGGTTGGAATTGGGGGAAAGCAGAATTCGGTAAGGCGGAACTAGCTTTCAATGTCCAGAATCGACCTGCTTTCGAGATACCCTACTCCGAGATCTCCAATACCAACCTTGCAGGAAAGAATGAGGTGGCGGTGGAGTTCAACCTCGGCGCAGAGTCAGCTACGAATGGAGTGAACGGCCATAAAGAGGGCAGTACCCGAAATCGAGGCCGGAAGGCTGCAGCGGGACGGGACGAGCTTGTAGAAATGCGCTTCTATATCCCGGGCACTGTCGCGAAGAAGGAGAAGACCGAAGATGCCGACAGTGGCGCAGACGATCAAGAGGAAGACGCTGAAGAGACCAATGCCGCCAACCAATTTTATGAAACACTGATTGATAAAGCCGAGATTGGAGAAGTGGCGGGCGACACATATGCTACCTTTTTGGATGTGCTGCATCTCACTCCCAGGTTCGTCATCTTAGAATTCTGCCTTCACCACGCGGCTAATTTATGTATAGAGGACGATTCGACATCGATATGTACGAAAGCTCATTTCGATTACGAGGCAAAACATACGACTACAAAATCCAATATCAATCCATCAAGAAATTCTTCATCCTCCCCAAGAACGACGAAACACACACTCTCATCACAATGGGCCTGGATCCACCCTTACGACAGGGTCAAACTCGATATCCATTTATTGTCATGCAGCTGAAGAATGACGAAGAGGTCAGCATAGATCTGAACATGACCGAGTATGATTTCACTTTTCTCGAGCAACGAGCTGCCATGCTGATCCTTCAAACAGGGAACAAATACAGAACGGCCAATACAAAGGCCTAGAACCACACTACGAAGCCCCCATAACCCAAGTCATCTCTCGCGTCTTCAAAGGACTGTCTGGGAAGAAGATTATAACACCATCGAAAGAATTTGTAAGGTCAGTAACACACCCTTTCCACTCTGTCACCTTGAAGCCGCCCCCCTAACCCCAATATTCTCTTTGACAGCCACCACAACATGAACGGCATCAAATGCTCCATCAAAGCCAACGAAGGCCTCCTCTTCTGCCTCGACAAGTCATTCATGTTCGTCCCGAAACCAGCAACCTACATCCAAATCGAGAACATCGCCATCATCACCATGTCGAGGGTCGGAGGCGCCATCTCGGCGAGTAGAACATTCGACATCACCATCACATTGAAATCAGGCCAGGGTGAACATCAGTTTAGTAACATCAATCGGTAAGCAAAAACCTGAAGCCTCGCCCCCATCAAACTTGAAGAATGGCATCTGACTAGAGCTGTGTTTCTGCCTTTCTCCAGAGAGGAACAACAACCGCTCGAGTCCTTCTTCGCCGGCAAGTCCATCAAGTTCAAGAACGAGATGCTCGACGACTCGGCCACTCTGTTGGCCGCCGCCCTGGACCGCGAGGACCTGGCCTCCTCCTCGGACGACAACGCCGCCAACCACAACAACGCCACCAATGGCAATCAGATGCGCGGCTCGGCCGACGAGGACGAGGAGAGCGTCGACGAGGACTTTCAGGCCGATTCGGAATCCGACGTCGCGGAGGAGTATGACAGTGCGCATGAGAGCGAGGGCAGTGGCAGTGAGGAGGATGACGCAGCCGGCGGCGGAGGCGGAGGCGGAGGAGGGGGTAGAAAGGGTGGCAGAGGCGCTGGAGATGGTGTGGATGCGGATATGGATGCGGATGCGGACGGGGTCAGCGATGAGGAGGAGGAGAGGAGGCCGAAGAAGAAGACGAAGTCTTAGAATTCCTGGTCTTACGTGTGTGTGTGTTTGACTAGGGTCTTGGACTAGATGGGTAAAATGAGAGCCTGTGGCCTGAGAAATGCGTCTAGACAAGACGCTTTGGCATCCCGTGAAGTAAAGGGGCTGCAGTCTGTGAATCTGATCGATTGGCATTATTGCTAAGCCGCTATCATTTACCTATCTACCTAGTCACAGCCGCGACGATCATGCAAAAACGTGAGGTCGGAGCGTTAAAAAGAGAGGAAGGAAAACTATGATGAAGTAGGATTTTCACTGCAGCATCGAGCCGCTGGAGGCTCTCGCGCCGGTCTCATATCTTTTAACCGCATCCCAAGCCAAAAAAAAAACCAGGGAATGAGCTCTGGTGCTTTCCCCGCCGCATTTTCTCGACGTACCCACTCCCATTGGAACACACCCGCTCGGTCGTGCACGCTGCTTTATCTGTAGCGTAGGAAGCAGGCAACTACATAACCCTGTCGAGCCGAGGTTGAAGCGAAGAAACACCACGTTGGTTGGCCTGAATGCTCGCTTTGCAAGAGAAATGCATCGGTGGAGCGAGTTGGTTTTGCCGCTTAAGCTGAATGCGAAAGGGGGGAGGGGGGCTGCCGCTGGTGTCTCCGTCGTCGTGGCGGTAATGGGTAATGTTTTGCCTTTGGGAAATGGTGAGTCTGGTTCGGCTTTGGCCGGGTGTGTGTGCTGAATTGGTACTTAAAGCGTAGCTTCTTGTTTGGGATTAGGCTGCGGTTACTTGTCTCGAGACGCGAGTTTCTGGTTTGTCGTCATCCAGGTTGCTGTCACCATACGGCTTGTCCTCCGAAGCGTCAGAGTCAGAGTCATAGTCGTTAGAGAACCGTTGCATAGTTTTACTGTCAGGGTCATACGTTGATGCAAAAGCGTTCCACACAGTTTCCGCCCTGCTGATGCAGTTTTCCATTGTCTGGATACCTTCACACGATTCGGTGTCAACGGGTTCGTCGACATCGCTGTTTTAAGGCACGGTCGACCCGAAGTGCCTAAGGCTTTTGCGATTGATTAGGGGACAAGTGGAGATTCGAGAAGACGGGTAATGACACGCTTTATCACTTTTGTCAAGCAAGACATGGGCACAACTACAGTTAACTCTCAAGAAAACCGGCTGTTTTGCGGCACGAAAGTGACCGTGATATCCAGACACAAGCGCTACAGACTTCTTTAGGAGCTCTCCAATTGTATGTGCCGGTTGCATCCTAACGGGACAAAACCCTTTTGCTTACTTTTTTAAAGCTTCGGGCCCGCACAGACACAATCTGAACTACATGCAAACCATAACAAAATCTCGCGCAAACTGGCAAAGCT
>QQTW01002868.1_pt1 | contig 12654 bp, 16 predicted proteins | sample 1904831 | NCBI WGS metagenome assembly QQTW01 (sample SAMN09435610, study PRJNA476489) | Subsurface metagenome, whole genome shotgun sequencing project. | reverse complement strand
CGGGGCAGAGTAGGCTTAGAGCAGTATCTGGAGCAGGAAGTCACAGTCAATGCAGAGAGGATAGACAGAAAGAAAAGAAAAGGAGCGAGACAATGAAGAACAGTCACTGAAAGATGAAATGAGTCTATACTTTGCGCGCTCTTGACGGCAACGACGGCCTCCGCCATGCCCTTTTCGTGTCAGAGATCACAACGTGCTGTATGTATGTACGAGTTGAATGACTTTAGGAACGCATGGGATCTAAGTGCTGACCGAGATTGATGATTTTAAGGCTTTACGTTCATGACTCATATAACTCGAAATAGTTTGTGTGGCAGCCTAATCGTGGCTTATATCCTAGGCCTGCCTGATCAGGCTCAAAAATGATGTTTTGTGCACTCGAGGTGTTCAGTGACAATTGCTATTGCACCTACAACAACTTCACGTGACGGACGTTGAGGATTGAGATAGAAGAAAACGTGGAGAGCCAAAGTAAAGGACTAGAAAATGTGAAATCATACGACTTGCGGCGCAGGCTCTTATTTTCGGGCAACCCGGTGGACGGCGAGACGGCAAAGCGGAAGGATGCGCTCCGATCCAAGTTGGGCTTCACGCGATTCGCTGGTGATCAAGGTCAGGCAAATGTACGAAGTATTGCGCGCCTCAATCTTCTGCCGACTGTGGTGGCTGCGCTGAGATTTCAGGTATTTTCTTTTTCCTGTACTGCGAGCAAGGCCGAGCATGGAGGCTCAAGTTGGGGGCACATCCTCTTCATTGGCTGGGCCCTTTGGGCAGGCTGATGCAGCCTTGTCGTTCCCCTCACGAGCCAGCAAAGACGCTGGGGCTTGATTCCTCTTGAGCGTAAGAGATCTTTTCATTCTCTTCTCTTTCTACGATATCACGTCTGAATGGATCGCCACTTTCCTTCGAAGAGTGTACAGCAGCCGGTGTATATGCTCAGAAGAGTACCGTATGAGACATTGTCGCCTCGCTGGTTAACAGCAACCGACCCCGCTGAGTCCACGTCACTATGGATGTGTCGTACGCGTCCGCAAGCCGGTCAAACGCCCTTGCGTCCTTCAAGAAGAACCTGGAGGGGGATTGGAAACGCGAAGCAACGTGCGAACGCTCTCTCAGCTCTATCGAAAAGCGCCCTTTCTACGCTATCGACAAGCTTACGGAGTGGATGGAGAGTAAGGATGCCAGCCAAGTCACAAATGCAGGGCAACTCCTGATGAGCCTACACCATAAAGATGGCTCCGATCCCTTCCGTATCTCTTCGGAGTCCATACTGACCGGAGATCATCGCTGTGTCTTGGTCTTCAGCATCCTCCTTTCACTCGATAAGGGCGATTTCATCAATTGCTTCTGGACAGCCGGCTATGTTGACAGCAAACTCGACACGTCTCTGGACGACTACGAGCTGCGCAGATATCTAAGTCTGAGTGGCTTATCTGATCCGGATAATTTGATTGACAGATTCGAGAGAGTCAAATGGTCTTTTTGCCCTATCAAGCTCCGTTTGAATATGTCAGAATCCTTCAAAGGAGGCAGGTGGATATTACCGTTCTGCAAGCGTAGAAAGATCAACGAGAAGGGTGGGACTGCAGATCTATGGCAAGTCTTGGTCCAGGAAGACCTACTCCCTGAAGAGCTCAAGAACCGTATTCCTGGGTCAAAATTCGACGACGAGACGTATCGCGGGGTGAGCGGATTTTTTCCCTCTGTGCGGCAAGTCAACGCTGATGCTGACGGTGTTACTCTAGTGCTACCGACTGGTCGTGAAGTCGTACTCTACCGAAAACTTCCGCGCCTACGAAAGTGAGAGGGCTGCGTTCAAAGGCCTCCAACATCATGACGGCATGGTACAATGTCTTGGCACGTACACATTTGAAGAGAGGCACAACAGCAATCTGGAGAGGTCGTACAACTTACTGCTCGAACATGGAGATTATGATCTTGACGGATTCTTTAAGGACGATCGTAGATCTCCGCCGGCACTAACACTGGAGATTATAGATTTCTGGAGATCCATCTTGACGGTCGCTCGGGCACTTAGAAAGGTCCACAACTTGGAGTTCAGAAATGAGGATGGTTACCATCGCCTCTTGCATGGGTATGAAATGAACCCGGCTCCCAACATCGTCAGCTCTTAACTGACACGTTTAGTTGCCACGCGGACATCAAACCGGCCAACATCCTGAGAGTTAGCGGTAGATTCAAGTTAGCAGATTTCGGCCTTGCAAGGTTCCAACCAAAAAGTAAACAATCCCGCGTGGAATACATAGACGGTGGCACTGCGGAGTACGGTAAGATGCTAGCTTATCGTTCTTCTTTTCGATTGATCATACTGAAGGCTTTCCAAGGGCCGCCGGAGCGCGATATAGAAAGAGTTTTTCGTGGAACTCGAACACCAGTATCCCAAACTATCGACACTTGGTCCTTCGGCTGCGTTGTATCGCTATGTGCTACTTGGGTCGCACTAAACCGCCAAGGTGTCCTGCGATATTACGAATTTCGACGGCTAGCAATCAAAAAGCTGCGTGAGGCAAAGGAGAGGGGCGAGGATGTTAGCACGCCAACTGCCAATGACGCTTTTCATGACGGAAAGGACGCTTTACCCGAGGTTCTTCACTGGCACAGTTACTTACGTAGCGTCCTGCGCACGTCAGATACAGTAACTGGTCCAATTCTCGATTTGGTTGAGAGGCAGATGTTGTGTTCAGAGCCTTCCGCGCGAATTGACTCCAAGCAACTGTGTACCCGGCTTGAAGAGATATTGGAGAAAGCTGAACAGAGTCACCATTTTTTCCTACAAACTGGACAGCTCAGAGATACCGAAGACACTGTCAAGGAAGCGCTACTGATGTTTGGCGACGAAGCTCCCTCCAATACTGTCGAAGCCGAAGGAGCGGAAGAAGATGCACCCGAACAGCAAAATGCGGACGGAATGGTCCACAGCCCGTCTACAAGGTCACAACGTATTGGAGAAATCAAACGAACAGATAGTGTACCTATTGCAAAGACATCGAACCGGCCAGATATCTTAGGAAAGAGTCTGAATGATCGTCGTGTCCGGGCCGCAACAGCGAACAACTTACAAGTTGGACCAAGTTCCGGGGGGTATGATTTCTGCTCGAGTCCAATTGAGATTGATCAGGCAGAAGAGATGGCGGGCGCAGCCAGGGGGTTTCCAGCACCGTTGCGGGTTTCCCACAACTTCTCCCCCAAGTCAAGCAATTCAGGAAGTGCATTCATCAATCAAGAGATGCGCTCCCCGGTCACGCCAACTGTCTCCACCGAGACAACTTATTATCCACTTGAGCATGCAAGAAAGTCGTACCACGGCCTACACAACTCAGAAACAGGTGTAGATTCATCTTTCAGTCCGCATGTGCAGCAGCAGCGGCAACAATGGTCTCCGGAAAACAGTCCGACACGGCGACGTACAGCGCAATATGACAACGCTACGCATGGAAGCACCTCGAGACAAGGCGAACAGCATTCCCCGTCTGCATTAGCATACCCAACAAGCGCGTCACCCTCTGCGAAGTCCTACGAAGAACTCCTCCCCACTACTAATGTCTACAAGGTGCGGCAGGAGCTTGAAAGTTCCCGTCGAAAGGGACTAAAAGGGAAGATTGCGGCCAAGGTCGGTTACACTAAGAAGGACTCTACCCTCAAGAAATACATCGACAACCGAGATATTGTCAGTTCAATTCCATTTTACATATATCGCTCCTCGACTGACAAGCCCATTAGAAGTTCATCGTTGACAATGGATGGACGATGTATCGATCGTGGTATGTTGCAACGTTTGTTCTCGTGACTTTGGCATGGAAGTTATCCGGTCTTGATGATGACGGCTTGGATGTCGTGTTCACCGTTGGAACAGAGTCGAATATCAAAGACGCGAAAGGGGGGCACGTCCTGGAACGGTTCGAGAATGCCATGAAAGCGGCATGCCCCGAACAAGGAAGCAAAACTGATATGAAACACACGCTGGGTCAAGCTTTTGATGAGTATATTCAAACACCTCAGAAAAAGAGAAAACGCATGACATTGATTGTCCTTACGGATGGCATTTGGGAGGATTCGGTGAAAGAGAATGGCGTGGAAATGAAGATTGCCGAGTTTCTCTCAAGGCAGCGAACGGTGGATCCAGGGTTCGAAGATCGCCGGTTCAGTATTCAATTCATCCGCTTTGGGGATCATCCACGGGCGAGGGCCCGGCTTGAAGCATTGGACAACACATTTTGGAGAGATTACCATGTCGAGTATGACCTGATCCATGTGATTTTGGATCGCTCTCGCTAACACCCCATCAGAGACGTTGTTGATACTGTGTCCTGGACTGGGAGTGTACGAAAGATGATACTGGGTAGCTTCAAGGAGGGCGAAGATGAGGGTGATGATGACGGCGGTAGTGCAGCTGCTCCGGGGCCGCTCTCTCCAGACTCGCTGGGTTCGCCCACACAGGTCGGTCGGCGACGGACATTGAACCAAGGGAGAGACTCGATGGCCCACGCAAGCTTTGGCAACGGAGAGCCGTCAGCTCAAGAGGTCCTACCAGCCGAGCTTCCCGGTGGTTTGGAACAGTCCTGGACTAGTCCGACAGGCTCTAGCAAGATAAACAGACGAGGCATGGGAAACCTTTATGGTTGAAAGGCTAGAGCAGCATTCACTCCTCCCAATGGGAAACGTAGTCCGGGGCGCTACCGCTAGGGGACTTGGACCCCATCCTGCTCATACGGATGGTCGGAGACGTAAGAGCAATAAGCCGCAAGAGTCGCACAACACGCCTGGGTTGTCAGTACGGGACCTCTGCCACAGAGCCTCACATCGTTGTCGGTTGAGCGTGAACTGATCAAAGCCTTGGCGGCAAGGTCGAACAATCATGGGCCTTGCAGAAGATCAGCATAGGTAGCATTACGACTTTGCCGCCCATTTCCGGCCTCGGGGAGACGGCATTTTGACGACAAACGTTCATGGACCAAGAAATCTAGACTTGGCCCTTTTGCGAGATTGACGCTTCCTGTTTCTACCATCACGCGGATGCAATTTGCATACGCCGTGCGATATGTCTGCCTGGTTCGGTCCTATCTTGTCCATATAGGAGTTTCGAGCTTTCCCTGTGGAACAATCCACGGGCGCAGGTATGCATTCATCCTTTCAACTCCTGAGGAAGGAACTCAAATAACTTTCACACAGCGGGTCTGCACGTTTTGAGGAAGTCTCATCCCATATATTTGATATTGAGAATGTTCATTTTGCCTCACATACTCAACGGCGTTTGAGGTATAGGCGGGCACGTGATCGTGTGTATTTCAACTGAAAATGTTCTTGCAATTTGCAGGACGGGCATGGGCTACGACCGATCATGGTTTCAGTTCCTAGCCTCTCTTTGGGTTTAAAACGGTTTTGGATGAAAAGGCTTGGGTAGGCCTAAAGCTTTTACCATGTGCTCTGGTTGCGCAATACCCTGTCCAGCATTCTCTTTACCTCGTTCAGCAACCGAAAGACTTTATGGGGACATCGAGGCTTTCCAAACGTCCGTTGTTACGGTCATGGGAGCACCATGGGACTGGTTAGCGCTATAGGTCAGCTCCGCGGTTCCATGGGTACCACCCACGATTTTGCTCACAACCTCGCGTCTTCCTGGTGGACGTCGTCGTCATTTAAGTTGGTCTCTGCTTTGTGATCATTTGGACTCTCTCGAAGATGTTCTTCAGTTGTGTCATTGGACTCTGGCAATCGCGCAAACGCCGTCTCCCGGCTTAGATGCATTGCAACCTCCAAATATGCTTTTCCACCATATTGCGGTCATTCTTCTGTCGCTTGGATACCCGTCCTCTACACTAGCACTCTCGTCAGGGTACAGTGTGCCTGAAATAGCGAACTACGCGGGCTGTGTGTTCGATCCTACTTCACCTAATAATATATTCGTAAGATTCAGACCTGAATTTCTGGTCTTCACAGCGACTGATTGTTTCCAGTCGTTGCATGATTTGAACGCGGCCGGTCCCTTCGTCAATGAGAATGGTATCATGCGTATCGCTCGCTCTAATGACCCCCAAGTCCCCAAGTTCACCGCAATGCAACCTCCTGGGGCTCCGAAGGGGTATGTCTTCCTGAATAATCGAGAAATCTTCGGCTACTGACCCGTGGGAAGGGTTTACGATCTGGTACTCGCCGGAAAATACATGAGTATTACCCATACCGGACAGATAGTTTTCACATCAACCAGGTGGGTGATTATTGACTTGACTCTCCGCTATGATGTATCAAAGATAGAGAAGATGCACTGATACGAGTTCTTCTAGCTCCAACGGTCAGCAATGGGTCACGGAAGGCGAGCATACATACATCACAACGCGAGGCTTCCGTCGATCTGTGAAGTCACACTGGTTGCTAACTACTTAGCAGCTTCACGAGCTTCGACTGTGACGGGGAAATCAGCTTCGGGATTCTTGACTATTTTCCATTAATTATCGGCTTTGCTGACGAGTCGGGGATACTCTTTGCCAAGCCCGATTGTGGTTCTCATTGTGAAGAGCTTCTGTCTGGGGCCGTGAGCAATGGAACATCTGACGTTGAGGCGGAAAGTCTTCAGCCACGAGCCATACCTCTTCTCATAGCGTTGTTGATACCGGCGGTCCAAAGGGCGGTTGCACCAATAATCTTCTGCCTCGCACCAGAGGTCGACGATGATCCGCACCGGATACCCAAGTTGCGCGGCGGTTTGAGCAAGTATCAACTTGGCCTTCAACCTCGGTGTCGGCCCAAGCCCCCGGGGTTGGTCGCAATACTCAAGGCGCATACGCCGCCGAAGATTCCCAATGGCTGTGGGTCGGACCTCACGTCCATCGTTCCGGAGCTGGACTTCACACCTTGTTGCAACCAACACGATATCTGTTTTGGTAAGTCCCTTTTCCATTCTCACTCTCGGCCACCTGCTCCTCATGAGTGTCTCGTGTCAAATTCTTGCGGATGGCCCTGGGGACAGAGGCTAACACACAGCAAGGCGACTGTGAAGCCACCTTTGAGCAATGTAACAATGACTTCCGCAAATGCAATGTCCGGCAGTGCTATAAGCACCACGGGGATGGGTTGCGCCGTAAAGGTTGTATCAAAAGTGCTCATTTCTATGCGAATGTTGTGGGAGGCAAGAGCGGTCAAAAAGTTTTTAAGAGACAAAATCGTCATCGTTGCAGATGCGCCTGTCCGGTGGAATCGTACAAATGTCACGGCGGCAACATTCCCGCTGAGTTCAAGAAATCCCAGCGCTTGCATTGAGGAGATACAACGAGAATAAAGACTACCAGACCAAATTTCTGTCTAATTCTTCTCTTGACAAGCGTTGATTTCGAAGATGATCAGGCAACGGGGAGTGAGGTTCAAAGAGAGCTCTATACCTTGCAAAAGCTCTTGCATTGAGAGCCTAAAACGCTGTAAAAGTTAAGCGGACAGTGGGCCGATTCGGGCTTCCGTCCAGGGGTCAGTTTAGATTCACTAATGGAAAGGATCGAGAGACTGGAAAGCATTACAGCGTCCAAAGCGTCATCACGCAACTGGTTTCTCGACTCAAGACGCGCGGAGCAGACTCTGCCCAAAGGTCCATATTTATGCTTTCTTATCATTCCATCGTCATGATACAAAAAATCACTATCCAGCTTCGTTGAGTGAGTGTTGCATTCATGAAAGTCACAAGAGTGTGAAGTACCTTGGTTGATCGTTACCGTTGAGCCCAACTCCTCCGCCGCAGCCAAGTCGGCTGCAGAATCATCACATCGATCTTGCGACAATAACACCTGCTTGAACGCTGCAGAGGCTCAAGCCAGAGCATAATCTATATCTTAATGATATCGACCCTCGCCCGCTCGAAGATCCGGTGACCTATTCCCTCGCCCCTTTCACGCTCTTGATCGGCCACAGTAGCTGGAAGTAACGTGAGTCGTGCGTAGGTCCCCGGTCCACGCCGCTTGGAAAGCGTCCCAGGATTAATAGTCAGGACGGAGTGCACGACCTGGCTGCGGGTTAGCTGAGAGCCTTACATAGCGCGCTGCAGAGTCAAGGAGGATAGTGCATTGAGAATGACCAACCTTTGCAAAGGGCGTCAGGACTGACGGTGTGATTAGCACGTCCGGACGCACGTTTGGCCATTCGCCAAGCTTGAGATATGAGATGTCAAGCATTGCGCCCATGGGCAGATGTTCCAAGGGCTTCGCCGCTTCTTCGTCTTCATCGTTCGCTGCTTGGGTAGCAGTCTCTTCCACTTCCTCTGTTTTGGCTTCGCCGTCGGCCTTCTGCGTACTCTTGCCGTCGGACCCATTCACCTTCGTGGTACCACTAGAACCTGGAGCCGTAATCGCCAGATCCGCAACGCGTGGCAGAGCAGCTCGATCCGCGGGCGGAAATACAGGGAAGAAGTGCCGCTGTTCAACAACCTGCTCAACGAGACGAGCAAGCAGGTTTTGTTGCCTAGACTCGCCGCCTACGCATTCAGCGCGCCGTATCTCGTCCAGTACGTCTGCGCTGCCGATGCCCAGAACAGCCTCGTTGGCGCTTACGGTGGCCGGGTTGGGCACAACAGCGCATTGGCGTGGCAGACCGAGTGCCTTCTTGGGTAGGCGGTCCTGAGGCCAGCTGACGTGTCGTGATACGGCGTCTCGCGTGGATGGAATTAGTAAGATGGTGATGTGTGGCATTTGGCTGGCAAGTTGCTGCAAGGGGTTTGATATCAGTGTTCGGAAGACGGCTGTCAGGTCGGCGGTATTCGGGTCGAGACTTGCGAGTGCAGGGTGCAGCGCGAATGCGCCTGTGCGGAGGAGAGGATGTTCGATGTCAAGGAAAGGACCAGTTAGTATGAGCGCATCTGCTGAGATTTCGACAGCTCGGGCCAGCAGAGCGTGGAGGGGGCCAAAAGAGAAGTCGGTGTCAGGGGTAAACGGTCCTGATCCGATAAGAATCGTCAGTGCGGATTTTGTCGGCGTGATCTGTTCATCATTGGGCGCCGTAGCAGTTATTCTGGCGTTGTGAGCATCGAGTTCGTCAGGCAGGGAGGCCGCAGGCGGGAGCAGCGGTATAGATAAGACCTCAGTGACCGTGAAGAAGTCGCCCGAGGCGTTGATTCCGCGCACCGCTACGATCTTTCCTGGGAAAAATTCAAAAGTCCTCAGCTTATCCACCCGCAACGGCACTCTTAGCCCCGCTCCCGTGCGACGCGATGTCTCTAGTACGATGGACGCGGTGTTGATACGGCCTTCGTTGATATCCGAGGCAATCCGACCAACGGCAACAATTTCACTCGTGCTCTGCTGGAAAGGATTCCCGAAGACGCTATCGTCGAGGTTATGATGTGCTTGCACTAGTGACATGAATTCGTCTATGCGGTCATCAAGGATCTCCGAAGCTTCGGATAACTTCATCGCCATCGTTTTATATGAGAACTTCGTAAGCTCCGTATTCGCTTTGAGTTTGATTCGAGGTTCTGATGGCTGGAAATCCGTATCTTCGGGGACCTCGATATGCTCATTGAGAGTCTCTACGATTTGGCCGGCATTGGCTCTGTCCGCGAAAGCAGTTGCACTGAAGTTGTTGTCAGACGGCGGTTTCGTTTCCGTGGGAGTGGGTTACATACTGTGGGCCTTCATCAGCCAGCTGCGGGGTTTTCGCTTCACTCGGCGAGCTCATGAGGCCATTCTTGCTGGATTTCGCTGCTGGAGTTTCGAAGTTCGCCCGCCTCTTCACCGATCCCCCGACCTTGCCATTGACCCCAGGCTTCGGCGTATTGGGTACGAGACTGTCGAGCCTGCTCAGTCATTAGCTTCGTCAACCCCTTCTCCTTTTTCTATGCGTCATACATGCCGAACACGTCCCCAGTACTTGCAGCCGCCCTGGGTGTGCTGCCGAAGTGCCTCTTCTCTGTGTTCGCATTGCGCGCGTGAGACTTGGCGCGGTTCTCTCTCTCAAGCGCTTCCTGTATATCTTTCTTGAAGTCCCTCGCAGTCTTCAGATTCAGCCTCGTTTCCTCCCCACCCATCTTCATGCCGTAAGCCTCCCATTTGTAGAAGACTTCCTGAGGGGATATTCCATGGAGGCGCGCTATGGATTGCAGCTCTCCAAGTACGTCCGATTCTAGCTGGTTGTCAGGAGTTGCAAAGAGCTCGTTGAGTTCTGCGGAGGCATCCATCGTTGTTGCACACCTGGGACGAATATCTATTGCCCGAGGTTCAAGGTTGGATTTCATGCGCGTGAGGTTTGGGGACGCGACGCGTTGACTGAACAAGTTCCTTTAGCGCATCCTGATACGGCAAAGCGGAGTTACCGTAATCTTTACTCATACCGGCGGCCCCCCCGCCGTGGTGGTTTCGTCGACTGTTATTGAAATAGTAATTGCCCAGGTGCTCTAGTAATCTACCAAGGGCGGTAGTCCTCGTCGAAAACGGCTCGATTATAGCCGGTCGAAGCATTAAGCTCAAGTGTCAGACCCCAAGCTCTAACCACTGATAATTTAGTGGGAGACGGAGAAGGGACTTTCTTGATTTCACTAGGTCATCAAGTCTCGAAGGATTCTTCCCTTTCAAAGTTGTTATGGAGGCTCGGCAGGAGGCGCCGCCCGGTACACTCAATGACTGCCCGGGCTTTTCAAATTTTCAATCTGTGATCAATTCAATTCTCACTCAATTGTGAAGAATATAACATTGTCGCAAGCCTTCCGGTGAGTTACTAGGCTTTATCAACTCGCCCCCAGCTCTCTGGTTATCTTCTATCAGTGCCAATGTCCGCTACGGTAGATCCGCAAGATCTGCAACATCGCCAACAACAGGCCCCGGATACTGCTCTGGACGAAAAGAATGGCGTTACCGTTGCCGAAGTCTCAAAGCCGCCTGCAGCGCAGTCCTCATCCGCGTCCGTTACGTCGCAAGCTGCATTGAAAGAGGGCGGGAAAACGGAGCCTCTGGGACCTGTTAAAGAGCCGTTTCCTTATCCTCTAGACACTTGCAAGCCGGTGCCACCAGCCGATTTGACAGCAGACCAAGAGACTAAATATGCCGCTCTGCTAGCGACCGTCTCATCATGGACAGAGATTCCAGACACGTCGGCTCGGAATAGTCCCACATCTCCAATCACTGACGATGAGCGCATGTGGCTTACTCGAGAATGCCTTCTACGGTACCTACGCGCGACCAGATGGTCCAGCATCGAGGCACCGAAGCGGCTTCTGTCAACGCTGGTTTGGCGTCGCGAGTACGGGTTGAAGTCGTTCACGGCCGAGTATATCTCGCCTGAGAATGAGACTGGTAAACAGTTCATACAGGGGTTCGACAATGAGGCTCGCCCATGCCTATATCTGAACCCAAGCAAGCAGAACACCCCGAGGAGCGAACGTCAGATTCAGCACCTCGTTTTCAACCTCGAGCGGGTTATCGATTTGATGGGTCCGGGTCAGGAGAGCTTGGCATTGCTCATTAACTTCAAGGACAGCTCGGCCGGTAGCAATGCCAGTGTGGGACAAGGACGTCAGGTTCTTACCATTCTGCAGTCTCACTATCCTGAGCGACTGGGGAGAGCCATTATATCAGATCGTACGTGCCTTTATCCATTGCAACGTCCTCATGTAACGCGGGTCAATTCTTGAAGCCGCACCCTTTCCAACCTTCCAGAATATCCTGAGCCCTACTAACGTGTTTATTTCAAGTCCCTTGGTATGTCACGACATTTTTCCGCCTCATCTCACCGTTCATCGACCCGGTGACGAAGACGAAGATGAAGTTCAATGAACCATTTCCCCAGCATGTGCCGCCCGCGCAGCTCCCTAAGAGGTATGGGGGCGAAGTGGACTTCGTTTATGACCATGCCGTCTACTGGCCCGCACTCAACAGATTGTGCGAACAGCGACAGCAGGACTCTCGTGAACGGTGGGAACGAGCTGGGAAGAAGGTGGGGGAGTATGAAGCATATCTGAAGGGTGGTGAGCAGAAAAGCTTGAGTGAGACACTGGCTGCAGCAGAAACCGCTGAATAGACTTTTGCTGGGGAATCGCGGATCAATGACGGTATTTTTGGTAACATTTCTTGAGCTGCTGAGGCTTTATCAAAGAATTGATAAGTTCTTGAAAGACTACCGGTCCCCCGTTCCCTCCTTTCATTGGAGCAACGCGGACCGCATCTCCCCTAATCAACCGTACTCCACATCTTGGCCCAACTCCTGATGATGCAGCCTCTGATGATTTTGTGCGCCAACCGTGTAGCCTCAGGAAAACCTTGTCTAAGAAGTTATGTCGTTGTTCAACCGTTTGTGCTGAGTCGATGGACTACGGGCACAGAGCTGGGCGGTAAGCTCCCATATTCTGTCACTACCATTTTTATGAATTCGGCTGGTGTGACATCATAAAGAATGTTGAGAATCTGGAGATTCGGCGTGTCACGCCATCGCTGAAGCAAGTCAACCTTGCCTCCGTCACCTTGTCCGGAATTGACAACGCCTCCGTTTCCTTGCTGTTCTGGAGAAGCGCGTAAAGACCGTGTGCAATGGTCTTCAACGTTGCCGAGAAGTTCCTCTGGCGGCGCTACTTCGTTGCCGACGATGCTATCGAGCGCCACTTTGTCTGTGAATTTGACGCTTTCGCAACAGACAATGACAGGAACGTCTCGCTCATGGGCCAACATGGCT
>QQTW01002867.1_pt1 | contig 12655 bp, 13 predicted proteins | sample 1904831 | NCBI WGS metagenome assembly QQTW01 (sample SAMN09435610, study PRJNA476489) | Subsurface metagenome, whole genome shotgun sequencing project. | reverse complement strand
CTATTAGCAAAGCCTGTCCTAAACCTTGACACTGGTAGTAGGGATGAACCGCCAAGATGGTTATGTGAGCTTCCTCTAAAATTGCCCAGAGACAGCCCATGCCCACCAAAGAATTCAGCCCAGCTGGAATAAACAGTCCCAACAAGTCACTGTTGGGACTATCTAATTCTCGCTGGTAGCCCTCCAGCGTCCAAAGGCCGCCGAAACATACTTGATCTAATTCAAGCACTGCACGAAGTCGCTCTTGCGTCAGCGGTTTAATTTCTAATAAAGTCACAGCCCTCTGTACACTGGGAAACGAAACCTAATTACGCCCGTCAATAAGGACAACTTCCACAACCATGGTAACGACTCATCCTGCTGGAGTTCAAAATTCTGGTCGCCGGTATTTACCTGACTCAACCAGTGCCACAGCGAATCGATCACCCAACCAAGAGATTCTACCCCTAACTGCACGTATTAATAGCCACGACTGCCTAGAAATTGGTGGTTGCGATGTGAAAACGCTGGTGCAGCAGTTTGGTTCACCCCTTTATATTTTGGACGAGGAAACCCTGCGAACGGCTTGCCGCCAGTACCAGGACGCTTTTAAACGTTACTATCCAGGTGTTTCTCAAGTCCTCTACGCCTCGAAGGCCTGGAGTTGCCTAGCTGTCTGCGCCATCGTTTTTTCGGAAGGCTTAGGAATAGATGTGGTGTCTGGTGGCGAACTTTACACGGCTCTGGAAGCCGGTGTTAGTCCTGATAAACTATACCTCCACGGCAACAACAAATCCTTTGCAGAACTAACTCTGGCTATTGAGTCAGGTTGCTCCGTTGTAGTAGATAACTGGCAAGAGTTGCGCACCCTGGCAGGCTTTGCCACTCAGCCAATCCGCATCTTGTTGCGGCTGACTCCTGGGATTGAGTGTCATACCCATGAATACATCCGAACTGGACATCTGGATAGCAAATTTGGTTTTGATCCCAATCAGCTAGACGAGGTGTTTACCTTCCTCAGCCAGCAATCTGCATTAAGCTGTGTGGGACTCCATGCCCACATTGGTTCTCAGATTTTTGAGAGCCAACCACATCAAGACTTAGCTGGTGTAATGGTGCAGTGGTTGAGTAAAGCGACTCGCTACGGTTTGCCAGTTACAGAGTTAAATGTGGGTGGTGGTTTAGGGATTCGGTATACAGAATCCGATGACCCTCCCAGCATTGAAGAGTGGGTGAAGGGGATCTGTGAAGCGATTAAGGACGCGTGTGAAAGTCAACAGCTGCCCCTGCCCAAGTTACTGTGTGAACCGGGGCGCTCACTTATTGGTTCAGCTTGTGTGACTGCGTACACAGTAGGATCGTCAAAGGTCGTACCAGGAATTCGCACTTATGTAGCGATTGATGGGGGTATGTCTGATAATCCCCGCCCAATTACTTACCAGTCGGTTTATCGAGCGGTGGTAGCGAACCGGATGTCGGCACCGTTGACGGAGACAGTAACAATTGCTGGAAAACACTGCGAATCTGGAGACATTCTGATTAAAGAAGCCCAGCTACCCTGCTCGGAGCCGGGGGATATCCTCGTAGTGATGGGAACTGGTGCATACAATTACAGTATGGCCTCTAACTATAACCGCTTGCCACGCCCAGCAGGTGTAGTCGTCCGCGCTGGCGTTGCTAATCTTATTTTGCAGCGCGAAACTTATCAAGACTTGATTCGACAAGACTGCCTACCGACAAGACTAAAGAGTAATGGGTGACTGTGAGCCACAAGATACAAAGTTAATCCAAATCTGATGGGAGATTGGTGGAAGCAATGGTTGATAAACCTTGGCGGGACGCAGTCCTTATTGCTTCGCATTGTCGATATGGGCTTAGTTCTGGCGCTCACGTACATGGTGCTTGTTATTATTGGGGAGCGCCGTACTTTGTGGATGGTACGGGGGTTTATTGTCTTGATGCTGGCGTCAGTAGTAAGTACGAACCTGAATTTGGCGCTGTTGAGCTTTGTGCTGGAAAAGTTAGTGATTGGCTCGGCTGTGGCAATGGCGGTTGTCTTTCAATCAGAGTTTCGCCGGTTTTTAGAACAATTAGGTCGGGGCGAATTTAGTCAACTATTGCAACCGTCACGTCGTACTATCCCTAAGCCTGATACTGTGATTGATGAAATTGTTGATGCAGTTAAAGAACTCTCACAAAACCGCATCGGGGCTTTGCTCATTCTGGAAACAGATAGTCCGATGGATGAGCGGGATTTTTCTGTACCTGGAGTGCAGTTGAATGCTGAAGTTTCTAAAGAACTTTTGCAGACCATTTTTCAGCCTAAGACGCTGTTACATGATGGGGCGACATTGATTCGTGGCTCTCGAATTGTGGCATCGGGTGTAATTTTGCCCCTTTCGGGGCGCACAGCATCACGTCAACTAGGTACACGCCACCGGGCAGCGATGGGAATCACTGAGCGAGTCGAAAATTGTATTTGCGTCGTTGTATCAGAAGAAACAGGTTCAATTTCCTTAGCGGAACGGGGGATATTAAATAGACGACTGACCAGCAGTAAACTGAAAGAACTGTTGGAGGCTCGATTTTCCCCATCTGTGGATCGCGAAGCTGTCGCTCCCAGTCTGCTCGGTTTGGCACGCCAAATTAGCACTAAATTATTGGCAGTGGTTTCGCGTTTACTCGGTCTACCATCATCAGCGTCTCGAGAGAAAAAATGACTGCAAAGCCAATTGTGTTACAAGATTTGCCATCTGACCTAAAGCGAGAACGACTGCCCAGACATGTAGCGGTGATTATGGATGGAAATGGTCGGTGGGCTAAGCGTCAAGGGCTACCCCGGATTATGGGCCATAAGAGGGGCGTTGATGCGCTCAAGGAGCTGCTCCGTTGTTGTAAAGACTGGGGCATCCAGGCGCTGACTGCTTATGCCTTTTCCACCGAGAACTGGGGTCGGCCTTTAGAAGAAGTAGATTTTTTGATGACTTTGTTTGAGCGGGTTTTGCGCAAAGAACTGCGGGAGATGGTGCAGGAGAATGTTCAAATCCAATTTGTAGGGAATTTGAATGCCCTACCACCATCTCTGAAAGCCGAGATTTCACGGTCAATGGCTGAAACTCAGCACAATCGGGATATTCAGTTTACTGTAGCCACAAACTACGGCGGACGGCAAGAAATTTTGCAGGCAACTCGTGCGATCGCACTTCAGGTGCAGCAAGGTCTCCTCCAACCAGATGAAATTGATGAGGCTCTGTTTGAAAGCCACCTCTACACAGCTGGAATTTGTGATCCAGACTTGTTAATCCGTACCAGTGGCGAAATGCGAATTAGTAATTTCCTCCTCTGGCAAATGGCCTATGCGGAAATTTATATAACAGAGACGCTCTGGCCAGATTTCGACCGCACTGAGTTTCACCAAGCCTTATGCGCTTATCAGCAGCGCGATCGGCGGTTTGGAAAAGTATGAAATCAGGGTCCAGCGAAAACCGCCTGTTCTATGTCTTTCCGACTAAGGGAATACTTGAAGGAGCGTTGAATGTCTTGTCCTTCTTGCCCAGGTTGGAGATAACGCACTGTGAGTTGCTCAATATCAAGACAGATTTCGGCTCTCCAGTCAGGCCGCTGGACACTCCAGCAATGAAGCTGATCGCTATCTTGCTCGCAGCCTTGGTCTCTAAGCCACTGCTCAATATTTGGTAGAGGATGGCTGTATAAAGGAGTATCAGCGGGAGGAAGAGACATGATCGCAATAACCGTACGTCCATCACCAATTATTAGTATGAAGCAATACCTGCGCTTACGCTCACCTTTCATCAAATCTTTATAGTTTTGACCCTCGCTTCGCTGCAAGTCATTTGACTCCACGAGTTAAGCCAATGGTGATCGCTAATAGCAGACACCCCAACAAGGTTAGCCCCAGGATGAACAGGGCAAAAATTTCCCCAGCGGAGAGGGGGCGATCTGTTGGGTCGAGGTAAGCAGAGGTCTTGTAGCGGAATTGGGACTGGGAGATTGGACTGTTCAACTCAGATGGGGTCTGAATTACAGAGAGACGCGAATAGCCAATCTTTAAATCGTATGTCAGTCTACGTTCCGGGTTGCTCAGGGTGGCATAAGCTTCGTTCAGTTGCTGGAACTTGGCTGTTGCGATCGCATGTGGTAAATCTGTTGTATCGGGATGGAAGCGCTTGCTCAGTTCCCGATAGGCGCGGCGGATCTCTAGGACTGACGCTGAAGGATGCAGTCCTAGCAGGGCATAATGACTACTCTGATTAGACGTTGCGTTATCGCTATTTGGCATCGCCCCGTTTTGAGTCACCCCAGTGCTACTCGGTCTAATTACACATGTTTAGCTTATTCTAAATCTACTCGTTCCAAGGGAGCGATTGCACGCCGCTGATACACTAATCCACAAATTGCGGATAATAGCAGCCATCCCAGTGTATTGAGCCGCACATCGAATACAGACACGTCTACTGCATTAAAAAGCATACAGGCTAAAAACGCCACCAGATAACTGAAAAATATGAGTTTGTCTTGAGCCTGCCGCCTAGAGGGAAATGTAACAACTGACCAATCACGCAACAACTGAACGCCTTGGATAACAATCCAGCTGCTCCAGCCGCAGAACAAGACAGTAGCTGGGATGCCGGTTTCAGCGCTCAGCATCAGCAGCAGGCTGTGGGGATGACCTAGCCAAATCTGCATCTGCGTTTGATAAAGGGGCGTGAAATTCCGCAATCCCCAACCAGTCCAGGGACGCTGCTGAGCCAGAGACCAGGCAAACTGCCACTGGGTCTTTCGTAGCAGCCCCAGTGGGCGGTCTGGATACAGCTGGTCTGTCAACCTTGCCCAAAAGAAAGCGGGAACTACCTGACGTAGCCACTGCTGCACCGGGGAGGGGCCGAATGCTGCCCAGAGAACACTACCAGCTATCGCAGCTACCCCCGCCACCAGCCAACGCCAACCTTGGTAGAAGGCAAAAGCAAGACCGGCACATACTGCGAGCACCCAAGCATTCCGGGAGTTTGTCAATATCAAGGCGACCAGATTGCCAATAACCGCCACACTCAAAAACCCCCAGCGCCACCAAGCGATGCGGGTTGCCTGGCGTCTGCGCCTCGCCAGTTTGAGGGGTGAGAATACCAAAGTTTGATAGTCAATCCACAACCCCAGGCTCAGGATGAAAACAATGATCAGATAGCCAGCTAAAATATTGGCGTACATGAAGACAGAAGACATCCGACCAGGCGGCTCTCCCATGGGTTTAATCACCCAATCCAGAACAATCCACAGGAATTGAAACTGACACGCCCAGCCCCAAAATAACTGCCCTAAGCCAATGAGCGCCACTGGTACGGAAGTAATTACCAGAATCCAAGCTAACTGCCGCAACTGAGCGGGTGTTTGGATCAGAGCGCTCCAACCCGTAAATAACAAGAAAAACGGTAAAAAATTAAATAGTCCCAGGAAAGCAGCTGTTCGGTCATAGGCAAAGTAGACGGTAATAACTAGCCAAACGCTCAAAAGAGCGAGTCCCCAGTTCAAGGGGCGGCGGATAATCTGACGGTACTGTCGCGCTATAGTACCAAACGACGCCAGCAATAGACCCAAGCCTCCCAGAAACGGGCTCAAGGGGAAGATTAAGAGTCCTAGCTGGGCATAGTTCCAGAGTGCCTGCAAACGCTGATCTGGATGCCTGCTCAGAGCAAAAAGTATTTCCCCTTTTTTTTTCTTTGTCAGACTGGCTCCCAGCACTCAGCACGAGTGAGACGAATTTGAGCTAAGGCGAAGATCGTGGGGATGATACGACCGTAGTTAGTGGCGATCGCCCGCCACCCTAAATCAGCAAAGAACCAAGTCCATAGGACAGGTCCTACACAGGCAAACACGCCCCGAACTGCTCCATAACGCGCCGCACTCATAGCCATGCCCCGCCGCGCAGTCTGAACCGCTAGGTAGCTTTGAAACTGCGTTGCCGCTACCGCACCACCCTCAATCAGCACTTCCTTCGCAACTTGATAGCTGGCAAAGTGCAACGCAAATTGACGGGCGAGCTGTTGTAACAGTACCGGCTGGAGAATGGAACTAACCGCCAAAGCACTACCACCTTTAACAAGTAAAGCCAAGGGGTCCCGCTGCACAGCCAGCGGTAGCAGTTGGGATTGTGATTTCGTGAGCGATCGCTGCACTTGCACTGTCAACATTTGCTGATCTGGTGCAGGCAGTTGTTTCCATGCTCTGCCTAGTAGATTTAAAAACACCTCTGCCTCTAAATCGGTGGTGGCAAGTTTGTTAGAGTATGGAATCTTGAGATAATGACAGACCTGAATCAGGACTTGCCGGTAGGTCACTTGCTCAGTGCGTCCCCGCAACACTGTCACGCCATCTGCCGCCAAATAGCGAAATCGCTGCTCTATTGCATCCAACCAAGCATCGCGGTCTCGGCTTTGGATATCGATCGGTTCAGGCGTGTGAACATAATCAAGGGGATTAAACTTGCGACGGAACAGGAGTTCCGTTAATTGCTGCAATTCTTCTTCTGTAGCTAATTCCAGTGCTGCTCTCAGCTCATCCAAAGTTGCTTCCTCCCAGACCCAGCTTTTTCTGTCCATTATCTTACTCTTTACCTCCAGGTGGTTGAATACTTATGTTTGATGTTGCGGTGATCGGTGCTGGCTTGGCGGGTTTAGTTTGCGCCCAGCAGCTAACTCAGGCTGGATATAGTGTGGTGGTTGTGGAAAAGTCCCGTGGGTTAGGGGGACGAGTCGCCACGCGCCGGGTGCATGGTACGTGTGCGGATCATGGGCTGCGCTACTTGGAACCAAAGAGTAAACTGTTGCAGCAGCTGGTTCAGGTTTTATGTGAGCGTAACCTCTTGCAAGTTTGGACAGACACATACGAACAGTCACCGCAGCAACAGCTTAAACCGGCAAGCAATTCTCCCCGTTATGTAGTGCCAGCTGGCATGAGTGCGATCGCTAAGTTTCTTGCCACAGGTTTAGAAATAAGATTGAATCAACGAGTAAAGGCGTTAGACCCAACTACCAGTAGCAGCTGGCATCTGATCCTAGAACCGAATAACACCGACTCAAATGTTGAGATACCACAGAAGTTGACAGCTAGGTCTGTAGTCGTCGCCATCCCAGCACCCCAAGCTTTAATGTTATTGGACTTGGCTGAGAGTGGACTACCTACAGTTTTTCTAGATAATCTGCGCTCAGTGGAATTTGACCCTTGCCTGAGTGTCATTGCCGGTTATCCAGCATTTGGGCTGCCAGTCCCAGATTGGAAAGCCATTACTTTTATCGATGATCCTGATCTCGGCTGGATTGGCTTGGATAGTAGCAAGCGGGTGGCGGCTGAGCAATTACCAGTCTTTGTAGTGCAAAGCAGTGCTGAGTTTGCCCGTCGTTACTTAGAAGTCCAAGATCTACACCCGTTTGGACAACAGCTTGTAAGTCGTGCAGCCCAAATATGTTCGCTTCCTTGGCTAGATACTCCAGAGTGGATGCAAGTCCACCGATGGCGCTACGCCTTTTCTAGCCGTCCCTGGTACGAGGCTTACTTGTCTACTAGTATTCCCCTGCCTTTAGTTTGTTGTGGTGACTGGTGTGGGGGAGCGATCCAGACGGTACAGAGAAACTCCAGAGAAATCGAGTCCAATCAGGTGGAAAGGGCAATTCTCTCAGGACTAGCAGCAGCTAAGCAGCTCAACAGTCAACTTCAGCAGCGATCGCTGCCAGAAGCCAGTTTTCTAGACTTTTTACGTTAATGGTAGTTCAGGCGGGCTTTTATCTAATCCTCAACTTTCTTCAGGGCATCAGGCTTGTGAGCCGCTTCTTTTCCTGACTTGTCGCTCTCAACAAGGTACTCCGGGTTATCTTCTGAAGCGGCGACGTGGTGACCTTTGATATCTATGGGTGAGGTGAGCTTCTTTTTCACTTCGCCAGTTGTCTTACCTTGTGATGTCTTCCATTCAACCTTGTCACCTTTCTTGAATTCTTCAGCCAAAGTTTCTCTCCTGTTCAATTTTTGATGCCTTCTAACATCAAATTATATTTTCCCCTCAAAAAGCAGCCATCAGTCCAATGAAAGAGAAAGGTCAAGTAAAGCCCCTAGCCTTCATGCCTATGTTGTATTCGTGTGTTTTTGGTATGTAATAAGTGTGCAATTGCAAGTAACAATATAATATCTCAGCACTTATAAGCAGGAATAACTTATGGCTAAAGCAAAGAGAATGACGGTTAGTTTATCGCCTGAGACTGTCGAAAAGTTAGAAGCGATTGCAGAAGAAAAAGGCATTACCTTCACTGAAGCACTTCAATTGGCTATAGCTACTGAAGATTACTTACGAAAAGAGTTAAAGAATGGTGGAAAAATGCTAATTCAAAAAAAAGACAACACTATTCGACAGCTTGTATTTAGATAGTCAGTTGGTGAGTGAAGAAACTGATAAAGCGACAGATTCTCTAGAATCAACAACAGATTACTTTGAAAAAAGCGAACCAGTTAAACTGGCTGTTATAGAAGGAAATTTAGTATACCTTCAGAGTGAGCAAGGAAAAAACTAAAGCTTGGCTTATAAAAGGTTTAATTATTATTTTTGGTAGCACTATTTCAGTCTTATCTCTTTTTATTTTAATTAAAATCATTTCCCCAAATTCTGTAAACACAGAAGATTTAAAAGACCTTTTAACTCTAATATTGACTTCTGAAGTTGGAATTGTAGGAACCGCGCTAGGTTTTTATTTTGGAAATCAGTCTAAATCTTAAATCTAAGTAGGTAGATATAAACTACTGCTATCATTCGGTCTGGTATGAAGATGACGGGTAGTGGTGACCACACTGACGTGACCCAGTGTTTGTTGGACTAGATGAATTGGAGCGCCTCTATCAAAGCTGTGGCGGACAACTGGCGGGCGAACTGGAAGCATTGATTCTCTGAGTCTGGCGGTAGCTAGTTGGCAACTGGTGGGGTGGCTCTGCTCTGGCTGAATCTAACTGGCACACAACAGTTCAGTAGCAATCAATTTTAAAAATCCCAGCAGTGTTTCCATGCTGGTAGCGGCTAGTCAATAGCTTTCAAATACACTTAGCTGTACAAATTTCCGTAAATTCAACGATTTTGAGGCATAAGTTAAAAGTTAATATGTTCAACCAGCTCATTGTCCCGAACTCAATCTGATTGAAAGACTTTGGGAACATCTCAAGAGCTTTTTGAGTTGGAGTTTATTCAGTAACTTAGATGAGTTGAGAGCTAAAGTCAGGCAAATTCTTGACTTTCTTAGTCAACAAAAAATTGCTAGTTTAACCGGATGGGAGTATCTTTTACAAGCTTTATCTGTAGCTCTCATTTAATAAAATGGTATAACAACTCTTGGGAATGACAGCAGAAGAATTAAGGGTGTTGCATAATGGAGAGATGAATTGAGGACAATCATCATGCAATGCCCTAACTGCAACTCTACGCATATCCGCAAAAATGGCAACAGAAGGGGAAACAAAATCACATTTATGTCGATTGCCGTCGTCAATTCATTGAGGATTATGCACCCTCTCAAGGCTATTCAGATCAGGTTAAACAAGACTGCTTGAAGATGTACGTCAATGGCATGGGGTTTCGCGGTATTGAGCGGGTCAAAGGGGTACGTCACACCACAGTGATTTGCTAGTTGAAGCAAGTCGGAGCGAACCTGCCAACGCTTACCAACCCGATACTATTCCTGAAGTTGGGGAACTTGATGAACTCGAAACTTTTGTTGGCTCGAAAACAACAAAATCTGGATCTGGACGGCGGTTGACCACTTCCGTCAAGGAATTTTAGTGTGGGTGTTAGGCGACCACAGTGCCAAGACGTTTGCGCCGTTGTGGGCAGTTGTAGCTACCGTTCCCCTTCCTGCATGATTCATCCCGCTATTCAGCAACGCCGAGGCGTTCATCTGCGTTGGAACTCTAACAGATTACTTCTAAGCTACTGTCCTACCCAATATCTTAGGCGGCAGAGGGTTTAAGCACCCGCTCACCCGCTGCCGGAAGGGAGCGAGGAACGAGCAGACTAGGCGATCAAGTGTAACGCATTGTGCTCGACGGGTGTTAGAGTCCTTCAACTTAGATTGTTGTCTACACCCAGGAATGGACAGCTTCGTTGAGCGTGGTTTTTCCTTGAATCTTCTTTGTTCCGTGTTCCTCGAAAACCATCGTCCCGTTGTTGAAGGCGCGTATCATCTCACTGTATGACTCAACGGCTGCGGGGCTATTTCCCATTTGTGACAGCGTCGAAGGCCATTCACTTTCAGGAATGACAACGGCTTGAACATCGCGTTTTAAGGCTTTGCCAAAACTGGCGGCAATGTGATTGGGGCTTACAGCTTGAGGCCCGTGGAGTTCCCAGATCTGTGTGCCTTGCCACTCTTGCATCAAGACATCAGCGCACGCCTGTCCTATGTCGGCGGTGGCGACCATCGGCATCGCACGCTCCAATGGAGTGTAAAAAGACGGCAAGATGCCCTGTTGTTGCGCCACTGGCAAAAGTGCCTTCCAGTTCTCCATGAACCCTGCGGCGCGCACAAAGCTGACTGCGACCTCGGCTTGCAAACTTTTGAGTGCCTCTTCTAAAATGTGGGTTGTCAGAATGTTGCCGGTTCCGCGTGGTAGGTGTGACCCAATGGATGACAACGCGACCAGTTTCGGTAAGCCCGCACGCCGCGCAGCTTCAATGATGGCTGAAGCGACTTGTTCGGCACGCGCGAACATATCATTCGAGGTGTAATCAGGCGGAATGAGAACATAAGCTCCCGTTGCGCCCTCAAACGCGTGAGTCAAGGCGTTAACGTCAGCCACGTCTTTAACGACGACAACCTCTGCGCCCTGCTTTTTCCAAGCCGCGCCTTTATCCTCACTCCGCACTGCTACTCGGACGGTTGCACGTTCCACAAGAGCCGCTGTCGTAGCCGCACCCGTTTGCCCCGTCGCTCCTAACACAACATATTTAGCCATTTTTGATTGCTCCTTCTTTATTTACGACTCGGCTCATGCTTTTCATCCATTGCCCAGCCGTGCCTTGTTGGGCTACGGTTGGGTGAGTTGCCGTTGCCGCGTCAAAACTATACTCCGACCTGCAAAACGATTTTGCCGCGCGTGCGCCCACTTTCGGAAAGTTGATGCGCCTTTTTCACTTCCGAGAGCGGCAAAACCGTTTCGATGTGTACTTTCAATTTGCCTTTTTCAATCAGTTGGTTGATTTCGGCTAATTGCCCGGCGTTTGGCTTGCAAAAGACAAACGCGGCTTCTACGCCCAATTCGCGTGCTTTTTCTTCGGACGGAGTCCCCGCCGACGTGACCAGAAAGCCGCCCTTTTTCAGAGTTTGGAAGGCTCGCTCCAACGTGTCTCCGCCGACCGTATCGAAAACGACATCCACGTCTTTGACGACTTCTTCAAACGGTTGCCGCGTGTAATCGACGAACTCATCCGCACCCAAATCGCGGACAAACTGTTCGTTTTTGCCCGAAGCCGTGCCGATCACGATCGCGCCTTTTGCTTTAGCAAGCTGAATCGCCATCGAGCCGACTCCGCCCGACGCGCCGGTGATCAAGATTCTTTGCCCGCTACTCAGATTTGCCAAATCGAACATTGCCTGCCACGCGGTCAACGCGCCGATTGGAATCGCCGCCGCATCTTCAAAACTGAGGCTTTCCGGCTTGAGCGCGATGGTATCTACTTTGGCGATGGCGTATTCGGCGTAACCCCCGGACAGGCTGGAGACGGTCATCCCATACACCGCTTCGCCCTGCTTGAAATTTTCAACGCGATCGCCCACCGCTTCGACGGTTCCGGCGATGTCGCCGCCAAGAATGAGCGGAAGTTTGAAGCCGAACCTTTCGCCCATTCCATCGCGGATTTTCCAGTCAGCCGGATTGACCGCCGCGACGTGAACTTTTACCAAAACTTCGTCTGCTTTCGGCTCTGGACGTTCGACATCGACGTAATCCAAAACGCTCTCATTGCCGTATGCGTTAATAACTATTGCTTTCATTTTTCCCCTATACTCTATTCAAGGCGTGCAAATTGCAGGTAACTGGTATCCAAAATTTTAGTCTCGATCGACTTGAAACAACCGTTTGAGATTGCATTTCAGTCCTCCTTTGAAAACGTTTTAGATTGGGCATCCATGACCTCCAAGTGGTCGCCAGCGGGCGCGATGAGATTCTGATCAATAGTCATGGTCGATCCTTAACTGGGATGATTGAATTTGGATTTCGGCATTACTTCACTACGGCTTGCTAAAGTCGATTTCGAGTCCATAAATATGTCGTCCGACTTCCAGGCATTCCGAAATCTCATTGCGTGTCCGCTCCTGCATGCGTGCCTCGCACTTTTTCACGACCTCCGTGACCTCGGCGGACGGATTGGCTACTAAGCCGTCCGCCAGCTCGAGCGAGTCGAGCAGTGCAAGGTTTACCCCCTTGCCGGTGAACGGCGGCATGGCGTGCGATGAGTCGCCGACCATGGCAAGACCCGACCGCGTCTCCCACCGATAGTCCGGCGGCATTACGGACAGAGGCCAGCGGTGAAAATTGCCGTCGACTTGTGTCAGCATCGTCAACAGATCGGGCGACCAATTGTGATAAGCGGCAGTGATGGCGTTGAGGACGGCCTTGCTGTCGTCGAGCGCGA
>QQTW01002866.1_pt1 | contig 12655 bp, 14 predicted proteins | sample 1904831 | NCBI WGS metagenome assembly QQTW01 (sample SAMN09435610, study PRJNA476489) | Subsurface metagenome, whole genome shotgun sequencing project. | reverse complement strand
ACACCGTAGCGATCGCCTTTTAAAAAAGCTAATACTCAGTAGTCAGTGGTCAGTGGTCAGTGGTCAAGTAAAGAACAACAGACAACGGACAACAGACAACGGACAAATAACAAATAACAAATAACAAATAACTAATGGACTAGTTGCGCTCAAAATGTGTAAGGATTAACAATACAGAGCATCGCTAAATTGGATATTTAAGTGTGCCGAAAGCAGGCATTATCTACAATGACGTTAAACCGATAGCAAGTCGTGTCGCTATCGAGATTAAAGACAAGCTGACCGCTGGCGGTTGGGAAGTAATTCTTGCAACTGGTGTCGGCGGTATGTTGGGCTATTCAACTCCCGATAGCCCTGTTTGTCATACCCCGATTGAAGGTCTTACACCCCCTGGTTTTGACCCAGATATGAAGTTTGTAATAGTGTTAGGAGGAGACGGTACTGTACTAGCAGCATCACGCCAAGTGGCTCCCTGCGGAATTCCGCTGCTGGGAATCAATACCGGACACATGGGATTTTTGACGGAAACCTATCTTAACAAACTACCCCAAGCCTTGGAAGAATTGCTTGCTGGAAATTACGAGATTGAAGAACGGTCGATGATTGCCGTTCGAGTCTTTCAGCAAGATAATATCAAGTGGGAAGCACTTTGCCTCAATGAAATGGTACTGCATCGAGAGCCGTTGACTTCGATGTGTCACTTTGAAATTGTCATAGGTCGTCACGCCTCGGTTGATATTGCTGCGGATGGTGTGATTATTTCGACACCAACCGGCTCGACAGCTTATTCATTAAGTGCTGGCGGCCCTGTGATTGCACCGGGTGTTCCTGTGTTTCAATTAGTACCAATTTGTCCGCATTCACTCGCATCGAGGGCTTTGGTATTTCCTAATAGCGAACCAGTTCACATTTATCCAGTCAATACCCCACGCTTGGTGATGGTGGTAGATGGAAATGGGGGATGCTATGTTTTACCTGAAGACCGGGTATACGTCGAGCGATCGCACTACAATGTTAAGTTTATCCGCTTGCAACCACCTGAGTTTTTCCGCATTTTGCGCGAAAAATTGGGTTGGGGTTTACCTCATATTGCTAAACCAACAAGTGTGGAACTGCCTTAGTTAGTATCTTTGTAGCATTTTTGTAGGTTAGGTGTAGCTTAAGCGCGTTACCCAGCATAGTTGTTGGGTTACACTGAGTCCCAAGGGGACACGCTAGCCTGCGGCAACGCTCCGCGAACGCGAACGTTCCAACGCCACCTGCTACAACAGGGGAAACCCCACGCGACTATTGCGATGGCGCTTTGTACCCCCGCACGCCAAGAGGTGCTCCGCATCGCAGTGGCTCCCCAACCTACGCTAACTACGCTAACTTTCGGTCAATTTCAATATTAATTATCTGGTCAGACAAAAACTTTAATCTTTTTGAAGCGAATTTTTTCTGGGGAATAAATTATTAATAATACCGGAAATGGAAGTAAATATATGTAGGCAAGAATTATTTTTTGTAATAGAGTAAGTAGGTTTGAGCAAATAATCAACTAAGTAGAAGTAATTTATGCTACTATAAATAATTGCGGACATCAATATATTCTGCTCGAAAAGTAGGCAAAATCATCAAATTAATATGGGAACACCCTACAATTGAAGTTGCACTGATTGCTTGGTCAGTTGAGAATAAATAGGGCTAAAGCGCACGGGGAAATAAACGTGAGTCATGAATTCGATTACGATTTAGTGATTATCGGTGCTGGAGTCGGCGGACATGGCGCAGCCCTCCACGCCGTCAGTTGTGGTTTGAAGACAGCGATAGTAGAAGCAAACGACATGGGTGGAACCTGCGTGAATCGCGGTTGCATTCCTTCAAAAGCCTTGCTAGCGGCTTCGGGACGGGTGCGCGAGTTGCGTAATACCCACCATCTCAAATCGCTGGGTATTCAAATTGGGAATGTTGAGTTTGACCGCAGCGCGATCGCATCCCATGCAACCAATCTTGTGGCAAAAATCCAGGGTGACTTAACCAATTCGCTCAAACGTTTGGGAGTCGATATTATTAGAGGTTGGGGTAAGATTGCAGGGAACCAAAAGGTTAGCATTACTACTGATGCTGGAGAAAAAACTTTTACTGCTAAAGACATTATTCTTTCCACTGGTTCAATCCCATTTGTCCCGGACGGTATTGAAGTTGATGGCAAAACGGTATTCACTAGCGACCAAGGCGTGAAGTTAGAAACGCTACCAGATTGGGTGGCAATTATTGGTAGCGGTTACATTGGCTTGGAATTTTCTGACGTGTACTCGGCACTCGGTTGCGAAATCACGATGATAGAAGCGCTTGACCAGTTGATGCCCGGTTTTGACCGCGATATTGCCAAGCTTGCCGAACGTGTTTTGATTACTCCCCGCGATATCGAAACCCACGTTGGTATTTATGCCAAGCGCGTTATTCCCGGTTCTCCAGTAGTAATTGAATTAGCCGACTTTAAAACCAAAGAAGAAGTCGATGTTATCGAAGTCGATGCTTGCTTAGTAGCTACAGGACGCATCCCCGCTACCAAAGACCTCGGTTTAGAGTCGATAGGTGTAGAACTCGACCGCCGCAATTATATTCCTGTTAATAACAACATGGCAGTATTGAGCGGTGGCGAAGTTGTGCCGCATCTGTGGGCAATTGGTGACGCGACCGGTAAGATGATGCTAGCACATGCAGCTTCAGCACAGGGTATTGTCGCAGTCGAAAATATGTGCGGCAGAAGCAAAGAAGTCGATTACGACAGCATCCCCGCAGCCGCATTTACCCATCCCGAAATTAGCTACGTTGGCAAAACCGAGGCACTAGCGCGAGATATTGGCAAAGAATCGGGCTTTGAAGTCGGAATTGCTAAGAGTTATTACAAAGGTAACTCCAAAGCATTAGCCGAAGGGGAAGCCGATGGCATGGCAAAGGTCATATATCGTAAAGACACGGGGGAAGTTTTGGGAGTGCATATTTTCGGACTCCACGCTTCTGATATTATCCACGAAGCCTCAGCTGCTCTAGCACATCGTCAAAGCGTCCACACCCTCGCGCACCTAGTCCACGCACACCCCACACTTTCCGAAGTGCTGGACGAAGCTTATAAACGTGCCGCAGTGTAAGAGTTAGGAGTTATGAGTTAGGAGTTAAGAGTCAGGAGTTAAGAGTTAAGAGTTTGGGTTTTTAATCTTTTTAATATTAGATTAAATAATCGTCTCCTTTAACTTTTGTGAGTTTCCAACTCCCAACTTTCAACTCCTAACTCCTAACTTTCAACTCCTAACTCCTAACTTTCAACTCCTAACCCCCAACTCCCAACTCCTAACTTTCGATGCAAATCCGTCGCCGTCAACCCAGTCAACCAATTAACGTATCGATATTGCAGTATCACTCTGCCATCCCTGACGCTGCACCAAACAACATTTTGGAAGAAATTGTTTGGCAAAAGGAAACTGAAGTCGAACAAATGCGCGAAAAAGTGCCATTAAGTGAATTGCAAAAACAAGCACTTATGGTACCGCCAACCCGCGATTTTCTTGCCGCACTCACCGATGCTAAAACTAATCCGGCATTAATCGCCGAAGTCAAAAAAGCTTCACCAAGTAAAGGCATTATCCGCGCAAATTTTGACCCAGTGGAAATCGCACAACAGTACGAACGTGGCGGTGCAGCCTGTCTTTCGGTACTGACGGATACAAAATTTTTTCAAGGTAGTTTTGATAACTTAGCTCTTGTTCGCGCTACCGTAGATTTACCGTTGCTGTGCAAAGAATTTGTTATCTATCCCTACCAAATGTATTTGGCACGAGTTAAGGGTGCGGATGCAGTTTTATTAATTGCAGCTATCCTCAGCGACCAAGATCTGCAATACTTTATCAAAATCGCCAAAGCCTTGAAAATGGCAGCTTTGATTGAAGTTCACACCTTGGCAGAACTCGATCGCGTCTTAACTTTGGATGGTGTTTCCTTGGTGGGAATTAACAACCGTAATTTGGAGGATTTTTCGGTCGATTTGCAAACAACTTGTCAACTATTTGCTGCTAGAAGCAAACAGTTACAAGAACGTAACATTTTGGTAGTCAGCGAATCTGGGCTGCATACACCCGATGATTTAAATATTGTTGCCGATGCAGGCGCATCTGCCGTTCTTATCGGCGAATCTCTGGTCAAACAACCTGATATCGAAGCAGCTATTAGCGAACTCTTTGCCAAATCTTCATTACCAGCAAAATCAACACTTTAACCAAATCATTGTGGGCTGTGTAACAATTCCTAATAGCAACCAATTCGCTCTAATCGAACTATCCTATATCTGAAATTGTGAATCAACTTCATGGAGCAAATCCCTCTACCTTCACCCATCCACTACGAGATGCTGCTGCAAATGTTGGAACGACAAACTATGTCAGCAGTTAACCAAAACCCAGCACTGCGGCAGCAAGTTAACCAATTAATCATCACTCTGCGTAAAGCTGCTGTCCAACAAAAACACCTCGAAGAAATTTGCCAGTTTTCCGCAGTGGAAGTCGATCACCGTTGGTCACTCAATCATGTCAATGTTGCAAAAGTTGCATCTCCCGATTGAAGTTATTATGGTTTAGGTGTAATCAATAAAAAAGCGGGCTGAATATTCAACCCGCTTTATCCATTTTTTTCTCACAAAATCGAAAGTACAGTTATTTTTTTTGCTTGCCAACCTTTGGAATCGATACAGTTGATGTGAAATATAATACATAAACACTCCTGAATCGCATTAATTTTCCATCTTAGGAGCTACTTATATTTATACTACTGTTTCCAGCCAGTCATAAACTTTCTCTAGCTGTTCGAGGGTAATTAACCCATACTGCCATAAAATCATTGGTAGCGGTCCTGGGTCTTGTTGGCTATGACGAAGTGCAACGGCAATACAAGCCGATGATATCGCCAAATCTTCCTGTAAAAAATGAATCAGTCGAGAATAAGTTGTTGGTGACATTTATGTCTCACCTCCTTGCGTAGTGTGTATTGTCATGTATTGACGATCGGTATTAATTACCTAGTAGCCAGTATTTTATCTGTCACTGTACGATATATCTGTCTAATCAAACCAATAAATCCGACTCGAATTCCGCAAACTGGGCAATTATTTAACCTTTGAGATAACATCTAATGTTTGCAACATTGACCGGAATCAAATGTCAAACAGGATCTACCTAACTATTTCGGTTAAATTTATTTAATTTTTCTATTAATCAATTCTATTTGTTGGCTTAAAGATTCTATAGTTTATACTCTCTTATTCGCTACTTTTTATACTTGCGCCCAAAGGAAGATTTTTTTACTACCCAATGTTTGAATTCCAATCCCAACTTTTTAAGGAGGGTGGTTTGATTTGATTAGCAGTATAATAAATATTACTACCAAAATAAACTTTTTTACAAACATTTATAAGAAATTTTTAGCGTTATGCAAGTTTCTCCAGTCATAGCAGGTATTTCAAGCATCTTACACGACAAAAATATAACCGCGAAATTTCTTATCTAGATGGTATATTTTTAACCTTTACCTAGAGAATTTAGAAACTGTATACCAATGCGATCGCCGACTTTTAATTTCAACTCAGCTGCTCGACCTGCACGCAGTTCGATTACTCGGTCAACTAGTTTATTTGGACCGTAGGTAGGACAAGGCTCTTGAGCGCAAGGTGGGGCAGAAGTGGTGATATACTGAACTACTCCTTTATAAGTAAAAACCATATCTAACGGCACAGGGACGTTTTTCATCCAGAAAGCAACTGGTTGTGGTGAAGGAAACTCAAACAACATACCTCGGTTATTAGGCAATGCTGGACGATACATTAAACCCATTTGTTGCTGCTGAGGTGTTTTGGCGACTTCTAATTCAATACGAGTGCCATTAGGTACAACAGCTACAGCCGAAATCGGTAATTGCTGTCCTTGGTTGACACTTGGTGCTGTTGATGCGGGTGCTTGCGTAGTAAGGGTAGCAGCGGGTGGTTTAGCGGGTGTAGGAGTCGAACAGCTTATCAGCAAAACTCCCAGGATAACGGGGAGTAAATTTAACCAACGGTTCATAGATTTTTAACTTTGGGAATTTAGATATCCGATTTTACATCGTTGTTTGTAATTATTACCGCTTGCGCCAAATTTTTTTTGAAGTAAGCGTATTTGATTATAGGGAAGCCACACGGGTACATATGCAGCAACGATCGGGGGAATCAGCAGGTGGTGTATTTAGCGCGTCATCATTATTGAAATTTTGGAATTATTTAAGAATCTCTTAAGACGTAACCGACACCACGCACGGTTTGGATTAATCGTTTTTGACCTTCGTCTTCAATTTTTAGCCGCAGGTAGCGAATGTAGACTTCAATGACATTCGACTCACCCATAAAATCATAGCCCCAAACATTTTCAAGGATTTGTTCGCGGGTTAAAACCTCGCGGGGATGTTCCATCAAAAACTTTAATAACTCGAATTCCTTCATGGTTAAATCGATTGCCCGACCGTTGAGAATAGCGCGACGAGTCGCAATATCGAGTCCCAAGTCCCCAAATCGCAACTGTTCGCTAGTATCGATGTCGGGTTTGAGGTAGAGACGAACCAAGTTTAAAAAGTCTTCGGAACGGTATGGTTTGAGGAAGTAATCGTCAGCACCGGCTTCGAGACAGGCAACGCGGTCATCGATAGTATCCCTTGCCATGAGAACTAACACAGGCGATAGCATTCCTGTACCTCGAATATTTTTGCACAGCGATAGTCCGGATTCGCCCGACAGCATCCGGTCAATCACGATTAAAGCAGGGTCTCGTTCTCGACTCGACAGCAACCCGCTTCCCGCATCATGCGCGACTACAGGTTCGTATCCAGCTTCTTTCAAATCAAATGAAAGCTGCGAAGCCAAGCTATCATCGCTTTCAATCACCAAAACGCAAGGATTGTAAGTGAGGGTCATAAGTAATTCAAGTTTTATTCAAGCAGGAGGAAATATAGCGGGAGCCGATATCCTCGATAATATCGGGGATTATTAGAATCTGACACAAATGTATTTGATTATAAAATATCGATAATTTAGCGTACCAAGCCGAAATTACTCTCATCGAAATTTAAATAAAAAATGTTGTAGGAATAGGCATAAATGGGTATATCTGAAGTAAAAATTATATTAGTAGAACCCGCTGGTCCGTTGAATGTGGGTTCGGTAGCGCGGGTAATGAAAAACTTTGGATTAAATCAACTTGTACTCGTAAACCCGCAATGCGACCATTTGGGAGACGAAGCAAAATTAATGGCTGTTCGCGCTAAAGATATTTTAGAAACAGCGGTGTTGGTCGATACATTATCACAAGCATTACAAGAATGCCGTCATGCGATTGCAACCACAGGTATCGATCACGATTTGAATGTAGCCATCGAATCTCCCCGCACCGCACTACCCTGGTTACTTGAAACTGCCGGACAACCCGCAGCTTTAATTTTTGGTCGTGAAGACCGAGGATTAACCAATCAGGAATTAAATTATGCCCAACGATTTGTCCGCATCCCCTCTTGTAGCGAATACACTTCGCTGAATCTGGCATCGGCTGTAGGGGTGTGTTGTTATGAACTTTCCCAAAGCGCTGATTTATCAGGTTCTAATAAGTCACCAACCCAAAATCCGTTGTCCGAAAATCCGTTATCCGATCCGTTGTCCGAATTAGCTCCTCTAGGAGTTGTCGAATCATATTACCAGCAGTTAGAATTGCTACTGCTCGATATCGGGTTTCTCTTTCCCCATACCGCCAGCAGCCGTATGGAAAAATTCCGGCAATTGTACAATCGGGCACAACTGCGAACTCAGGAATTAGCAATGTTAAGGGGGATTTTACGGCAGGTTAAATGGTCGCTTCGTAGCAAAAATAATCGGCAAGACTTGTAACGATTATCTATAATATGTACGCAGCCATCATCCCAAAATAAATAATATGGCTTACACTAAACAACAAAAGATAGACAGCTTAGGATACTGATTAACTCACACGCGGACGCGGGCGATTCCCGCTCGCGATGCCGAAGGCGACCACTTCGTGGTATCGCTACGCGAATCGCGTTCCTTGTCCTAACAGCTTTGCCTAAAGCTATATTTATTTTTATTAAAAATTTAATTAGTAAGTTATTTAAGCGTGTATTTAGGTTTGGGAGTCGGCAAACATTCAGTTGAGTGGGTAACAAGGAGTAGCGGTGTCAGATTCAAGTTATAATTTAACATCTTCGTCGCGGCGTAAACCCGTCAACGGTCGCCGACAACCCCGTCAAGTCAAAAAAGTCAAGGTGGCGAAACCGCAACCGGGACGCGATTCGGTCAATCCAACCATTGACACTACAGGTGTTCGTGTGAAGCGAATCCCGGTTAACGATACTACAAGGGTAGGAGTCCCCCTCGTGCGTTCGTCCCGTGTCCCATCTTCTCCAAATGTCCGTCCCGTTATAAAAACAAAAGGTCAAATCCCTCCCTTCAATCCCAACACCGTCAAGGTAAAATCGGTCAGAGTCCGCAAGCAACCTTTACCGCGCCGAGCAGTTAGTGCCCGAAAAACTCGATTAAAGCCGATGGCGCGTAATATTTTATACGGGTTGCGATTATTGATAGTTGGTGTGGGAATCGGTGCAATTGTCGGAACAGCACTATCAATACTCGATCCCGCAACACGTCTTGATGCAAATTCGTCAAATACCACCGAACAAACACAAGTACAGCCCAGCCAAATTCCAATTAACCCAAATTCGGGCTTAATACTATCGCAAGAAATTCCCATTTTAAAAAATGCAATCCAAAGTCTGGCATCGACTAATCCAAGCTTGACACCGGGGATTTTTATAGTTGATTTAGAGAATGGTAGCTATGTAGATATCAACGCCGCTGCAAGTTTCTCCTCTGCCAGTACCATTAAAATACCGATTCTTATAGCCTTTTTCCAAGAAGTCGATGCAGGTCGAATCCGTCTCGACGAAATCATGACCACCAAGCCCGAAAATATCGCGGGTGGTTCGGGAGAGATGCAATCTAAACCTGTGGGGACAACATACAGTGCCTTAGAAGTCGCTAGCAAAATGATAATAATTAGCGATAACACGGCGACAAATATGTTGATTGAACGCTTGGGTGGGATGGAAGCATTAAACCAGCGGTTCCGCAGTTGGGGACTTTCAGCGACAGCGATTCGGAATGTGTTACCCGATTTACAAGGAACCAATACTACTAGTCCGAAAGAATTGGGCAGCTTGCTAGCGATGGTGAGCAAAGGTAACTTGGTTAGTATGACATCGCGCGATCGCATATTCGATATTATGCGTCGCACCGTCAAGGACACTTTGCTACCCTCTGGTTTAGGACAAGGTGCAATTATTGCCCACAAAACTGGCGATATTGGTGGAATGGTGGCAGATGCAGGTATAATCGACCTTCCGATCGGCAAACGTTACCTCGCTGCTGTGATGATACAGCGTCCTAATAATGATGTGAGTGCCGAAAGACTAATTGGTTCGATTTCCCATGTAGCTTATCAGCAATTTAGCCAAACCGCACAAACTAACTTTGGTAGCACTATTCCTAGTATCTCACCTCAAACTCCCATCATGGCTCCACCGCTATCAAATAGCAGTACAATACCACCAACTGGCTATCAGTCACCGATGATGAATCCTGTACCCGCAACAGGTTATCAATCCCCAGCTGTAACACCACAATATTATTATCCTTACCAGCGTTGATAGTTTGCGCTTTAAACAGATGCAGGCAATTGGCACTTCACGCCTTTTAGTTTAATTTATCTTTCCATATATTTAGGACTTACGCATTTTAACGAAAAACTGTCATTCCCAACGGAGCGCAATACTGCGAAGGATTTGCCAAAAAATAAAATTTTGTAGGTTGGGTTACGCTGCGCTACACCCAACCTACAAATAATCCTTAAGCGAGCAGTATTGCAACGGAACGAAGCGAAGTGTTAGCGCTTCGCGAACACTTCGCTTCGTTCCGTTCAGCATGACAAAATTTTTTTGCGTAAGTATTTGTAGGGTGCGTTAGCGTTTCGCGTAACGCACCATTATTAAGGAGAGGAGTGCGTTACCAAGAGCGCTAACACACCCTACGTATCTTTTCAGAAATCAAATATGAGTCCTATAGAATAGAAAGTATTGGTTTAGTAAATGATTATAATTTATACAGCAAGCTGTTGCACTATATTTCTCAAGTTTATTGAATAAATATGTATGTATTGTCAAAACTTGGTGTTTTCCCGCCATGCTATTCAACAGATGTTTTATCGTCGAATTAGTAAGAAGGAAGTAGAAACTGCCATTGTTTATGGGGAAATAATAGAAGAGAATCTAGATGATGTACCTTTTCCAAGTTATTTAATATGTGATTATGTAAATGGTAAACCAATTCATGTTGTATTTTCCTATGATGAATCTACTGATATAGGGTATGTTGTGACAGCTTATATTCCGGATTTAAATATTTGGTCAGATGATTTTAGAATTAGGAGGCAAAAATAATGAAATGTGTAATTTGCAAGCATGGGGAAACTAAGCCGGGTTTAGTAACTCTGACTTTGGAAAGAGACGAATCTATTATTGTAATAAAAAAAGTGCCAGCTGAAGTTTGTAGTAACTGTGGGGAATATTATTTAAATGATGATATTACTGAACAAGTGCTGCAACGAGCAGAATTAGCTGTAAATAATGGTGCAGAAGTTGAGATTATTAGATATCACAGTCCCCGCGTCTTTTCTAGCCATGAGGTAAGGTGACTCTTAAGAAACACAGGGGAAAGGGAAAAGGGGAAAGGGAAAAGGAATAAACTTGTGTTTCTTCCATTCGTTGGGGCAGCGTTCGTCGCGCCCCTTGGGCGCTCATATCTTGGATCTGTAAGTATACGTATAAATCCTTAGTCGCATGTTTTATAGTCACTAATTTAACATTAAGCTATGATATTTCAATAGTCCTCTGAAAGAGGACTTGCGCTATTAGACAGGGACTTACAGTCCCTGGCGGACGAAAGGGCAATCGATAAATCTATAAATATTTAGTTATTTTTGTACTTAAAAATCTAATTAGTGCAAAATGTCAGGTAACAAATTATCAAATCTATATCCTACAGGTCTTTTGAGACCTGGAATGCCGAAAAAAAACACGAATCTCGGCTCAATGCTCGTGTGGCTTTGACCGTACAAGGAGGGTATTGGTTACAAAAAGTAAGTAAAAATTTTTACCCCTATTCTTTAAGAATAAAAAACACAACTTAAGTAACAATTGTCAAGATGGCTCTCGCCCCTTGACACTTTTATTTACCCGCGACTATAACAGTACCGATCCCTAAGAAAACAAACGGAGATATACCCTATTTATTAGGTATATTCCTACTTTTATTTCCCTGTTAGTTTTTATAAGGTAAAAATGTATTGCGCTGCAATCAGATTTCACCTTAACCAAGTAGTACACATGCAAGGAGAATAACCATGTCTAAAGTAAACTCAGCGCAGCTACAGAAAAACTTGACAGGCGTTCACTACCCAGCAAGCAGGAAAGATTTGGTTATGTACGCCGAACTTGAAGGTTCCGACGAGCAAGTCCTTCGGGCTTTGAAGCAGTTGCCAGATAAGCAGTATGAAACACAGGAGGCTGTGAGCAGAGCTATTTGCGGGAGCGAATCGGTATAGCGATAGCAAGTTTTGGGTGCTTTTCACGCATAACTGCCATACCCCATCATCTTCCATCAGGACGTTTGCATTACACTAATGCTCAGAATTTATGTTTGGGTGAGTAAACTAGTTGAAGGCGTTTACTCCCCCAACTTTTGCAATTTCTGGAATAGTAAATTACCCGGTATCTGCTACACTTTCAACTACTTGAAACACCCCCGCGAGTGCAAATATCCAATTACAAAACTGAATCAAAAACTGCCCGTGCAGTGAGATTTAATTGTGGGAAGGTGGGGGATTTAATTAAGTCATTCCCTCGAAACATTGTTTTTACATATTCCCCATCGATTAGCTCGTATACAAAGATAGCGGGTTGCTTGGGATAGCCGATAAAATCACGTCCACCCAAAGCAGCATAGTCCACAATCCAGTATTCAGGGATACCCATACCTTCATAGTCGCGAAGTTTGTCGTAGTAGTCGTCCTGCCAGTTGGTACTAACTACTTCAACTATTAGTTTAACCGAAGTCGCGTTTTGAATAATTGATTCAGTTTCCCACCGTGTCTCAGTACCGATAGTTTCTTGATTCAAAACAATAATGTCCGGTTCGTACCCAGATTTGTCGCGGTACGGTTTAACAATGGATTCTCTGGGGATAGTCCAAATATCGCCTCTACCCATCTCTCTAATGGTTATAAGTAATTTTTCAATCAGAGAACCTGTTAAATTTGAATGCTTCCCTCTAGGTTTAGGCATCTCGACAATTACCCCATCATGCAATTCGTACCGTACTACTGAGTTTTCTGGATACCATTCGATAAACTCATCAAAGGTGTATATTTTTGGTTCGGTTTGTGTTTGGGTTTGGGTCATAGTTCTGAGGGGGTGACAAGCAGTCTGCAAAGTTTACGTAGCAAGGCTTTTAGGTTTATGACTCGATTTAGATAGGTGC
>QQTW01002865.1_pt1 | contig 12656 bp, 10 predicted proteins | sample 1904831 | NCBI WGS metagenome assembly QQTW01 (sample SAMN09435610, study PRJNA476489) | Subsurface metagenome, whole genome shotgun sequencing project. | reverse complement strand
GAGGGAAAGGGAAAGGGAAAGGGAGGGAGAGCGGCTGAGTGTGGGTGTGGGAGGGAGGGAGAGGAGCAGAGGGAAGAGTCCGAGTGAGGTTTGGAGGGGGATGCAGAACGGGGGAGTGGGGAGCGAATTCGATTAGTGGGGGCGGTTGATGGGTACGTATATATATTTGCCCGTGAAAGGGCGGAATGATGATGCTAATGAGGGATGCGATCTCAAACATTGGATTGCATGGCGTTCGGGGATCGGCTGGGGTTGGATATCTTGCGTATACCAAATCTTCGAGCGCGCGTTCCGAGTTCTGGAAAGGAGGGATATATCGTTGGCGAAAGAGTAGATTAGGCAGGACGGTATATAAGAATATGACTATCGATACATAGGAAGGACCCATTAAATAGAATCCTCGTATTAAGCTCTCAATGAATCGATCATGAGGATATACTCTCGTACCTGTGGCTGGCCCAAATAGAAGATCAGGAATCGATGCGACGTCGCGGTTAGAGTCTGTAATCTCTCGAAGTCCTGGCGACATCCTTAATTATGTACAACCCATGGCTGCTATTCCAAAGTCCATCGTCCACGGCGAACTCCCGCCATCCTTGACCCTTTCCCTCTTGCCTACTGACAAAAGCCATCGGAGCCAGTGCTTCTTCTGTGCAATAAGAAAAGAGAGTTCATCAACTCGTGGGGCTCAGCGCCTCTAACAAAGAATCCTGTGCGTACAGACAACGGAGTACAATAGTGCTTGACCCCTTTGACCTTCCTGCTGCCAAGAATACAGGAACAGTGCTTCCACTAACACAAACATGAACCAAAAAAAATGCCGTCAGCTCGTGCTGAGAACGTGGAAAAACACCTTCGCGATTTCGATCTTATGCACTGTAGGAATAACGGGCCGAGAGGGGAATCCCATTGTGTCACCACATCAACAAGTATAGATTTCCACCTTATAGTCAAGGTCAGAATCGGGGGCTCCTTCTTGGTAGTCTCGTCTTAGAAAAGAACTCACAATCTGTTTCACTCCCTTGCGACACACGGGACAAGTCTTCCTGCGGTCCACGAGTCGAGTACGATCGCCAGGGTGCCTCTCTCCAAGATGCTGAGCGGCGCACCACCGGCACATACAACAATGCCCTAAGGAGATTTTTGTCAGTCTGATATGCCGATGATTGTATAGGTAGTAAGTTTGCGTTACTAACCGCATGGTAATACAGCCTGGTTGCTGATCTGGGCAAAGCAGATTTTACAGTGCATCGACACTAGCATGTCTTCATCCGCGACAGGTTCAGGCCTCGTCGAATCAGTGTCCAGGTTGGGCTGTGGCGGTTTTGGCCGCTGCTGACGGCGTAGTTCCTGTTCTGTAGGGACATTTCGACTCCATACTCGATGCTCCCCAGCCAAGGATGGGTCAAAGTCGGGTATCTCCGTTCCCTCTCTTCTTGCCCCGTCCCAAAGTGTTGGCTCCAGCGGAGTCGTAGGCATCCCCCAGATCCCAAGGTCATTGATGGATGATGGAGTAGGCACATGGCCAGAGGCAGCTTGGTAGTGAGATCTAGTCCCAATACTGGCTCCCGCAACTCTGCCCTGAGGCGAGATCTGCTGAGGGTCGTGAGTTGGAAAGCGTAGGCGTGCTTCTGCTAGTCTCTGGCGGGCAGATGCTATTTGAGACATGTCAGAATTAAGTCGGCGCCAAGCAGAGCTTTCGATTCGGTCAGTAGACGGAAGGGAGGGGAAGGGAAGATGAGGCTGGCGAGTTTGAGACGAAGTACCATCCATCTCTTGCGGCGGTGGTCGTAGAGAAGGTGCACGTAGAGAATTCCTGGCCCCGGCTGATTCCTGCGGGGATTGCTCAGACAGAACCGGGGTGTATGGGCCAATTCGATCAAACTGGGTTTGAGGAACAGAGGGACCGCTGGCTTCGAGACCCTCGATACTATTTCTTTCGCTTCCAGACGGGAGTTCTCGATAGCCAAGAATCGGGAGATATTGGTGTGCTATTTGTGATTGTGCTCCTTGCTCACTTGGAAGTGATATCGAAGTTGGTGCACCTAGATCGTAGTGCCCGCTCCCAGGTGGTCCTCCTGAGGAATCGGTAGAACTATGGACTTGCTGTGTTGTGTGCGATAGTGGGTCTGCATTGGAGGAAACCCGGCCCTGAGCTTGTGTTTGTTCGGATGCGGGTCGTGCAAATAGTGTTGTAAGTGGACTACGATAGTCATGCCCCTGCCTCTGGACTTCCTCGCGCGTACCAAAGACAGACGTAGCACCGCGACGACGCTGAAGTATACGCCTGGCTCGCTGGAGTTCCCCATCAGTGAATTGAAAGTACGCTTCATTCCCAGTTTCACGCCGCAATGAGGTAGGCATGTTCCGTCCTCGGTAAACTTCGGTTGACAGTTGGCGAACCCATAGTTCGAGTTCATCGTTGCTCATGTCTTCAGGAGGTGGTGGATTTGTAGGACGGTCCATGGTCAGTCCAGTGGGAAAAGGCTGGGTATTGGAATGATAATGTTGCCTTATGGTACCCAGGCTCCTGCTGATGGAGTCTAAATGGCTGGAAATTGTCGACACCTGTGACGGGGGCCGATTGAGGGGGTTCCTCCGCGTCAATTGGATGACATTGGCACGGATGTCTTCAACACTCTGTTGCAAGCTTAGGAGAAGTCTCTGATGAGCGGATATAGTGTCGTCTTGGTGATCTTCGGAATGGCTGTCAGGAAAAGATTCGGAACTGGTTGGGGAATCGAAGATTCTGTCTTCAGGGTCTATCTCTTCAAAGGTGAAGCGTGATGGAGACGTCATGAATGGTCTTGGGACATTTTCCTGAGCGTCAGGCCTTTGAGCTTGGAGTGATACGTTGATCCTGGCTTGGAGTTCCTCTGTTGTCCGAGGAAGAAATCCGATCTCTACTTCCGAAAGTGATTCACCTATCAATGCTCGACGTTGTTCAGTGCCGTCCGGGGTTGTAAAGATAGAATAACCACGATGCCAATCGAACCACTGCTTGAGGAAGTTTGTTTGGTCAGGGACGGCGGGGATCCGCGTGCTACTCTGTGGGATACCCGATACCTCGATTCTTGCATCCCAAAACTCTAGGTGGCCTCCAGAGTTTAGTCCATATCATTCGTCTCACCTTTCCAAGTCAGATGGTGAAGCAACATACGCTTGCAGTTCGGGCAATATCTCTCCTGCCGCTTTCCTCCCAGTACAAATCCTACACCGTCGATGTATCTACTGAAGGATGACGCATGGGGTCTCCTGTCTCCACATGCGCAGCAGGTCAGTTGGGCCGTCATTAGACAACTTGTAGGTAATTTGTGAAGACAATGTCCAGCTGCAGATGGTACCTCCGCGAAAGTAGCCATTGTTGCACCGGCTGCCAATGGATGGACCCAGGATATGTTAAGATCTCTGGAAAATACGTCCGTTTGATAGCTGGATCAAATTCAGACTCCGTACATCAGTACTAGAGCAGAGCTTCGGCGGTGATGGCTGTTCACACCACTCGCCGTTGCATGCTGTTACATCGTCATTTCAAGGAAACAGATGTGACAAAGTCGAAGAGTCGATCTCCCGATCCCGCCCACCAATCATCTTAACCGTCCATCCGTCGCCGTTTATCCACCAAACGGCGGTTATGAGTACGTGATCCGAAAACTGTTCTATCAATGAATGGTGGAGATAATCCTTTGCTCTCTACATGCTTCCCCGGTTACGGTTGACAGCTCGACATTTCATCTCTGCTGCCAAACTTGGAAGGACAACCATGACTACCTTCACCTTACCCAACAGCGAGCCTGAGGTAGCCGTCAACCTTACATCCAATCTATCCGAGGAACAGCTCCTCTCTTTCCCTGCTTTCAAGACTTGGATCTCGACCCTACAACATTCATTGTCAACCCAAAAGGATCAATCACATCCATTCAACCCTGCTCCTTACAGACTGCGCAAGATTGACGTTCAGTCCGTTGACTTCTTTGGGGGCAAACGCCTAGGCTTCGTCAAGCTTAAAACCGAAGTTTCCAACGACAATGGCGAGAAGCTTCCTGGATCCGTCTTTCTCAGAGGCGGGAGTGTGGGTATGATGGTGAGGCAAAGTGAAGGCCTCGCGCTACGTATCAACTGACCAGCACGGTCCACAGCTGATATTACAACCCAATGATGTGCTGGAGAACACTGAAGACGAGAAACAAGTCATCTTGACCGTTCAGCCACGGATACCTGCTGGTTCCTTAGCTTTGGCCGAACTGCCGGCAGGCATGCTCGACGATTCTGGGACTTTTGCAGGTGCTGCTGCTAAGGAGATCGGTGAGGAGACAGGCCTCAAGATTCCAGTCTCAGACCTCATCAACATGACTGAGCTTGCAATCCCGGCTGCTTCGTCCGACAGTGATGAACATCTTCAGCGAGCCATGTACCCCTCGCCCGGTGGATGTGATGAATTCACTCCATTATTTTTATGGCAGAGGAGAGTGCCGAGATGCCAGTTGAAGGAGTGGCAAGGAAAACTCACCGGTGTAAGGCGACATGGTGAGAAGATAACGTTGATGCTATGTCCGCTTGACCAGGTATGGAAGTTCGGCGGTAGAGATGCCAAGGTCCTCGCTGCGTGGGCGTTGTATCAAGGACTGAAGGGAGAAGGGAAAATATAGACATTAATCCGCAGACTCGTTCTGATACATTCTCGGGCGGTCCGTAAGGGGTGTTTATTGAAAAAAACAAGTTAGGACATTCCGAGCCGATACTTTCACTTAGACCCGCCAAGCCACCTGCAAGGTCCCGCAGTCTACATCTCCGCACGTCGAAGCTTAAAACTGTAGGTACGGTCTGACCATGATAGTGGTTTCAAGGTAGTCAATCATGTCCAAAACCACCTGCAAGGCATCTGATGCCAAGGTTTTATCTACGGGACCGTTGGTGTGTACAAAGTGAACTCGCTCTTGGCAGGTACTTAATGTCCGGTTTAGATGCCAGAGGATGCTCGCTGGACCAGGCTTGTCTTGCATGTCTTGCTCCTTAACACTCATTGTCAATGCACTAATTTTTCACAGGACAACCTACAAGGACCCATTGGGCAAGCAGCGGACGTGGGAACACGCCGAGCGAGCAGTATGTTCTACACGTTGTACAGAATGTAACGACAATACTGAGTAAAAGGCCAGACGCGTCCGAAAGATTCCTTAATTGACGGTGTTGGGATCGTGGCCATCTTGGAAAAGTCTTCAGGGCCCGAATTGCTACTCCAAAAGCAATTCCGTCCGCCGGTAGATAAGGCCGTGATTGAGATACCTGCAGGCTTGGTCGATCCGGGAGAATCAGCAGCAAAAAGTGCAGTGAGGGAATTAAGGGAAGAGACTGGGTACGTTGGTGAAGTATCGGAAGTCAGTCCCATCATGTATAACGGTATGCACGTGTTGAGCAAACTTGGAACGTGAAGCAGAAGAGCTGACCAAGATCTCCAGACCCTGGATTCTGCAATACGAACCTCAACATGGTCCATGTCACCGTCGACATGAGCTTGCCGGAAAATCAAAACCTCAAGCCGGAATTAGAAGACAATGAGTTCATCGAGGTGTTTTCGTTGCCATTGAAGGACTTGTATGTCGAGTGCAAGAAGTTGGAAAGGGAAGGCTACGCCATTGATGCGAGGGTTGGGACGCTGGCCGAAGGAATCGAGCTTGCAAGAAGATGGAAGCTGTGAAGCCAAGACAGCCACCATACTACAAAGGGTCTGAATGCAAAGGCACTCATTTCGAATGAGGCCGGACTCTTTTTAGTAGAGTGACGACGGATGAGGAACGGCTTGCGTCCGGCAAGAAGGTATTATAATCACGTGGCAATTGTCCGCAACCCACGGCAGCACCTACCGGTTAGCAGTGAGGCGAATAAAAGTTTGCAGTCTCGACGGAATATCTGTGCGACAGAGTGGGCTGATGTCTTGAAAGTGCCCGCTCACACCCTCCCGAAGTCTCGATGCAGGCTCAAAGTTCATGCGTGGTGCAGGCCGTCCATCTGATACACAGCGTCTTCCAAGGAACCGAGGGTCGGATGAAAAAAGTATGGCCCCACACCCTACGGTCAACGGCGATCTAGCGCAGGTGGCTTTTAAGAAGACACCCAGACTGCAGTGGAGCCTAGACGGAGAAAATCTCCGGCCAAGGGCATTAGGGCAGCTAAAGGCCACCTAGACTAGGCTCCCGCTTTCGGTAGGGATTTAGACGATGCTTTTCCACCTGAGGGTGGTACGGAACATTAAAGCATATTGGTCATTGGCTCAACGGTCTTGATTACCCCTGAAAGATGAGGCGAAAGTCAACCAAGGCTAAACCTGTTCCTGGGACAAAGAGTACTAAAATAGGTCAACGCCTCCATGCAGCCAACCCCTTTTTCCCCTGCAGGATCCCGGACCCGTTGGATGGTCGTAAACAACGTGCATTGTCGGAAGCGCGACGTCGAACATTAACAGTGGTTCTTGTCAGCTGCAGCATGCTTGTGCGTACCATGGATATGATGGGATTAATACGAGACTGAAAAGTGAGATGCCACCTCAGCAGTCAGATGGCGTTCCTTTGGGTTCCACTTGGCCTCAGACGGTGTGAGTGTGCAGGCTTGGTCTGGAAGCAGCTCCGTCGTTCCCCCTCCATCGGTTAATTAGACATGTCGATGATCACTCACTGCATGGCTGATGGCTGATGGCTGATGCTCTAGTACGGGGTTGCAGGCTTGCAGCAAGTTCGGACCCAAACACAACGAATTGGCGCTGAACCGTTCAGCACGCAGCGACAAAACCATGTCTAACCCCTGCAACTCCCTCATTTGGGCCTAAATCTCACATCCTTCCTTTTCTCCTTCAACCTTCATCACTTACATCGTACCCCCGTCAACTTGTGAATGCTGCCTCATCCATGACTATATTTCTTCTCCATTGCTGTCTGTCATTATTGTTCATCGTATATGATTAGTATTTCCTACAAGCTGTGTATGCCGGCAACTCATCGCTCCTAATTCGATACCACTTCGACGAAACAACGTATTTACGCGCCTCAGGATAGGCAAAAGGCGACGTCAGAACCTTCATTGAAGCCTCTTCAACCTACAAAAAACACCTCATCCTCATCCACCATCTATCTTGTCGCCGGCACATCTTCAAGCTCGTTACCAACCATATTTCTCATCACCCATCTGAGTCGCTTCGATCAAACAACGACCTATCGTCATGGGTTGGTTCGGCAGTCTTGACCTAGCATACAAATATGCGTGAGCAATACTCTGCCTGTCAGCCTTTCGAAGCGGCTTTTCGACTGACAATTCCGTGCCCAGTATCATCCTTGGCTCATTGTTCACCTGTGTCATCATAGCTGGTTTAATCAAGGTCTTCTACGACAAGCGACGGTTGGAGACTCCACCCACCCCACATCCACAGCACGTACTGATCGTCACAATAGGGTTAACAAGTTTGTTCAGAAGGCCAACCTCGAAGCTGCCGGGGTACCGGACCAACAAGAACGGGTCGAGCTTAACAAACGGGAACCGGATGAAGGTGATCTCTTTGGCATCAGGGCCATACAGTCGGGATTCTTCGGTGGTGTCGCGCAATCTAGACCAGCGTCTATCGCAGAGTCTGAATCGCCTGAAGGCTCTGCATCCAATACATTGCTCGGTAGCCATGGTTCGCCCAGATCTGGTCCATCCCCTATGAGCAGTGTTACTACCTTACCACTGGATGCAAGGCGCTCCTCGCCCTTAGCACACAAGACAATGTCTAGCGAGGATTTGAACGCGCCGACGCCTGCGAAACGCCGAGCGCCAACTCCCCTCAGGTCTACGCTGGCGCCCTCCGATGCCGAGCTGGGGGGCAGGCTCAACCACGACCCTGCTGTGAACATGTCACTGGAGATCCCTCCGTCACCTGTCGCTACCTCCCGCCCAACAACGGCTTATTTGGATAGCCACGATCGGGCACCTGCGGGTTACTTATCTTCTCCCCATAATGGGGGCAAGTACGCTCCACTGGGTGCGCCTCAAACCCCAGAGCAACTCAGGAGATCCTCTGCAAGACCCGTCTCGACCACCGAGCCTCATTCTGAGCAAGGTCATCACTCGCAGTCGGCATCCATCGTCAGCGCGACGTCAGATCGCCGGACCCGGGAGGGTCAACGATCACCAACCAGTAGCGATCAGAGCTCTGCAGCTGAAGACGACAGACGAGGATCGAGTGGTTCGGAGGAAGGACCCAGGTCTCGAGGCCGCGAAGATTGGCCAAGGCCACAACGAAGCCACCCACCACGATCCAGCAGCAGATATAGTGGCTACCCGCAAACAATGCCGACAATCCATTCGCAAGAGGACGAAGGTAAGCAGCGTGCTTAACCCGGCGCTCTGTCCACCGACTCATAAGCACCCTTTCAGTCGTTGTGTCCCATCAACCTCGTGCTCCCAGTGCGGTCGGCGATTGGGGCCACGAGATATTTCATGAGATCGATCAATCACTTCAACGTTCAATGAATATCCCTCCGCCCGATAACACCAGCTTCAATCACCATACTTCGACACTCTCGGATGCATCTTCGACTTACAGCACTGCTCGAACTGGACACCGTGGCTCAGGCAGACAAGTATTCATAGATCGGAAACTACAATTACAACCCCGGCAGCTGGACGTCCGGCTGGGACCGGAAGATTCAGCCGAAGGACGGGAAGGTAAGAGAAGAGCAAGTGATGGCAGCGGCCGAGATGATCCAAGCGTTGCTGGTAGCCATCGGAACACTAGGGAGTTTGAAGACTTCTATGATTCGTACTGGAGACGAAGTGGTCAAGCACAGGCATCAGGCAACCAAAATCTGAAGCCGACAGATGCGGCCAGAGAAGGTCGGAAGGCTGCTCAGACGGGTTCGAAGCCAGAGACTATCAGGGAGCTACCCAGCCCTTTGCCCAGCCCTTCAATAGGGCGGGCTATATAATAGATAGATTTAATATGAATAGTTCCTCAACGCACGGAGATAAATCTTGAACTAGAGCGGTTTCAATCCCCTATCTGCAAGAATGTAACAATCCAGACCATCAGATAAGATTGTAATCTCAAACCTGGCTCTGGATGGAAAAGACTTGGCGATCGTGGCGTCAGTGACAAAGACGTCGGCAATCTTGACTTTGAATCTCTTGTTGAACAAGACTTCTACCGAATCCGCTTTTCCTTCTTCCCACGCCGACAGTCACACCCTCAATGCTTTGACTAATACTTAATGTTTTCCTTTCTCATCTAATAAAGCCCCTTTATCAACGCAATGCCCTTGATTCTCGATTCCTCCCCTTCGCCATCTCCAACGCCTCCAACCATTGAACCCTCACCCGCGACTGTCCGTCGCCGCGAACATCACGAATCTGACGTCGTGATTGTTGGCGCAGGTATCCTAGGCACCTCTCTCGCGGTCACGCTCGCACGGCAGAACCGATCCGTCATCCTATTAGAAAAAAGCTTGAAAGAACCAGACCGCATCGTTGGCGAGTTATTGCAACCAGGTGGCGTGCAGGCGCTTCAGAAATTGGGGTTGCGAGATTGCCTGGAGGATATTGATGCGATAAGAGTCAAGGGATATGAGGTGATATATTATGGGAGTGGGGTTGAAATACCCTACCCCTTGAATGCTGCGGGCGATGATGATGTTGATGATAATGAGGGAGGAGGATTCGACGGCGAAAAACGTCAAACAACGTCCAATGCTGGAATGAAGAGGCCGGAGGGAAGAAGCTTCCACCATGGACGTTTTATACAGCAATTGCGGGCAGCAGCTATGCGAGAAGAAAACATCTCCCTCATCGAGAGCACCGTCACCAACACGATCAGGAATGGCTGGACAGGACAAGTGCACGGTGTCGAAGCGGAGACGAAAGATGGGAGAAAAGATGTGTACTTTGGCCAATTGACCGTTCTGGCCGACGGTTACGCAAGCCGCTTCCGGAAGGAATTTATCGCCCACGCCCCTGTGAGCAAAAGCAAATTCTATGGCCTTGAACTGATTGACGCCGATCTCCCCCGGTCCATGCACGGCCATGTCGTTCTAGGGGAAGGAGCACCAGTATTATTATACCAAATCGGCACGCGGGAGACGAGAGCGTTGGTAGATGTCCCCGACGGAACACCCAGCGCCAGCGTCGCGAATGGAGGCGTCAAAGGCCATCTACGGAATGTCGTCCTCCCGTCATTACCCAAATGCGTACAATCTTCGTTCGAACGCGCTTTGGACGACGGCAAACTACGGAGTATGCCCAATTCGTGGCTCCCACCGAGTACGCAGCAAGTGCCTGGGATGATTCTGCTGGGCGATGCGATGAATATGCGACATCCTTTGACAGGCGGAGGCATGACCGTCGCCTTTAACGACGTGGTCATGCTTCAAGATCTCCTGAGTGCGGAGAAAGTACCGGATTTGGGGGATACGGCGCGGGTGAAGAAGCAGATGCGGAAATTCCATTGGAGGAGGAAGAATTTGACGAGTGTGATTAATATCCTGGCGCAGGCTTTGTATTCTTTATTCGCTGCTAGTGGTGGGCTTCCTCCTCCTCCTATCGCCCAAAACAAAGCCTTCCCCTTCTACCGTAAAGATATTAATTTGTTTCTCATAGATCCCCAACTCAAAGCCCTCCAACTCGGCTGTTTCCGATATTTCCAACAAGGCGGCCAATGCATCGACGGCCCCGTCGGACTCCTCGCCGGCATCATTCGACAACCCTTCGTCCTCTTCTATCACTTCTTCGCTGTGGCGCTGCTGGCGATCTGGATCGTCCTCCGACAGGCACCGATATATCGATTACCGTTGACGCTGATGTCGACGGTGGGGATATTCTGGAAGGCGTGTGTGGTTATCTTTCCCTTCATCTTTTCGGAGTTGAGGAGTTGATAACTTGTTGGGACGGGGGGGGGAAGGGAGGAGGGAAAAAGAGGGGAGAGGTCATGTATATACTTTGATGAAGAAGGCGGTGGATACCCTATTGTACATATATACCTACCTACCTAATTATTCGTGATGAAGACGAGAGGATAGATAATATATCTCTTAAACATCCCCTAATGGTAACCTACCCTTTCCAAACAAATCAAACTCACAGACCATTTCCTCCGTTTCGTTTCTCCTTCCTTTCTCATCCACCGTACCATACTCCCTCTGCCCGCGAAGCTTTTGCTGTAAGTTATGGATCTGGGATAGGTTTTGTTCGGGAGTAGATTGATGAATGGGTAGCCGCAATAAATCCTTCGTCTTTTGACAGGGCCTTTCTCATCCAAATCTATGCATGAAAGAATCGTGCAAGGTAAATCTCTGAAGAAGCTCAAAAAGACGTGGAGGGAGGCATGGGATTAACAAGAGGAGACGACAACAACACAAGCACCATTCACGTAGCCATCAGACGTTGAGAAAAGCAGATATCCAGCTTCAAGAAAAACTCCAATGAGCTCGAAATGCTGATCTCTGCAAAGGATAAATCCCCCCCTTCCCCGCCAGCGCAAACCTCCATATCCCGCTATGTATCCCATCCAGCCAATGCTCGCAAATTATCCCATTCCGAAAACCACGAAGCGATAACCTTCCCGCACCACACGATGACCGACCATAACAAACCAACGCCGTACGGGGGTAGATGAATAACGGGAAAAACAAACACCGCCGACCCGAAAGCAAAAAAAAAAAAGTCAAGACAACCCATACAGAGTGGTATATGTTCCGACGAGCGACCGCAAAGAGCCCCCGCCCAACAAAACCCCATGGGGCGCCGAAAAAATGCAAAAGGGATACCAATCTCGCTCCTACCGATGATGCAAACTTGATACTGTCGACTTTTTCTAGGGAAATCTAGCCCCAAACGGATGCTTGGACCCCCAGGGGGTTTTTGTTACCCCAGACTCCGCTACCGTTACCCCAGGCAAGACCTCCCTCCTTTGCGCCGGAGGAAGGGTTCGATGCGGCGGATGTGGACCGCTCATTATCTTTGTTGTTGTTGTTGGCGGATAGGTTCTCGTTCGCTGCGAACCCGTAGCTCAGAGGGGATGGAAGAGGAGTGGTAGAGTGCTTGCTAAGGGCTGGGTTGACAGCTTGATTCTGCGTTGGGCGAGTGCCAATTGGAGCGACCCCACCATTTGTAGGTGCCGACCCCTTGCCTTGGTGTGGAGACGAGTCTCCGGGGGATGAAGTCGAAGTTCGGCTTGATTGTTGTGCTGCGGTCTCGAACAGGCTGAAGTTCTGGGGGTTGTTCGAGGCTGGCGATGAGTTGCTGTTGGCCCGGGATCGCTGTGGCTGGGGTTTCGGCGAGGGACCTGTCGAGGCGTTTTGTTGACCTTGATCGACGGCAGCGGCTTGAATGGCCGCTTCAGCGATGTTCCCTTGGGCTTGACTCTGGCGCATCGCATACGGATCGAATGTACGAGGTGAAGCTCCTCGGCCACCGCTTGCGGATCCTGAGGCACCGGCTGACTGGTTTCCCGGCCGTGGAGTCTGGCTCTCATCATTTGATCTGCTCTCCAAAAGCGCTCCACTGTCGGTTCCGTACAAGGCTCGGTGTTGACGGGCGATGAGCTCTCTTCGATCTTCTTCATTCATCGTGTTTGGGCTTGTTGCGGGATATGGAGGTTTGCGCTGGCGGGGAAGGGGGGGATTTATCCTTTGCAG
>QQTW01002864.1_pt1 | contig 12656 bp, 11 predicted proteins | sample 1904831 | NCBI WGS metagenome assembly QQTW01 (sample SAMN09435610, study PRJNA476489) | Subsurface metagenome, whole genome shotgun sequencing project. | reverse complement strand
CACTACCTACCTACTCGTAGACGCTTGACAAAGCTTTTCTTGGACAGGACTTGCCTCACTTTTTGGAAAGTAGGGCTATTGATGTGGGACGAGGTGTATCAGTTATAGAAATTAACCAACTTACCGGAATGCAGCTGAGACGCACATCTGATAGCACAGATGAGGGGATGTGAGGTGGACGGGTACACCCAGTATCCTGATATCTACCCAACCCTAACCCTGTGAGATGGAGTTTGCATAAGTTCACTCGAATATCTCCACATATCTCCACTCGCATATCTCCACTCGCATATCTTCACTCGCATAAGTTCACGCGCATAAGTTCACTCAACTACGTCCAAGAAATTCTGGAATTGCCGTCAATAACGACCCACCAGATCAACCACAAGATCTTTTACCCCACAACGCCATCGCAATGCCTTCCCTTCCCACACGAACCCTCCTCTCCACGAGAAACAACCTCACCCACAAACCAACCCCTCCCTCGGAACCTCCACCTCCACCTTCTCCCTCCCAATTCCCTGCCCCTCTTGCACCTCCACCCTCCCACCCGGTTCAAGCCCCACACCCCTCATCTCCTCCTCCTCTTCCACCCTCTCCCTCTTCCTCCCCCTCTTCCCCACCGTCAAACTCCCCCTCTCAAACGCCTCCTTCGGCAACGGCCTCACATACGGCTGACAAACCCACCAAGGTCTCCTGCACAATGCGACCGTCGCCACCGAACTCTCATCCACAATTTCCTGCCCAACGTTCTGCTGCTCCGTAATTGACACCTGCGACGACGACGGTGGTGGCGGATCGTCATAAGCAGCTGGGTTCGTCTGGTACTCCAGCAATCCTTGCTTGACAACCTCTTCCGTGAGCGCGAGGACGTTTTCGAAAGCAGCGATATCGCCTTTCTGCGCGTGGGCCAGCGCGTCGCGGACGTGCGTGTGCGTGGAGACGAGGGGTCGGAGGAGGTGGAAGAGGTGTGGTTGCATGGCCGTCAGATTCGGGGAAGTGGTTTTGTTGCATTTGGCTCGTTTGCGTTTCTTCGCTGGTGGTGGTGCGTCGTCACGGACGTCACTTGCCGTGGTGCTTATGGCTGAGTCCCCAGATTCTGCAGACACTATCTCCCCATTCGCGTCGTCGCTTGGAAGGAACAACGGCGGTCGGTTTGGAATGGGTTGCTCGAGCACGTAGGTATATATTATATCCATATATCGGCGGAACACGGCGTCAACTCTGTACCCACCCTTTCCATCTCGTCCTCGCCAGTACTCTCTACCTTCGTTGCCTACTGCAGGCGGTGCGGCGAAGATGGTGGGATCGTGGAGGTTTCCTTCCGCGCTCATGACGCCGTCGGCGCCGGTCTCTTCGAGACACCGTGCGATATCCGTATGTTGCAGGATATTCCCATTCGCAAATATCACGGTGTCAGCCGGTAAATGGGCTCTCAAATACCGAAGCACACTCCAATCTGCCAGACCAGTGTTATGGCCTTTCTGATCCCTCTGCCTGCCATGTACGGTAATGATACTGGCGCCAGCATCCAATATCATCCTCGCATATTCCAACGTCCGTTCTTTCGTCTCTAGTATCCTCATCTTCGCCGTCACGGGTATATCTAAGTTTCTATGCAACGTATTAATCAACTCGTAAATAAGTTTCCAATCCTCCTGCAAGAACGCCCCATAATTCCCCCTCTTAGCTATACCTTGCGGACACCCGAGATTCAAATCTACAGCATCGCAAAAGGGCTGTACGTGTTGGGCAGCTTGTAAGAGATCCGTTGGGTTATTAGCGCAGAATTGGACTATGAGCGGCCGGTCGATGGCTGGGTTCCCGTCGAGGTAAAGGTCGTCTGTCCCGGACGACTGGGCTCCGGAGTCACCCACCATTGATGATGCTTCCCATCCGGCTCTCGTCGGCTGAAAATGATGCTCTCGAAATTTTGGCGTCCCGTTGAACAAGCGAGCGTGCAGCATGGGCGTGTAGGTAAGGAGGTCTTTGGATGATTCGGGTGTCATGAAGGAGCGAGTAAGCACACGCCAGGCCTTTAGTTGTTGTCAGCGCATACATGGCTCCGCCACGACCTAAGGGACAGAGACCTACGAACTCGGACTGGTCAACCATGGGTGCGAGAACGAGTTTCGGGCTCCCGATGCTCTGGTAGAATGCTCGACCGAAGAGTTTCCGGCGGCCGGGTACCGGCTTGGTTGACGGTGATGTGGGTGAGACATTGGGATGCAGGTGTTTAGTGGCTGGCTCAGGAAGCCCTTGGCGTTGAGTAGCCATGGTGACAATGTCGCGCCAAGAGCGCAGAACTCGTTTCAGCCCGGATGGGCAATGAACAAATAATGCCAGTGTTGTAGAGAACTCGTTTGCTTCGATCGGTTAACGTCTAAACTCTCGTTCTACACACAGGACTTGGAGTGGTCAAGGTCCGCCACTGGGACATTTTCATCTGTCTCGCAGTCTTGAGGCTTGACATGAAAGTTTTAAGACCACGCGTAGGGCTTAGCGCAAGAAGTTAAGCTATTGACTTTTGAGTTTAGCGCAGATCTACTGGGGACAGATCTGAGATGGCCATGCTTATTGACCTCCAATTGGCTCATCCCCTTGAGGAAGGGCTTACGGTCACACATGGCAACATAAGACTTTGGAGCCGGATAAGCTTCACGTAACACGATCGTAGGCTTCAAGTACTTCAATACCTGGAACCACCGTGAAATTATGTCATTGGCAACTCCATAGATTCGTCTTCAAGACCATGGACCAGACATGTTCTATTCATTTATATCGCTTGCTCCTCCTTGAATGTGACACTCGAACGATGATACAACGCTCGCTCGCTGAACCACCCCGCAAGCGATGACCAGGCAAAATATATCAAAAGAGCTGAAGAGACCCGAACACAGAGATCAATGCCAAACCCCCAAACCCATAAAGCGAAGATGAAGCGAAGAACTTTTGCAAACGAACACGAGGAAATCTGCACAGATCTACTTCACACCTGCTCGAAATCCGTTCCACGATCAATGAAAAGGAACCCGGACATCTCGTCCGCAAGTGCCCCCTCGACGTTTACGGAGCGCATGGTGAAGTGAAGGTTGAGATTCAAGGCAGGACTACTCTGGCAACAACCCAGCCTTCGTTCGCGACCAACAGAGGTACGACAGCTTGTCAGGGTTGGTCCCTGGAAAGCCACCAATGTATCGTCGAAGTCGTACCTAAGCCGCTGCTAAACATGTTGGTTGTTGTTCTCCTGGCACGATCACAACGAGCGGTCCAGTCAATACCGTCTCTCAGAAGAGTGAGGACCAGCAGTAACTGAAAGCCAATTTGACTGGTCTTGGTACATGAAGCGAAACCGATTCCGTAGGCGGACGATTCATTGTAACACAAAGCCGAATGTTCAGATAGCTCAAGCAGGATTCGCTGTTCAGAAAAGGTGGGCTAAAATCTCCTCCAAGCTCTCGTAACGCCACATGTCGAATATCCGTCATTTGAACTGTCCAGTGTGGTGACAATCAAAAGCTGTTGAATGTTTCCATCCATTCAGAAACCAATGACAGTGGGTGCATGTATTAGAAGAAGTGTGTGTAGACTTTGGACTCCTCGTGAACCTCCATCTCCTGCAACAACGTTAGTAGACAGAGGTGAGAAATTGATAGTCGTGCGTCTTACCATCTTGAAGGTATTGAGTTCCTCTTTGATCTGTTGTGCCAGGATCGGTGTCAAGCGGTTACATGTCGCAGTCTCTCCTCTGCGATCGTATTCTCCACTCGGCCAGGTGTCATGAAATTGAATGCGAGGACTGAAGCTGATATTTCGTGCGACAATGCTCTGAGGTGTTCCGGGCAAACTCTTTGAGTCTTCGCTGGCATAGTTTGCTACGCTCAGAAAGTAATCCCCCTTGATAGTGATGGAGTCAGTTCTCCTGTGTCCGGAACGGAGCTGTTGATCATCGCTTGGAGTACTTGGAGCGCTCGATCCTGGTGTGTCGTTCACGTGTGGGATACCAGGAAGATTGAAATCTGCAGTCCTGGTATCTATAGGTCGAACTACGGGTGATGAATTCCCCGAGTCAGTACCATTCCCTAAGAAATGTTAGTCAGAGTAGATTATGGAGCCATTCGATAATCCATACGTTTCAGTATCCCCTTCTTCACAGATGCCAAGATTTCAGCTCGCTCCTTCTCCCCTCCAACTATGCTCCTTCTGGCTTGAGACTGCTCGCTGCCACGTGGATCATCGGAAGTCGTCGAATCACGGCCAGCGGCGGTTGCCGCATCCAGCGAGTTTCGCTCCAGCTTCGGGAAACCAGTTCCTCCACCAGCTTGATCGTGGGGATCCACATTGACGTTGACTTTTTCGCGTTCTGCTTCGACAGTGACCATCGAGACTTGCGCCAGGCTCGGTTCAGGAATGGCCGCATCAGCTGGTGGGACGCCAACCACAGATTTAGGCCGGAATAGACCGACAAGCGACCTAGTGGATTTCTTCATCCCTTTTCCCATTTTACGAATCATAACCGACGCAGACGAAGCGGTGGATGATATCGAAAGATTATCAGTCGAGCCCGTGAAAAAGTTACCCTGCCCGGAATAAATGCTTGCTCCCAGACCAGCCGCCTCTTGCTTTTGTGCAATAGCAGCTTGCTCTGCTTCACGCTCATCGTGATACCTCTCTTTCCTCAGCTTAGCTCGTTCAGCGGATAGGTTGTTGTTCAGGTTGTTCTCAGCCGATGCCCGACGCAGCTCGGCTGCACTACCAAAGGAAAAGGCCCTTCGTAAACGTGAAGATTTACCTTCCTTCTTCCCGTCTTTCTTGTTGAGTGCTGCAAGCTGCTGTGCGGCAGGGCTTTCCGGAATGCTATTAGTGGTGATGTTGGCCGTAGGGACTAAAGGCTCTGGAGCCTCTAGCTGGTTGGGAGGCGCAAACGAGTTTTTCAGAGACAGAGATGGCGGCTGAGAAAACATGTCGTTGGGTCTGGAGAGAGGTGAAGGAGTAGCGAGTCTTCTACTAGCATCGGAAGCCCCACGTGGCGGAATGTCTACAAGTTTGGCTTCATGCCTCAGGATTGTTGTGCTTTGCAGACTTGTAGCCCGAGGTGCAACGGGTCCCGAACTTGCTTCTCGTTTGGCCTGGGAGCAAAATGTCAGTAAAACGCGATGACGAGAGCTGTGAATAACGTGTATTGCCAAGGCTGGAAAGGTTCACATACAGATGAAGGCCTCGAATTAGAATGAGTAGATATTGTGCTGTCGCCGCTGCCATTTCGACTGTGTGAAGAGTTCGAATGCGGTGGAGCCATCGCGAGTGGCGTGCCTTTTGAATCTTGGTGGAAATGGTTGACCTCGATGCTTGGGCTGGTCTTGGATATAGCATGTGCTTGAGCGTTCGGGTCATCGACGATGCTCGAGTTTTTCCCTGCATCAAAGCTTCCCAGACTTCGTCGACGGGATTTCTTGATATCTTCCAGGGTTGGTTGCCGCTGAATGCTCGTATCATCTACACTTACGAACCCACCTTGCACTGTGTTCGAGTAGGTTGCAGAGGCCCTCCCCAATGGGGAGGGTGACCTTCTGTACGATTGGTATGTCGATAGTGATGGAGAGCTTGTGGACTGGGTGGGATGCTGGTAGAGGTGCCCGACAGTTGCCATGCCTGAGCCGGATGGAAAGGCGGAGCCGCCATGCAAGCCCGGTTGCTGAATGTTGGTAATTGCCGAATTTCCGTCCGGACGACGTTGTACGCGCCGATAGCGGTCGGGAGATGGCTTGACCGAAGCTACAATACTCGGAGATGGCAGAGGAGGGGTAGTCGTGACCAGATTGATCGTCGATGCTGGCCGAGAGGGAACTTCGCTATTTCTTGAACCATTCAAGAGGCAGGAATCGTCCTTCGATAAGGTCTGTGTAACAGACGTTGGACCGGTGGACGAAGAAGAGGAGGAAGACGTGGATACAGAGGCCGCTGCTGGATACCGTTGGCGGATGGGAGCAGCACCTGAGCCGACACTGGCATTGTTGGGAATTACCGGCGCCGACGAGGTTCGGTTTTCCTGACGAAGATGTGGTGCCGTCGGACTTTGTCGAAGAGAATTACCACCGCTTGTCAGGCCTGGTGTGCTGGTAAAAGCGTAAGGTGCTACGGGTGCGAGTGAAGGATGCCCTCGATAGCTGCTTGTTCCCATGCCTCCAAGGGTGGTATTGTATATGTTTCTCGGCATGGGAGAAGGTCTCGAAGCCTGTGAATGATGCATTTGTGATCCAGTTTGGAATGTACCGGAAGCAGAGGATGGACGACTTTGGAGCATGGTGACAGTGCTCGAGTGCTGCGGGAATGACTGGACAAGAGCTGCCATCTTGAAGTTGGGTTCGAAGGAGTACCAGCGTTTGCAGATGTCGACAGATCGGCAAGTGTTATGGACGAGTGCAAGGCTTTATCGAATAGAGAGGCAGAGGTTTGGGAGTCGATTTGAGCAGAGATGACTGCTGGATCGTGAATCTGTCGAGAAGCAGGAGCGTTAGCCTCTGTCTGATTCTCTATTGCAAGAGCAGTGTGCAAATGTTGGTTGGACCGATGAGGTGTGCCCCTAGATTCGAAGGTCTTGTCCTGTCACTCACCGTGTAGAGATCGTTCGATGAACAGGTCACTCACAGCAATTAAGGGCAATGAAGTGGATGCAGAAGAGGTATTACACAAGGCGTAGTTGATGAAGGGGATGTTGAAGGGGGTCGGGCAACGACACTGTCGATTGGACCAAGAAACGAAAGTAAAGAGTTTTTACTGAAAATCGAAGAGCTTCATCAACGACGATTTGAAGAGTTAACTTCAACCGTGTCCGTCGATTTGGCTTACTGAGATGGAGATCTTGTGTACAAGATGAGTGAGCCACAAAGATTATTCTATCGCTGTGAATTGTCCGGTGATTGAATGGTTGAGTGTAGGATCCGTGGAGTTGAGTTTGGAAAGGCGGTCTCTGGTGCAAGTAGCGAGCGTGATGTCGTAAAGCGAGGAATGTATCGTTGGTCGGGGGCTTAATCAAATCTTAATGAGAAGCGAAAGGACGTGGAGAATGTGAAAGTAGAAGCAGAAAGGGGTTTCACGTTCACGGTAGGGGACAGAAATGAAGATGGGGATGGAGATGAGGATGGAGATGGAGATGGAGATGGAGATGGAGATGGAGATGGGAGACGGAGTTGATGGTTCGTAAGTAAGGTAAGGTAGGTAAGGTACAGTGTGTACTGCACATATTATTACGACGGACGAGTCAGGTCAGGTAGGGAGGTTTCGGTGGTGTTGAGTAAAAATGGAAGGGAAACGGAGCAGCGAGCGAGTCTCAGTCTTACCCAGTCTGTGTTAGGCAGTTTCTCCAGTTCGGTCGATAGTTACCAGGTAGGTACTGAGTCCTGAACTTTAGAGAAAATAGTTAACTTGATAGTTATTTGTATTATTTACGGTAAAGCGGATCACTGCTTCTTCGAATGCACCACCGATGCACCACTTTGCAACCTCCAAAAGGGTAAGGTAAGGTAAGGTAACGTTAGGTAGGTAGGTAGTTACAGGGGGGATCTCCACTGGAGGTAATAACTTTTGTATGCGTCCTCAGGCGAAAGGACGGATAGCGTCACCGAAGTTAAAAAAGCTAACGTTAACGCGTTCCCTCCCTTGAAAGAACAGGGGACAACCTGAAAGTCTCGCTTCAGTAGAGGTGTCAAGACTCGAGCCCGAGCGTCAATGGTGGATGGAGGATGAAGATGAAGATGAAAGATCTATATCGTGAAAGCGTGAATTATTGGAGATAGGAGCAAATATATGACGTGAATACAGAGGTAATAAGTGAAGATGTTAAGCGGGCAAGCACCAGCATGCAAAGGCAAAACTTCCAGCTGCATCTCAACACCTTAAGTCATGCAGATCTTACCAAGTCTAGAAGACTAATTGGCGCTTCGTCGTCGTCAATGCACCGGCGACTCAAGTGTAGGCTACGGCTACTTCAGGCTTCTCAGAGAGACACAATAACAGTTGCTTCAATTGAACTGACAGTCCTCTACTTTCAGTCCTTTTCTTCAATCATTTATTCATCTTCATCGGAACCGAGAGCGTGGTGACGAGGACCCTTTGTGAATTAGATTACCTCCTGCGAGCGCAAGGAACGGGTTTCTTTACAGGTTCCGAAACATTATACCACTTAACCTTTGCCCAATCTCAACTGCACTTACGCTTGTTGGATTTGTTAGAGGACCGAGTCGATTTCCTATTGTTATTGTTGTTGTTTTCGACGACTTTTATCGCGTGCGTCCTTCATTGTGGACTTCGTGCAACACTGAGTGTGATTGTCTTCATTGTCCTATCATCGGCACTGTTGGCCTCGCACAAACAAACAGATGTGGAGAAGCCTCACGTTCTCCGGGCTTGTAATGAACCCGGTCCAAGAGACCTAAGAGAGTCGCCTGCATGCAGCCAATCCGTTCCTTGGCATTCAAAGCCGCAACGCGACGAACGAGCTGCCAATCGTTTGGCTGTCGTCTTCGTGAGGCCCACTAGAGGGTCGGCTCCATTTTTACTTATCAAGTCCCAAGGGATGGGGTACAGCCTATTGGATCAATCTGTCCGGAATCATCTGCAACTCTGCATGACGTTTGTTTTGTTCTTTGCACATGTCAGATCGAACTCTTTTCTCCTCACGCCAGCCAGCAGTCAAAATGCCTGATCTTTTCCATGGCTGGGATACTTACTCCTCATTTTACCGAGCCTTCAACTCATTAACTGATTCATTGATTTGGCAGTACAATGTCTATATATACAACAGGAGAGCATGATGGGAACTACCGTACAACACGGCAGCGAACATTACGGACTCGAGAAGAGTCCTAATCTCATTTTTCTGCCCGCAGACCCTTTATCCCGACCTGCATGTTCGAGTAGGCGGTGAGGTTCGAGCGCGACTTCTCCTTGGCTCCCGAAGCCTTCTTGTGCAGCCAATTCCATGCGATTGATGTACAAGATCACAGCACCGGCAAGTGATCTTATCGCTGTCACCCATTGGCGCCCTCGTTCGTCATCTCCATCATTGGCTGAGTTTGATCCAGCGCTTTATCTTTTGAAACACAACACACGAGTTTTTTCAATACCAGGGATTTGTTCTCCTTTAAGTTAGGTACTGTAAGCTACTCGTAACTTACCTTACCTTACTCCACGGGACTCGGGCAGCGCACGGGGCAGCAGCGTATATATTTGGCGACAACGCGCCAAGCGCAAAAGCTACTAGCAAGGTCCCTGAGTTACATCAGACATGAACAGAAAAACACCTTCAATCCCTAGATTAAGCTTGTTTGTCTATTTGGCTGGGAATTTCACAGGTCATGGCTTGTAGGCTTTGGAGTCTTAACAATACCCAGTTGCAACATAGTTGATTTGCCAGGCGCTTTACTCTACTCTTGGAGCCGGCCAGGAGCACACCCCGCACAACAATCACATCCGTTCGCTGCTACACACTAGCTTCTTCTAATCTAGCCGTCGATCAACGACCGGCCTAGACTGGCGAATAAATGAGGCTTTGGTAACAAGTCTGCCGCGAACCGCGCAGTACCGACCCTCGATAACATCGTCATCTATGAGTACACAAGAGCCTCCTCCCAGACCATGTTGATAAGTTAGGTATTTACTCTGATCTTGTTATTGTTGCCAACACCAGAATCCCCTTTTCTGGTGATATCTACTTCGGCCTGGTGCGATCGTCAGATTACTTGAGCACATTTTGATTATGTCTCACCAACATATCCTACCAATTTCTTACATGCCGTGTTGACCTATTCCCCTTGAGGATGCCTCCCTCCTATGATTCACTTCGCGCTTTGCTCGAATGGTGGCGTAGGTTCGCACTTGTGGCGGAGACTCGATCTGGAATGAGATCTTAGCCGAACTCTAACTTATTACCAAGGCTTGCCCTGCCTTCTATCTTTTGCAGCGCAGTTCATCCGAAGAAGGTCCTTCTCGGCCCATTCCACGATATCTCAATTTCTGTCGTTTCCTTCCTCCAAATTACTGAGTTATCTCGAATCGATGCTCCAGGCTAGTACCTTACCATTCATTGCTCTCCCAGGGCGCAAGGAAACCTCTTGCTGTTTTCAAATGACACTTGTCGCTACAGGCGGCAAACCTCATTGATCCGCTGCAATCGACAAGGGTTATCAGTTGGGAAGAATCGGCGCTTATGAGGACATGAGAAGTCCCCTGTCGGTGAGATTACCATTCACCATGATGTGCAGCCTGGAACATCCTTCCCTGCCACCTTCAATGCAGCAATGGCCGTCGGGCTATATGAAGTCTTTTGTTTTTCTCTCTCCGACGCTTCACGGCTTCTTCCACGGAAACATCAACGAGACACCACATACTCAAAGCTCTTTTCCGTCGCTGTTATTACTACCGTGATGGTGTCTTTGTAACGATTAGGGTAATCTCAGTAGCTGTTGGAGATCAGTTGTGACTTCGAGCTCCGTCAAAGATTCCTTGCACTTCGAAACAGATATGCCATTTCCAGGGTATCTTCCCTCGTGCAATATAAATCCACAAGAATATGCAGCCTCGATAAAAAGAGGCCAGATCTCGTGGAAGGACAGGACAGTCCGACAGTTGACTAAGATCTCCATTGCACCGTAACTTCATACCTGACTTGGTCCAACATCGTGTCATCGCATCACCGGCGGCCTACTCTCTTTATTCAACTTAACCCTACTACACAACCACTCCACCGCCTCCCTCACCCCCGTCCCCGTCAGCGCGCTGATCGGCAAAACCCTACTATCCCTCACACTCCCCCCCTTCTCCCCCTCGAAGATCTTCCTCACCAACCCCTCCTTAATCCTCACGACCTCCACGCAATCCTCCCTATCCTGCTTGTTCGCCAACACCAGCAACGGCACCCCCTCCGCATCCTCATTCTGCAACACGCTCTCCAACACCAACCTGCACTCCTCCAACCTCCCCTCGTCGCCCGCGCTCTCGCCCCGGCCGATCTTCTCGATATCCGCGTCCCCCACGTCGGTGCTATCGACCACGAACACGATCGCGTGACAGCTGGCGTAGTAGCTTTGCCAGAGCTTGCGCAGACTGTGTTGGCCGCCGACGTCCCACAGCTTGAGGTACATGTCGGGCAGGGTGATGGTCGAGACGTTTTGACCGACGGTCGGGACGGTTTTGAGGGAGGCGGAGGGGTGGTCGGGGAGGAAGAGGGATTTGATTTGGGAGAGGAGCGTCGTTTTGCCGGCGTTGTCGAGGCCGAGGATGATGATGGAGTATTCTGTTGCTGTTGTCTTAGACTCTGATGCTAGTGCGTCTTCATTGGGACGTCGTACCTTCTTTGCTCGTGGCGTAGAGGTAGAGGCCTTTTATGAAGTGATACATCTTGACGCCTTGGCAGATCTTGGAGATGGAGTCTGCTGCATCGGTAGATCTTTATGAGATATAGTTTTTAAGGCCCTCCGAATGACACCGATGATTAGGGATATTGACATTCATTTTAATATATGGTTGTCATATTGCCACGGTTTCTTGTCTTCCTAGTTTTCAATTCCAGTGCAATGCTGACACACAAAGCTTTGGATCGCATGAGCCCGAGGGCTGACGCGAAATAAGCTCTCTATGCGACTATCTTTAGCGCCCGCAACACGCCAAAGCTCCCCAGCTAGCCCCACGATGACGTAGGAAATTCCACAGTACCTACGCGACTCCTGCCTGGAATCCACGAGCGTATGCGTCCACAAACGCTTTCTATACCAACATCTCAGTATAATAACAACGACACCACTGTGTTTATTGCTTTCCTCTCCACATCTGTCTCCCCATATGTATCCCAGGCACAATCGGGTCCAACCGCGACAATGGCTCCAATAGAACCCGACCCGTACAATTCCAATGTTCGACCTCTATTATTACTCGGCGGGTATCTTCTGGTTGCTATCTCCCTTACGACTCTTGTTATTCGCAACGTTCTGTACCGCGCCTATAAGTCTCTACCGCCTTCACAGACAACCAGACACAGGCAGTCTAGACGAACAAAACACGTGCAAATCTTGGCTGCGCTGTCTATACTCAGTCTCGTTGTGAATGGATATTACACTTTCAGGTGCTTGTCACTGAGCTATCGAGTCTGGGCTCATGAAAGGGGCGAAGTGCTCCCGACTGGTCTGTGGGGACGAGGAGGAGAATTTTCTGCGCAAGACGAGCGAGTGGGGTTGGAATTGGGCAGGTGGTTCAAAGATACTTCGCCGTTCTGGGACAGCTGGGAGATTGTCGCCGAGAAGAGTCGTAGGTTTTGGTGGACTCAGCAGCTCCTGTTAGGGACCACGGTCTGGAGTGTTTTCGTGGGGTTCGAAGGTAAAACATCTTTCTCGGTACTGAAGGGAAAATGTTGAAACGGTTTGGAACAGGGCACAGACGTAACATTCCATATTTATGGGCATTTGTGACTCTTGCGGGACTGGTTTCGCTATCCTTTGGGCAGAACTTATTCTTCATCGCTCTCCTTGTGACGCCAGTACCGTTGCCAGATAGGGACGGATCACCCCTTCATCATAAGACAAGGACGCGGAATAGCGTACGGTCCGGAGCATTGGCCAAAGCTGGTGATGCTGTGATGTTGGTATAGAAAGCGTTTGTGGACG
>QQTW01002863.1_pt1 | contig 12659 bp, 6 predicted proteins | sample 1904831 | NCBI WGS metagenome assembly QQTW01 (sample SAMN09435610, study PRJNA476489) | Subsurface metagenome, whole genome shotgun sequencing project. | reverse complement strand
ATCCCACGTTCGCTTCGTACAGTTCTGAAATTGTTCACTCGTTTTCCTTGCAGACCGGGCAATTGGGCCTCAAGCATTGCAAGATGGATCAAAACCATCACAACTACTCTATCCCAGCAACAGCACGAAACAGCGGTACATCTACGCCACAGAACCGAGCATATTCTCCGGAGGATTATGTCGAGGATATTGCTCCTGTTCCCAATCCATTCGCTTCTCCTTACGGCTCCAGTCCTCAATCAAGACAGACGTCCTCAGCTGCGCTTCATCAGCAAGGTCTTTCACAACGATACTTCCACTCTCGAAGAGTGAAGAAAGGCGAGGTAGAGAAGCCGTGGACAGCCCTCAAAGACCCTCGTGAGAAATGGGTCACCATTATCCCGCTGATCGGACTCTTTGTCGGCCTCGCCATCTCCGGCTTCCTCATCTACGACGGCCTTCGCACAGTGGTCAACCACGAGTACTGCCCCATTCTCGATGAAGACTTTTCAAACGGTCTTGACGAAAACATCTGGCTGAAAGAGGCCGAGGTCGGTGGCTTCGGCAACGGCCAATTCGAACAAACCACCAACACCGACGAAAACATCTTCACCGAAGACGGCATGCTGATCATCAAGCCCACCCTCCAAGACCCTGCCCTCATCGAACAGGACAGTATCATTGATCTCACCAACGAGGGCATCTGCTCTTCCGAACTCTTCATCAACTGCGTCGTCGCCACAAACACCACCAACGGCACCATCGTCAACCCCGTCAAATCCGGCCGTCTCTCCACCCGCAACGGCGCCTTCATCAAGTACGGCCGTATCGAAGTCACCGCCCAACTGCCGTCAGGCGACTGGCTCTGGCCCGCTATCTGGATGTTGCCCCGCGATGCCGTCTACGGCGAGTGGCCCCAATCGGGCGAGATCGACATCGTTGAAGGCCGCGGCAACAACCACACCTACGAACAGGGAGGAAACAACATCGTCTCCTCGGCGCTGCACTGGGGTCCCAACCCGGCCAATGACGCCTGGTGGCGTACCAACGTCAAGAGGAAGGCTCTGCACACCACCTACGCCTCGAAATTCCACACCTTCGGCATGGAGTGGAGCGAGAAATACCTCTTCACCTACATCGACACCCGCCTACTACAGGTCCTGTACGCGAATTTTGACGGCCCGCTCTGGGAACGGGGCGATTTCCCGCTGGCCGACTCCAACGGCACCCGTCTCATCGACCCGTGGTCCCAGACCGGCAATGACGCCACGCCTTTCGACCAGGAGTTCTACCTGATCCTGAACGTGGCGGTCGGCGGGACGAACGGCTGGTTCGAGGACGGCAAGAGCAGCAAACCCTGGGTGGATGGATCCCCGACCGCGCGCAAGGACTTCTGGAACGCCCAGGACACCTGGTATCCCACCTGGGAGGAGAATGGGCAGATGAAGGTCAAGAGCGTGAAGATGTGGCAGCAGAAGGGCTTCAACGGGTGCTAAATGGGAGGAACTGGGATAAATAGATCGCATTGCTTTCGTTCTCATCTGCTTTGCACGTCGCTTTTCGTCCGGAGGAGCAGGGGGCTGGTTCAAACGGAGTACGCATCACTGTATATATATACCAGCACGTCTCTCTCTGTCATCCGGTTGGTGTTAATAGGTGAGGGAGAAACGGATCCTGGGGTTTCGGATGAGATGAGATGAGATGGATAGACAACAGAGGTAGCGATCATGTGATAAGGCATGTCTCTTCTGTTTCTTTTTGCCATGGCCCATCGGGAGATGCATCTTCTCTGTTCGGCTTTACATGCCATTCCATACCAGCACATGCCCTGCTAAGCAGTTTAATCAGGATCATTCAAGACATCTTAATGCCAAAGCCCACCCATCACACCCCTTATAAAACTGACGTCGCTATGAATGTCATTGCCCGTAAACAGCGTGTTCACGCCTAACTTGGTACTATTCTCCAGCTGCAAAAAGACCAGCGAGGAGGAACAAATATCCTCCCTCACTCATAATCAGCAACTCGTAATCACCAATCTCTTTGGGCCCGCTGCTGAATAAAAGAATGAAAGAAAGAAACTGAACAATACTCTTCCTCAACGCCCTGGTTAGAGACTTCCCGCATGGACTCTGGCTTAGATAGTTAGGTTATATATATTCTCATCCTCGCTATCACTATCGCTTTCCCTATTGCTATTGCTATCGCTGTGGCATATCATCTCCTTTGGTTCTTCTGTCGCCATGTGTGGAACTGCTAAGTTACCACGAACTGTCTATGGAGTGGTACTGATTAGTAGGCATGGATGAGGATTTCAGTCGAGGAATACGCAGGTAAGAAAAGAGGGAAAGAGGGAAAGAGGTAGCTGTTCTATGCTGTCGATTTCTCGAGGGTGGGTAGATGGATGATTTGGATGATTTGGATGCCGCATTATTATTACTACGACGTTGGGTGTGTTTGGTGCATTTATATACTGACGGCGTGTGTCTACAGGGGCAGAAGGGCTGGCTGTGCACGGTGTTTATATTATCTTCAACTCCTGGCCATACTCTTTCGTGCGCACTCCCTCCTCGACTACCCCTCGCATTTCCTCACTTCCTCACTTCACCATGGCCATCAGTCCCGCCAGATTGATGCTCTTCGGCCTCTCGATCGGGAGACCCAGCGCCCGGTCCCAGATCAGCTGTGCCAATGGCCCCAGCCCTCTGCTCACACCAAAGGTGACGGTGTAGTACAGCGGATCCCGGAATCCATAATGGTGAAACAGCACGCCGGAAGCCGAGTCGACGTTTGGGTGGGGGTTTTTGGTCTTGCCGTGCGCGGTCAACACGCCGGGTGCGATCTCTGAGTTCTTCTTCACCAGCCTGTACACCGGGTTGTTGGCGATGTCCTCTCGCGCATCGGCAAAATCGATCAAGGCTTTGAAACGGGGATCTGGTTTTCGGAGAACGCCGTGACCGTAGCCGGGGACGACTTGGCCTGATCGGAGGGTCGACCACAGGTAGTCCTTGACGTCTTGGTCGGAGAAGTTCTCCCCGATGTGTGACTGCATCTTCAGGATCCAGCGGAGGACTTCTTGAGCTGCCAGGCCGTGGAGGGGGCCGGCTAGACCGAGGAGGCCGGCGGAATACGAGAGGAAGGGGTCAGAGAGAGCGGAGCCGACGAGGTGTGTTGCGTGTGCGGAGACGTTGCCGCCTTCGTGGTCGCCGTGCAGGGCTAGGTAGAGGCGGAGCAGGTCTTGGAAGCCTTCATTTTCAGGGCCGCCTTTGCCGAGGAGGGTGGCGAAGTTGTAGCTCCAGTCTTGATCTAGATCGAGATCTGCTTCTGCGGAGGATTTGTCGAAGATTGTTGCCGCGATCCGGGGAAGTTTGGCGAGCAGGGAGATGGAGTCGTCGAAGGTGGGTTCCCAGTATTGGGCCTTATTAATGCCTTCGGCATAGGCTTTTGCAAAAACAGACTCCGTGTTCAGGGCTGCGACAGCGCAGGCTAGTTGAGTCATTGGGTGGACGGATTTATCGAAGGCTTTCAGCATGGCGACGACGGAGGGGGGTAGTTTGCTCTTCTCAGCCAGCTCACGGGATAAACCACGAACTTGATTTGTTGTAGGAACTTTGCCTGTAAGCAGAAGCCAGAACATGGCCTCTGGCAGCATCTCTGTCCCTGAGGTGCCCTTTGGTAACTCATTCTGGCAATCCGCGATGGTTTTTCCGTGGAATTTGATCCCTTCATTTGCATCAAGGATTGAGCCTTCCCACACCATTGACTTCAACGTCCGCATTCCCCCAATGACCTGGCCAACCGATACATCTCCGATTTTCTTGTCCGCGTGTCCTTTTACCTGCTTCAGCAGTTCTCGCTTCTCCGGGATCACTTCTTCGAGGGTGGTCTTGAGATTGGGTTCGGAGACAGAAGAAATGCTCCGAATCGTTCGACGGACAATTGCGTGTCTTGAAGCTGTTCTGGTAGCTCGAAGAACGTGTGCTGTTGATGGTAGAGCCATTGGTGTAGGCCACATTCTGCACTACAGTTGACGGCTCACTTCGACTTGGGGGCGAGAAGGTAGCAATCACCAAAGTGCGGCTGCATGTGAGCTTGGAGAACCTGTCCAATCTGACGATGCGATATCGGCAGCGCAGTCTCACACTTGCTCCGGCGAAGCATTTGGTAAAGCATTCTCCTTGTTCCTCGCACATTGTCATTCCAATTGCGGAGAAAGACTGGGCTTCCAATTGTCGTGAGCCGAGGCAGATTCGGAAATAAACAATGGAAACCTTTTTGTTTATCTCCGAGCTTTCTTTTCTTCCTTTCATGAGGGGTCACAGATCTGTTGCCGTTGAACTTCAGGCTGTGATGTGATCCCAAATCTGAGGATATCTATTATAGAGTGTGGAGCTCCTCATGACTTCATGAACTCGGCTATCTGGTGGTGAAGAACTCTCGTCTGCACGTTTGGCCTAAAGTGTTGAATTTTATCTCTTTCAGAGGAGGAGGGTGGGAGTACAGGAATTTCTTAATATGCCGCCATCTCGAGTGCTGAGGCTTGCGTCCCTTAGAAAACCTATTCAAACTCGTTTGTCCGCTCCTACGAGGTCATTTTCTGCCAGTCTGGTCTACAGAGATCTTCCTAAGTCCAACCCGTCAGCATCTTCTGTCTCTTCCTCGGAGTCCTACCAGCTGTTGCCCACTACTGCTAAGGCCGGAGCTGCTGAAGACGATCTGTTTGACCAACAGGTCCAAGATGTCAGATCTTGGTGGGCGAGTGGTCGTTTTGAGGGCATCAAAAGACCCTACTCCCCAGAACAGGTGGTCAGCAAACGAGGCTCCATGTTGCAGACGTATCCTAGCTCCATAATGGCTCGGAAATTGTTCAACCTCTTGAACGAAAGAGCAGCTGCGGGAGAGCCTGTCCACACTATGGGTGCTATTGACCCGGTTCAAATGACACAACAGGCGGAGAATCAAGAAGTTTTGTATGTCTCGGGGTGGGCATGCTCTTCGGTGTTGACTACGACCAACGAGGTCTCACCTGACTTCGGAGATTATCCATACAATACCGTGCCAAACCAAGTCCAACGGCTGTTTAAAGCACAACAGCTGCATGACCGTCGGAACTGGGATGCTCGGAGGAATATGACTTCCGAGAAGCGCAAGTCCACCCCCTACATTGATTATATGAGACCTATCATAGCCGACGGAGACACAGGACACGGTGGTCTATCTGCTGTACTCAAACTGGCAAAATTATTCGCTGAGAATGGCGCAGCGGCAGTTCACTTTGAAGATCAGTTGCATGGCGGCAAGAAATGTGGACATCTGGCTGGGAAAGTGCTGGTTCCTGTTGGTGAACACATCAATCGACTCGTTACAGCACGCTTCCAGTGGGACTTGATGGGGACGGAAAATCTCGTCATTGCCCGGACTGACTCGGAGAGTGGCAAACTCTTGAGCAGTGCTATCGATGTGAGGGATCATGAATATATTTTGGGAGTCACAGAGGACTCGGAGCCCTTAGCTGAGACTTTGCAAGCGATGGAGCTGAAAGGTGCATCAGGAGCGGATATAGACAGTTTTGAAGCTGAATGGGTCAAGAAGCATAAGCTTGTCACTCTAGACGAGGCTGTTGAAAATCAGCTGAAGTCGGAAGGCACTGAAGCTTCGGAGTATAAATCGAAGGTCGCCGCTGATCGCAACATGTCCCTTTCGAAGCGAAGGGGCTTGGCCAACCGATACTTGAAATCTCCTGTCAGATGGTCCTGCGATGTCCCACGCACGCGGGAAGGTTTCTACCATTATCGGGCCGGACTTCCAGCAGCTACCAAGCGAGCTATCGAGTTCGGTCCATACGCGGATCTGCTATGGCTCGAAACAGCTGGCCCAAGCGTCTCGAAGGCGGCTGGCTTTGCTAAGGAGATTAGGCATGAGCTTCCAGGGAAGAAGCTTGTCTACAACTTGAGTCCTTCGTTCAACTGGATGGGACAGGGGTTTGATGAGACTTCGCTGAAGAATTTCATCTGGGATCTGGCTAAGCATGGCTTTGTCCTACAGTTGATCTCACTTGCTGGGTTGCATTCAACGGCCACTATTACAGCTGAGCTGTCAAGAAGGTTCAAGGACGAGGGAATGCTAGCATATGTCAAGCTTGTTCAGAGCCGGGAGAAAGAGCTTGGTGTAGATGTTCTTACGCATCAGAAGTGGAGTGGCGCTTCCTACATGGATGGTATCTTGGCCTCCATACAGAGCGGTAGTAGTGGACGGAGAAGCATGGGAGAGGGCAACACAGAGAAAGGGTTTTGAGAATAGGCTTCTCCAAGCATGGCTTCAAATCGGCGCTCGAGCATGCAGGGTCCATTCTCTGTCTTAGCCTTGGTCGATTTCGCGAGGACAACCATCAGTGAGTGGCAATAGAGTTTATGAGACGGTAACGAGAGAACTCAGCTATCTTTAGGACCATTACCAGCAAAAACTTAGCACCAAGATCACTCCAGACATTGCGGTACTGCTATTCTACTTGTCGCGTCACCCTGCTTCTGGAAAGGCAGAAAGTCCAAACGACAGCTAGGATCAGGGGGTGACAGGCCTCAATCAGGAGCTGAGCGCCTGTACATCCTACACGATTTCAAGGCGCAAGTGACCAGAGCGCAAGCGAGCATGGTGGCGAGAGGATCGGGAGTCACAAGCAGGCCGGTGGTCGCGAGGCGGGTCCCTGACCGGGTGACTCACGAGTTTTTTCCAAAGGGAATCCGCAATTTGACTCATGCACCAGCCAATGGTGGACTAAGAGTGGAGTCCGTGGTGGAGCAATAAGCAAGATCCCAAGCCTCTGGCTGACTGCGTAGAGATGAAGAGAGGGCACACACCAAAAAAGAGCGTAGAGAACTGGGTGTGGATATATAGATCCACTATAATCCAATCTATAGCTCGATCCCCTAATCAAACAACCCGGGTACCCACCCCACATGTAGAATTCACCATATATTTGAGTCTGCTGATGCACTTGAGCACCTCGATCAGCAAACGGTCCCCACCCGGGCTCCACAGACCAGAGTATATAAATCCCCTCCAGTTTCCCCTCTCAGGATTCCAAAAAACAACAACAATAACGAAACAAGACTCAAGCACCCGTCAGCATAATCAAATCAAATCACATAAACCGTTTTTTTATCCAACAATCAATCAATCACCCAATCAATCAATCAACGCCCTCCAGACCCTCACAACAAGAACCAACATGCAATCTCTCATCACCCTCCTCCTGCTGCTGCTAGCGACCTCCCTGCCCTGCCTCCTCGCCGCCCCAATCCCAGTGACTGCCTCCAGCGGAACCGACACGGCGGCCACCAGCCGCCCACACACCTTCATCCCGAGCACGGGCCCGGGTCCCGCCCAACCGCCACCATCAGCAGCAGCAGACAACAACGACAAGAAAGACCGGGTCCTAGAGGACCGGCAGAGCGTGGATGAATGGTTCGGGAATGGAGAGATGGGCAGCAGGTATGTCTATTTCGTCACTCACTTACTTATATCTATCTTGCCCTTTTTCTCTCTCTGTTCTTCAGTGGGAAAATTTGAGAGATGCGATGGCTGATTCTTTTTTTGGGGGGAAATAGATGCAGTGCCTTCGAGCGCGGATGTTTTGGCGACGACGACCCGAGTGGGGATGGGACGAATTTTGGGCCGGAATGATGAGATAGGTGTCTCGGGGCGCCTCAGATTGGGGGATGCGGATGCGGATGCTCGGTTTTGGTTTATGGGGGTTTTTCTGCAAGGCGTTTGGGAGGGACGCCCGGGGGGGCTTGTTTGGATGATAGAGATCGCGGAAGTGAAGTTGAGAGGGAGGAATAGGAAGGAAGGAAAGGAAAGCTGTCTATTAGAAAGGGGTATCTAAACTGTTTTGCTGCTCTATTCTGTCGCCAGCCTTTCATAGTTTCGACATGACAGCCTCTGCGCCCGAAACCTGAATATTTGTTTGCCAGTGTTAGTGATCATGTGCGGTTACACGCCTTCGAGTCGTGACAGTGATGACACGTACCGTGACGTCCCTCCCGGGCTCCTTCTCCGCGTAGACGACCTTGCCATGGTCGATGATCATGGCGTATCTTGCTGTGCGCTCACCCGCCGTCCACCCCAGGGTCTTGGAGAATTTGGTCTCGGGATCGCTTAGGAAGAGCTGTTTTGACTTGCAATCAGCGACCTCTCTCTTCCTTTTATTTTACTTTTCTAAGGAATTGTGAAAGGGCAGATGGGGATATTACGATTTCATCCTTGATTCCATTCGCCTTGGCCCAAGCACTCATCACCCAGGCATCGTTGAAGGCCAGCACCGCCACGAGATCAACGCCCTTGTCCTTGATCTTGTCCAGGTTCTCGATGTATGCTGGGAGATGCCGCACTGAGCAGCCGGGTGTGAAGGCCCCTTATCAACCCCCAACGCAAAGTACTTAGCTTCCGAGGCCGGATTCTCGTAGAGTCCCAATTGGGGCCCGATGGGACTGACCAGGCACTGCGAAAAGCACGACCTTCTTATCCGCCCATTCTTTCGATGCGTCATAGTTCTGTGGGATACCGCATGAGGTGATTCCGGCGGATTCTTCGGTGTATGGGACGTAGCTGAGGTGGAGTGGTCAGCGTACAATTGAATCAGGGTGGTGGGGAGGTTTCAATGGAGGGGTACAAGCACATACGAGAATACTACACCCTCGGGGAAACTGTCGCCTTCTTTCAAGGCTGTCATGGTGATCAGGCAGAAACAGGAATATCACAAAATTCAAGACGAGTCGTACGGTCACTGTGGGTTTCTGCGAAATGCTAATATGTGTATCACTATGATCACAGGAGGGACAGTGGAGTGACAGAGGATGCCAAGAGTTCGGAAATCTGCAGGGAGTGCGAATGTGGTGGAACCCGCCTGCCGTAATAGTTAAAGAGACCCTGAAAAGACCCTGAAGAGACCCTGATCGGTAGCGGCAACTGCGGGAGAGTGCCTAAAAAAGAGGTCACGTGAAGATACCCTCCCTACAGCATCGTGATCACTCAAGAAGTAGGGGTAGATCAGCCCCATTTCTACCATGACATATCCTGCCAGACCGAATAAACGAGAGCGGTGAGTACGAATCCCTTTATTCGGCCAATTCTGACCGTCAATGAAGTATCCCTCTCGCTGGCATTGACTGCCTCTCAACCATGTGGAAGAACATAGGACTCTTCCAAGCACTCTCTATCCAGAATCCTCCTCGAGAGCAATCTGGCGTTTGCTGAGAAAAAGAACAAGAATGTCAAGCGGCTGGTGTCATGATGTCCCTGTTTGCCAGCCAGAGGCACAGCAACCCTGGTAGAATGATCTCATCCAGCTTGTGGAGATGCCATCAGTACCCTGTTGAATGCAGATGGGAAGGATGATCCGTGGAGGTAGATCTATGATCATCACAACCAATTCCTTCTCATGGTAAAGGAACTTGGTGTAGGTCGCTCAGAAAGGCTTACCGACATTTAGTGCCAATCGAGCTACAATTGTCTTGACCCGAAGTTGATTGTATCTTTCTCGCTGCAGGACCTCTGAGAGCAACTGCTTAATAGTACGCGCTCATTGCCCTCGTCAGTGGGGCCCATTCGTCGACAAGACTGCCTCAAGATTACTCCCAAACCGCACTCAGTCGTAGTCCGAGTGAACAACAGCCGTCTCAACCAGAATTATCGCAACAGAGGAAAAAATCTGAAGAACATCGCTCTTCCATCGCCGCTCTCGTCCTCAATATCGATGCTGCTCCCCACTAGCTGTTTCGATGTCATGTTCTGCTGATGCACAATCGAATATAAAGCAAAAGGGCCAGCCGTGCCGATCAAGTCGAGCTGCACCGTGGTTGAGAAATCCATTATCGGGTTCATGCTCCCAGGCTGGGGCACTGGAAGTGCAATGGTTCCCTTCAGAGAGTAAGGGGGATCTGAACTACGGAGCTGGACAGTCAGGACAGTTAGAGACGTTGCACACAAAATGGTTGAGTATATGAAGTAGACTTACGGCGGCGGTTATGTTGAAAGTGAACTCGTGCGCTGGATCCAAAAGCCTGAACGCAGCCCTACCAGGACTGACGGACGACATGGCAGGAACTACGAAGAGTGAGTCTTGCAATGGGAACCGTTGGTCGCCAACTTCGATGCCGGATAGGCCGCTGCTTCCCTCGAATGAGATAGTAAATGGATATTGGAAGGTAGGTCCATAGATGCCGTTGCTGCGGTCTGTGCGATCAGTGGTTGCTTCGACGCTGGTCCGTGAGAGATCTCCATTCCGATCAACGACGGTGACTGTCAAGCTGCTAGGAGCGGAAGCAGACCCTGCGGCCTCGATGTATCTCAAGAATCCCGAAAGAGTCATGTTGCCGCTCCAGTCAACATTTAGGGAGATGTTAGAATATGTCACACTGCTTGGGTCGATTGGAGGCGTCAGGGTGACTCCTTTTGGCACCGTGTCAATCATCCGCGTGAAAAGAGTCGTGCAGATTGATCGAAACTGGTCTGTAGATTGTGCCAGCTTCTGCATTGTAGCGTTTCCGTCTGAGGAAAAGAGACGGAGATCTGATTGCACCGTCTTATTGGCAGTGGTGACGAGAGGGCCCCCCCTGTCCCCGGTCCCACGGATATATTGTTGGACAACATTGTTATCAAAATTCGCGACAGTGTCATCAAACGGGATCCGACCTGCGGTGTTGTTGACGCTGACTGCTGATTCGGGAACAATCTGAGGGAATTCGTCATGATGCACCCCTCCCATGGTATGCCCGCAAGCAGTCAGCCCTATTGCATCTTCCTGATTAAAACCCGCGCTCGAGAAATCAGCCAAGGTCGTCTCGACATCGGACTCAGGCTCCGGCACTCCAGAGGCGCCTGGCCCTGTGGCATCTATACGGCCGCCACGAAGAGGGATCTGAGGACCTCCGCAGGCGCCGACAGATATTGCAGCTCCTAGCGCAACGAGATCCGCCATTGATACCTTGGCACTCATGAAGAAGCTGAAGAAGAACAGGGAGTCGTTGAAGGCAACGCCAAAGTTTTCTGGGCGAAGTGTCTCGTATCCGATGGATGCATCGAGGCCACCGGTTCCCGCCGCAACGTCCGCTGTCACGAAGTCATCTACCGAGATTAGTCAGTTCTCTTTGATTTCTCAACTCGCTTCATGAAAAGATGCTATTAGATATCGGCTCATCAATGAAAGGACTAGGGCTGTTGATACAGGTCTCAGGTCTTAATCACATCAGAGAACCTGCAATCCAGAAACCCCTCAAATTCTTCACCCAGGTTGCGAACATTGTAAGAAAGTGGCCTTACGGAAAGCAGCCCGTATCCATTGGGCCGCAGACTGCCGTCCCAAATGTATCATTAGGGCGACCGGTGGTAGAATCAATATATTGGGTGCAAGGATCGATGGCAGACTTGAAGCCCGCCTGGCCGCTGTTATCCAAGTAGTGACGTTCAAGTTCGTTCAATGTAAGTGCTGCCGAGTCCGGAAGCATCTGAGGAGAAACCACACTGATCAAAGCAACAAATAGGCCGATGACTCCAAAGATTGAGAGCATGATGACGGATCATAAATGATATCGATGGCGGGAGAAAATTGCAACGCGGGAAGCAGAAGCTCAGTACCAAACCACCTCGTAAAGAGCGATATATAGTAGCTGTTGTGTAAAGCGACTTAGACCCACCCTGTTCTCCAGAGCAAAACAATATTAGTATTCGCGCGGCAAGCAACGTGCTGAGCATGGAGGCTAGCTTGCTATGCAACGTGAATCCTCATTCCTCGGAACCGTATCAAAGACGACTCTTTCCAATTTCGGTAGCATCTGGGGGTAAAGCATCCACTAAGTATCACTGCTGTGAGGGACAAGAGCTAGAGGTAAGATTAAGGTCTCGGGCATGTAAAAAGTTTTGTGACTTCGAGGCGACCCGTACAATCTCAATGACGGATATCAACTTTGGAGTAAGCATACCACCATCAGAGCATCAACAAGAGTTGCCAGAAATCTCACCCACTTGCCGTCATTGCAACTCGTTCTGCTTGCAGATATTACACTCCGAAGTTGCATTACCGCTGACCATCCAGGACTGATTCCGTGCAATGTGGTCCACTGGCAGGCTGCAGGACATGGCAACATCGTATTCATTTATCAGCAGGAGTGCAGTGGATAGCTGTCGCTTCCCATCTTGTCCCGTAAGCAGGAGTCATGTCAAGTTTGCCTTTTGTCAAGGGAGACGGAATAAAGTGCTAGGCTGTAGGCCTCAGCCGCTCACCCTACTAACCTACTCATGCCGCCGAGAAGTCTCCGCTAACGCTAGCTGCTGTTTCATACGGTCGACAAGTATGAACCTCGTAGTCGGCAGCTCAGCGGCCCTGGTTTGTGAAATCTTTTACCCCGCCAGCGGAGACTTCTCGGCGGCACCGAATACCTGGCCTAGAAAGTAAAACACTTGAAGGCTGAAGTGGGTGGGGATAAGATTGCTCCCTTATGTTAGCATCGCGGGCGCACTCTCCAAGGTTCTGGCGTCCCAGGGATGGACGAACCTTAACAACGGTTCCGAAAGTCCACGGCCGGCGTTGTTATTTTCATTTATCTCGTAACGTCCAACCATCGGTCTAGACCATTCTCACGGCTCTATAGCAGCTTCAAAGCAGCTCGTGACTCTGCCGCCGG